>SXGT01201779.1_pt1 | contig 29093 bp, 25 predicted proteins | sample 3176221 | NCBI WGS metagenome assembly SXGT01 (sample SAMN11356862, study PRJNA531348) | freshwater metagenome | isolation source: freshwater sample F1-120 | place: China: Fuxian Lake, Yuxi | collected 2017-12-25 | reverse complement strand
GGAGGCCGCACCGCCCTACAGGCCCTGCGCGGGGAGCTGCCGCAGCGCCTCGCCGACGCCCTGTTGACGCGCGCCGGTGTGCAGGGCGCAGATCGCCTCGCGGGCCTGGCGCGCGACGCCCGCGCGAGGCTACTCTTGGCTCTGACGGCGCTCGACCCGGTCGTCACGGGCAGCGAAGGCTACAAGACCGCTGAGGTGACCGGCGGCGGTGTCAGCCTCGCCGAGTTGGAGTGGTCGACCCTGCAGAGCCGCCGCCGCGCCGGGCTCTACTTCGCGGGGGAGACGGTCGACGTCACTGGACGCCTCGGCGGCTTCAACTTTTTGTGGGCGTTCATCTCGGGGCGCGTGGCCGGAGAAGCGGCGGCGCGGCAGGCCCTGTCGCGCTAGCGAGGCCACCGTGATGACTGTTCGCGTCGCTAGCCGTCCGTGCTTGTGTGCTCGCCGCGACTCGGCCCGCAGCCCCGCCGCCTCAGCGCACTTTTTCGGCGCGCGGCTTGCATTGCACGTCGCGCACCTCAACTCGGCGATTACGCGCCCGACCGAGGTCGCTGTCGTTGTCCGCTACGGGCGCTCTGGCTGCGTAGCCGCGCCCTACGAGGCGATTGGCGGCGATGCCCTTCGCCCGCAGCCAAGCGCTCACGCTGGCGGCGCGCGCCTCCGACAGCTTTACGTTGGCCGCATGCTGGCCGACGGCGTCGGTGTGGCCTCCGATCTCTAGCGACAGCGCTGGGGCGTCCCGCAGCAGCTGGAGCAGCCGCGCGAGGGCCGGCTCAGACTCCGGCCGCAGCGTGGCCTTGGCGGTGTCGAAAAACAGGCCGTGGATCACAACCTTGCAGTCTCGCTGCAGCTCCTTGGCCAGCACCGACGCCTGCCGCGAAGCGCCGACATCGGCCAGGAGCAGTTCTTGCCCCTCGTCGGTGCAGTGCACGCGCAGCCATAGGTCGCGACCACCGCTATCAAACTGAGCAAATACGAGGGCATCTGCGCCGTTTCGCGCCAGGGGCGTCGGCCAGGTCCGCCAACCGGCTCGCGTCAGCGCGTCGGTCCACGCCAGCTGGCACGCCGCGTAAGAAGTCCCGGGTGCGGAGACGTAGTGGACCACGGGCGATCGACCGCCGATAAGTACCGGCTCGACGTCGCCAGGGCGCTCGATCAACACCTCCTCGACGGCGTCGTCGCGTTCGAACTTGCTGCCTGGCAACGGTGGTAGAAACGCGATCCCCTTGCCAGGCACGACCTTGCTCTCCCCCTGCGCTGGAGCCGGCAGCGTGTGTTTCAGGGTCCGCTCGCCTTCAGCCACCGCCGTCAGGCGGACGTCGTTGCAGTCGGCAGCCCAGATGTGGACCCACTTGCGCTTGCCCTTGGCGTCCTTGGTGGCGAACGTTCCCTGCGGCGGCTGGCTCCCGCCGCCATCGTAGACCGCCGCCAGCCCGCCCCGGCGAAAGGCGTCCGCGAAGAGGTCGTAGCATGCGCGCCCCTCGGTGGGCGCGTCAGGGACCTGGATCGTCGCCAGCCATCGATGGCCAAAAACCTGAATCGGTTTCTATTTTCCGCTGCTGAGGTCGTCAAAGTCCCAGGCGAACTGCGCCACAGCGTCTCCCTCGACGCGCGCGCCGGCAGGGAGCGTGAGCCAAGTCGGCAGCGCCGAGGCCGCAGCCGCTGGCCCGGCGACCGCCAAGCTGAGCAGGCACAGAGCCCAGGCCGCCGCCCCATGACGCTGATTGCGCTCGACCATGCTCTCCTCCGCCGGGTACCGCCGTCAGGCTCGCGAAAGAGCGAAGGCCGCGCCTATGAGTGCAGGTACCGCGCGATGGTGCCATCGCCGCGCTGAGCCATCCACGACGATCGAGGGCCGGCTTCAACTCGCCGGGGGTACCGGCGTGTGCGCTACAGTCCTTGCGCCAGCGACTCCAACAGAAAGCCCCGCCGCGCCTTCAGAAACGACGAGATCTCCTGCACTCGCCCCGCCCACTCGCTGTTGCTGGCGCGCTTGCGCCGATCGGCCATGACATCGGCGGAGATGGTGCAGGCCACCGTCTGCAGGCGCGGCTCCATGACGCCTGGCGCCAGCGCCGCCTGGACGAGGTCGCGGAGCAGCTCGCGGTAGCGGGCCCTTGACGGCGGCAGCTTCATGAGCCGATCAAACAGATGGTTGTAGAATGGATGCCCGATGTTGCGACCGGCGTCGATCGGCCCGTTGAAGACAATCGCCTCCTCCAAGACGTCGTTCTGCTCGCTCCAGAGGTGGCCAAAAGTCAGGTCGAGATCCCAGGGCAGCAGCCGCCAGCGCCGATCTGAATCGTCTACCTGCCTGTAAAGGTAATAGTTTTTGCGGATCATGTCGTGATTCTGCATGACCGCCATCGCGGCCCAGTAGATCAGCACCTCGTCGAGGGCAAAGTAGCGGTCGAGGTCGAGCGCTAGGCCGGCGTCGGGGCGCTGAAGCAGGTCTTCGATGGTGAGTCGGAGGTCCTCCCACTCGAAGGGCCCAGCGTGCCGCGGATAGGTGCGCTGATAGCGATCGAGGTCTGGCAGTGGCGACAAGTTGCCACCGGGCACGACGATCTCCAGCGGCGGGTCGGCTTCATAGAGGCTGCCGTTGCGCTCCAAGCCGCGCGCCTGCAGGAGGTCGCCATCGAGACGCTCGACGTCGAGCATGACGCCGATGTACCGGTCGTCGACGCGCAGGTGGACGTGGCGCGCATTCGACACCGGCAGCCCAGTGAATGCGCGCACCAGGTCCTTGCCCAACCAGTTGCGGAGCATGGACTTGTCGACAAACTCGGCGCGCAAGATCGCCCGCCGCCTGCCGTCCTGCAGCCGATGGCCCTGCAGTAGGTCGACGCGCATGCTCTTCTTGCGAAATTGCCTGCTGCTGCCGCCGTGGAGCCGCAGCCGGACTGGGTGGGGCTCGCCGATGTCGGCGCCCCCGGGGGTCTGCTCGCGCAGGGTGCCCTCAACAAAGACGTTGGCCTCGACATCGACGTGCAGCGCGGCCCACGCGTCGGCTCCGACCTCGAGCAGCAGCCTCGGTAGGCGGCTCTGAAAGCCGCGCACTCCGACCGAGGCGCTGCGGCCATCGGCGAGCTTGACGGTCAGCGGCGCCGGCCCGGCCACCAGCACACGGACTCGAACGCTCGCCTCGCCCTGCACCATCGGGGTCTGCGCCACCAGTTCGAACGCAGGTGAGACCTCGACGTTGAGCGGCCCGTTCATCGCCACGTCGAGGCCGCCGTCGCCCAGGCGGGCGCTGACGTCGATGACCTCGACGGCGCCGATCGGCGCAGCGTGGCCGCTCGGCCACAGCCACAGGTCGCCGATCGGCGTCGGAAGCTCGGGCAACTCTGCGGCGGTCAGCGAGACGTCGCAAGGTGGCAACATCTCAAAGATAGGCTGAAACTCAACCAAACCCCCGCTGGTCGGGGTCGAAGGTGGCAGCACCTCGCGCGGCGGTCCGGCGATGGCGGCGGGCAGCACGTAGGGCTCAGGGTCATCCTGCGCACATGCCGCCAGCAGCAGCAGCGCCACGAGGGGCGTGCCGCGGCGTCTCAGTGCGCCGTGGGGGGCGCCCCTGGGGCCATGCCCGATCCTCCATGGCTGGGCATACGGACGGGCAGCGTTCAGGCCGACCGCCAGGCGCTGACGGTGTCTTCGATGGCGCCGAGCGCAGCCGTGGGCGCCTGCAGCCAGGCCTCGGCGTCGGACCGCACGGCGCAGTCACCCTCCGCCGCTGGCCGATGGACGCCGAGCCTCTCGGGCACGTCGGAGCGGTAGATCGCCGCCCGTACCGCGTCGTCGAGGAAGGGTTGGCGCAGGCGCAGCCCGTCGATCCACAAGCCGATCTCCGCCCGCTTCGCGCCCTCTTGGTTGTCACAGACCGGGCAAGGCACCACCAGCACGCGGTGTTGCTCCGCCCAGGCTTTGACCTTGGCCTCGGGCACCAGCAAGAGCGGTCGAATCGTCGCCACCTCGGTGCGATCGCCCCGCCGAATCGGCGCCATCGGCTCCAGGCGCCGCCCGTAGAGCAGGTTCATCAGCAGCGTCTCAAGGGCGTCCTGCAGGTGGTGCCCGAGCGCCAGCTTGTGGTGGCCGGTCTCATCGCACCAGCGGTTGAGCACGCCGCGTCGCAGGCGGCTGCACACGGCGCACGGCAGCTGGCCTGGCTGCAGCGCGGCCTCGACCCGCGACCAGGTGTCCACCGACACGATCTCGCAATCGCAGCCAAATTGCCGACAGGCCGCCTCGAACGTCGCGCGGTCATAGCCGGGCTGGTGCTGGTCCAGGTGCACCGCCGTCAGCTCGCAGTCGAGCCGCCCGAGGCCGCGCAACGTCTGCAGCGCCGACCACAACAACCAACTGTCCTTGCCGCCCGAGAGACCGACGGCGACGCGCTCGCCCTTGGCGATGAGGCCGAAGCGCTCGATGCACTCGGCGGTGAGCGCCAGCGCAGCGCGGCTCGGGGGCGCAAATTCGGTCGGGCTCTGGGTCATGACGTCCGTGGGAAGGCGCCAGCGCGCCGCGGCGAGACCTTGAACCAGCCGCCGCCGGTGTCAAGCGGCGCGTGCAAGGCAGCAGCGACGATCGCAGTCGGCACCGGCGCTTCTGTGATGGTCAGACCCCACTGTCGCAGAGGCGATGCGCCCGAAGATGCCGCCGCCGAGAGGCAGCGCGTGGCCGAGCCGGCCCCAACGGGCGTGAGCGACGGTGTCGTCTGCGTCGGCATGGCGCACGCCGCGTCGATGTCAGGTTCTGCTCGCGGAGCCCGCAGGAGCAGTTCATCGGCTGACCATCGAGGCGCGCGGCCGCGGAATTGCCCACGCAACTCATCGAGTCCATTTCCGTTTTTCCTCGAACTCTGGGCGAGGCCCGGCATTGCACGCACTGTGCGCCCCTGGCATACCTCCTCGCGTGAAGCAGCCCGCACCGAGTTCGACCTCTGCCCGCACCACGTCGCGGACCGTCGCGCTGCCGGCCGACGACGACTCGCACACCCTCGCCCACCTACAGACGATGGCCGAGGGCTTCGAGTCCGTGGCGCTGTCGCTGCACGCGACGATCGGCGTGCCGCCCCCGGAGGCACCAGAGCACCGGCGCGGGTTGCCGCGCTTCGCGACGACCACAACCACCAGCGAGGGACAGCCGGCCCTTCGCTATGGCGCCGTCCTCGGCGAGGGCGGCATGGGCGTGGTGCACGCCGCCGAGCAGCAGAGCCTTCGCCGCGAGGTCGCGGTCAAACGCGCGCGCGACGTCGACGAGTCGGCTGAGGCCGGCAACCGCCTGATCGTGGAAGCGCTGCTGACAGGCGCTCTGCAGCACCCAAATATCGTGCCGATTTAAGAGCTAGGCGTCGACGAGACCGGCGCGCCGCTGATGGTGATGAAGCGCATCGTCGGCCGCTCCTGGCAGCGCGACCTGCAGCTTGCACCGCTCGCGGGCGAACAGGGCTGGGGCGACTGAATCGAGGCGCAGCTGCGCGTGCTGTTGGCGGTCTGCGACGCGCTGCGCTTCGCCCACGACCGCGGCATTTTGCACCGCGATCTCAAGCCTGAGAACGTCATGCTCGGCGCCTATGGCGAGGTGCTGGTGGTCGACTGGGGCGTCGCAGTCAGCCTGCGGCCGCAGGACGCCGGTCGTTTCCCGTTGGCGCGCGAGAGCCGCCACATCGCCGGCACCCCTGCCTACATGGCGCCCGAGCAGGTGCGCGGCGACGGCGTCGACCTCGGCGTCTGGACCGACGTCTACTTGGTCGGGGCGGTGCTGCACGAGCTGCTGACCGGGCGGGCGCCCCACGACGCCAATTCGGTGCACGCTAGCCTCTTCTCCGCCTGGCGCGCCGAGCCGCCGGTGCTGCCGGTCGCCGTGCCCGAGCCCCTGGCGGACCTCTGCCGCCGCGCGCTGCGCTGAGAGCCGACCGAGCGGTTCTCGGACATCACCAGCCTGCACGCAGCCCTCAGCGAGTACCTCCGCAACCGCGCCAGCATCGAGCTGACTGAGCGGGCGCTGCGCCAGGCCATGGAGCTGGCGACGGTGGCCCCTGCCGACGCCCTCGACATGGTCAGCTAGTTCGACCCAAATGGCGTCCACCGCCTATTCGCCGCCTGCCGCTTCGGCTTCCAGCAGGCGCTTGAGATCTGGCCCGGCAACCTCCGCGCTCGCGACGGCCTGCAGCAGGTCCTAATCATGATGATCGAGCGCAGCCTCGACGCCGGCGAGATCATGCAGGCCTCGCTGCTGTCGGAAGAGCTGTCCCAGCGCGACGACGCCATCGGGGCGCGCCTGCGTCAGGCCCGCCTCGACCGCGCCGCAAAGAGCGAGGCGCTACACCAGATGGGCGCCATCGGTCACCGCCACGACTACCGCGTCGGGTTGAAGAACCGCCGAGGCTTCGCCGTCGCCCTAGCGACCATCCAGGCCGGCGTCAACATCGGCGAGGGCCTCGCCTTTCGCGCAGACCTCCTCAACCCTTGGGTTCACGCGGCGCTGCCGACCCTGCAGCTGCTGGTGACCTTCGTCTATGGCGGGGTGCGCTGGCAGCACATGCGCGACACCGGCGTCAACCTGCGGCTCTTCCATATCGGCACCATCACCATCGGCACCGTCGCGATGGCCCGGCTGCTCTCCCTGCAGCTGCAGGCCTCGGTGGGGCTCATGGTGTCTCTTGAGCTGCTGATCTACCTGGTCGGCATCGGCGCCAGCGCGGCGATGACGCGACGGCGGATGTCGCTGGCGATCTTGCCCTACGCGATCGGCGCGGCCATCGGCGCCTCCCAGCAACAGAACGCCTTCTGGTTCGCGGCGGCGGCCCACGTCCTCAGCATCGGCGCTGTCGGCTATGGCTGGCGCGACCGCGAAGGGTGGAGCGACGAGCGAGGCCCGACCTAGCGCGCGGGCGATAAGGCCAGCCCTGCGGACGCTGCGACCGGGAGCGCCGCGGTCGGCAGGCGTCGCCCGAGGCCGCGACGGCTCAATGCAACGCCGGCCGCAGCGGCAGTGCTCTGGCGATGGCCGCCTCGGCCGTGAGCAGCTCGTCGAGGCGAGACGCCACCTCAGGCTCCGGGTACAGCTCCCTCGCCCAGCCGACGTAGCACTGGTGGTGCCGCGCCTCGCTCGCCGTGAGCTCCCAATACAACGCGCCGAGCGGTCCAGGCGACAGCGCCTCAGCGGCCATCCGAAACCGCTCGCATCCCCGCGCCTCGACGATGCCGAACGCCAGGAGCCGATCGAGGAGGTACGCCGCGTTGTCGGGCCTTCGCAACAGTCGGTGCACCGCCGTCATGTAGGGGTCGGGCTGGTCGTGACGGAGCTCGCCGCCGCGCTCGACGATGAGGGCATGGATCCTGCCGAAGTGCTCTACCTCTTCCCCCGCCATCGCGATCAGGTCATGCACCAGCCCGCTGTGACGCGGCTGATGCGCCGCCAGCTGCAAAGCGGCCGCCGCGACCTTGCGCTCGTTGTGCGCGTGATCGCAGAGGAACTCGTCGATATTGTCCAGCAGCACCGCCTTCCAGGCCGGCGCCGTATCATAGCGCAAGCGCAGCATCGCGCCTCCGCAGGTGCCGCCGCAGGGCGAGGCAGACCAAAGCCACGCTGAATACGCCCCAGGCGCCGCGCCCCGTCGACGGTAGCCAACGCGCCGGGCTCGCCTCACAGCCGCCGGCGGCGTCGCCAGGGTCACCGCCTGTGCCTGCACTTGGCAGGGCCAGCGACCAGCCGGGCGGCGGCAGGCCCGGCTCGATCGCCGTCGACGGCCCGACCGCCACCACGACCTCGCCGCCGGTCGCCAGGGCAAAACCGTCGAAGCTCTTCAGACCACCAGCGGCCCAGCGCAGCGTGACCTCGCCGCTCGGCCACGCCGTCTTTGGCCGCAGACGCAGGACGTGGCTGCCCTCGCCGTAAAAGAGGTTTCGGTCGCCCGGCACCACCGCTCCGCCGGCCAGCAGCTGCAGAGCGGTAGCCTGGACCGACGCGGCGTCGACACCACGGCTGAGCACGATGGCCGCCGTCGAAGTCGGGTCCCCCTTGTCGCCGGCCAGCCCACCGCCGCCCTCCGACGGCAGCGTCGCCAACACCTCAAGGCTCGGTGCCGCGCCCTCGGCCCACTCGCTCCACAGCTGCCGCCAATAGGACGCGACCACCTTGGCCTCGCTCGGCGGCGACCCTGGGGTGTGTGGATCGAGCAAGTGTGCGGCGCCCCAAGGATAGCGCTCCTTGGCAGCAGCGACCTTCTTCGGATCCTTGGCGGCGTTGTTGCCGTAGCCAAGGACGATCAGCAACAGCACGGTCTGGCCATCCTCGATGGTCGCGGCCTCGACGGCGATGCCGACCTCCTGAAAGGTCGCGAGCAGCTCTGGCATGGGGAGCCAGAGCGACGGGGCCTCGACGCCGCCTCGCTCTGCCACCCAGAGCACGTCGGTCGAGGTGTCAAAGCCGAGCAGCAGCTCATCGGACCAGTTCGCCGCATCGTGCTTCTTGGCCGCGTCCATGTACAAGGCGTCGAACACTTGGTCAGCCATGCCGTGGCTCGCCATGCCCAGCAAAAATGCGAACTTTTGCCGGCACTCCAGCGTCGCCATCGGGTCGGGGCAGGCCGCCCGCACCCGGGCGACCAACTTGCGTTGATACGGCTCCCAGTGTGCCGCCTCGCCGTACGGGTGGCCGACTGCGTAACCACCGTCGGGAAAGACGGTGCCGTTGAGGAGCATGGGTCGCACGGCGGGGTCGCTGACCAGCGTCTTGAGATCGCCCGCAGGCAGCAGGTCGATGGCGAGCAGCGAGATGCCGATGTGCGTGTGATTGCCATTGGCAGCCGCCAGCTTTGGCCCAGCGAGCGCCAAAGCCACGGGGGCCAAGCCCACGGCCAGCCAGCGGCCTAGGCCAGGCCACCGCCGGATAGTGATAGGGCATGATGGTGCAGAACCAAAACGAACCATAACTACACTCCACGCCTTCTTATGCACCAGAACTGGTCGGCGGCTAGGTCCCCGCGCGGCGGCTCACGGGTACGCCGATGTACTGGCCCTTGATGCGACCGATGCCGGCGATGCGGCGCAGGGCGAGGGCGTCGGCGGCCTCGTGGGGCAGGGTCCCCTCGGCCTGCGCCAGCCGCAGCACCTCGAGGATGATGTCGTGGATGCCGGCCACGCGCTGGGTCGCCCGCTCGCGGTTGTAGCTCTCGAGCTCGTTGGCGACATTGATCAAGCCGCCGGCGTTGATGACGTAGTCCGGCACGTAGATGATGCCGCGGGCGGCGAGCGAGCTGCCATCGCGGCTGTCGTCGGCGAGCTGGTTGTTGGCCGAGCCCGCCACGATGCTGGCGCGCAGGCGGGGGATGGTCGCCGGGCCCAAGGTCGCACCCATGGCGCAGGGGGCGTAAATGTCGACCGGCGCGTCGTAGATGGCCTCTGGCGCCACCACCTCGACCTCGGGGTGCTTGCGGGTGACTGCGGCAAGGTTGTCGCTGTCGACGTCACAGACCACGAGGCGGGCGCCGTCATGGGCGAGCAGATCGACGAGGTGCCGGCCCACGGCGCCGACGCCCTGCACCGAGACGCGCTTGCCAGCGAGCGTCGACGACCCATTCTGGAAGAGCAGCGCCGCCTTGATGCCCTCGTAGACGCCGAGCGCGGTCATCGGCGAAGGGTCACCGGAGCCGCCGAGGGCGCGGCTGATGCCGGTGACGTAGTCGGTCTCGTGCCGCACCCACTCCATGTCGCGCACGGTGGTGCCGACATCCTCTGCGGTAATGTAGCGACCGGCGAGCCCCTGGACGAAGCGGCCATAGGCCCGAAAGAGCTGTTCGCTCTTCATCTTCTTCGGATCGCCGAGGATGACCGCCTTGCCACCGCCGAGATTGAGCCCGGCCGCCGCCGACTTGTAAGTCATACCGCGGGAGAGGCGCAGCACGTCGATCAGAGCCTCTTCGTCGGAGCCGTAGGGGTACATTCGCGTACCGCCGAGGGCCGGCCCGAGCGTGGTGTCGTGGATGGCGATGATCGCGCGCAGGCCGCTCGACGCGTCGTGGCAGAAGACCACCTGCTCATGGGATTTGAGGGCGATCTCATCGAAAATTCGCATGGCAACTCCCGGGCGCCGCCGCCTCTTTGTTGGCTGCAGGGCGCAGCCGCCGACCTACCGCTTCCGAGGGCTGGCCGCAAGCCTTTACGCGCCCTTGGGCTCAGCCACGCGGCGCCGGCGCCACGGCAGCCAGCAGGGCGCGCGCTGCCGCCTCGATCTCGGCTTCGGACAACAAGACGAGGTTGGCGGCGTCCCCCAAGGGCACGAAGCTGTCGGCGCTGCTGCACGACCGGTAGCGGACCTGGCGCAGCGCGTCGTCGTCCTGCTGCGCCTCGAGCAGCGCGGCGGCGATCGCCTCATGCACGCCGGCGCTGCGCCGACACTCGTCGACCACCAGCAGCCGCCCACAGCGCCGTGCGGCGTCGAGCACGTCGTCGAGCGGCAGCGGCGCCAGCCAGCGCAGGTCGAGGACGCAGACGGCGATGCCCAGCTCGTCGGCGAGGCGCTGCGCGACGCGAAGCGACATCCACAGGCCGTTGGCGTAGGTGGCGATGGCGAGGGTGGGGGCGGGGGCGGGGGCGGGCGAGGCCTTGTCCGTCTCGGCTTTGCCTTGGGCGGAGACGAGGTACTGGCGCGCGCGAGCGAACGCCGCCGAGCCCTCGCCCGGTCCCGCCACCCAGCCGCCGTCGCCGTCGCGGTGGAGGTCGCGGCTGTGGTAGAGCGCGATTGGCTCGAGCACGATGACGACGCGCTTGGCGCGCCACGCCAAGTCGAGCGCCGCCCGCAGCAGCGCGATCGCGTCGTCGCCGCGGGCCGGAGCGCAGACCGCGATGCCGGGGATATCGCGCAACACAGCGATCGCGTTGTCGTTATGAAAATGCCCGCCGAAGCCCTTTTGGTAGCCGAAGCTGGCGATTCGCACCACCATCGGGTTGGCCATCTGGAGGTTGGAGAAGTACGGCAGCGTCGCCGCCTCGCCACGCAGCTGGTCTTCGGCGTTGTGCAGGTAAGCGAGGTACTGAATCTCCGGGATGGGCAACAGGCCGGTCGACCCGGCGCCGAGACCCATGCCGAGGATGGTCTGCTCGTCGAGCAACGCGTTGAACACCCGCGCCGGCCCTGCCTTGTCGAGCAGCCCCTTGGTCACGCCATAAACGCCGCCCTTCTTGGCCACGTCCTCGCCAAAAATCAGCACCTCTGGCCGCTGAGCCAGCGCCTCGGCCAACGTGGCGTTGATGCCCTGGGCCAAGGTCAGCGCGGGCGCCGGCGACGCCGCCGGACGCTCGCTGCCGGCGGCGACCTCGGCTGGGAGTGGGTGGGTCACGGCCGCCATCACCGCCGCACGGCTCTTGAGCCGCGGGCTGGCGGCGGCGGCGGCGGCGGCCTCGCGTGCCCGCGCCAGACAGCGCTCCTCGAGGGCGCGCAGCTCAGGCTCGGTGAGGAGGCCTGCCTGCACGAGCTGTCGGCCGGCGCAGGCCACCGGATCGCGCGTCGCGGCCTCGGCGATCTCCGCCGGGCTTCGGTACACCGAGTCGACGTCGCTGCCGGCGTGGCCGCGGAGCCGCACGGTGCGCAGATGCAGCAGCGCCGGTCGCCGGCGTGTGCGGACATGGGTGACGGCGGCCTCCGCGGCGTCGTAGGTGCCGAAAAGGTCGCTGCCATCGGCGGTGAACACCTGCATGTGCGGCATCGCTCCGAGCCGCGCCGCCACCCAGCCCTCGGGCGTGCGCGTGCTGATGCCGAGCCCGTTGTCCTCCACGACCACCAGCAGCGGCAAAGGCAGGCGCTGGTGGGCCATCCAGCTGGCCGCGTTGAGCGCGCCCTGCGCCGTGCTGTGGTTGAGGCTGGCGTCGCCCATGGTGGCGAGCACGATGGCGTCAGGCGCGTGCATGGGCGGCAGCCCGAGCTTAGGGCGGCGCTGCATGGCAAAGGCGATGCCGAGGGCGCGCGGCAGGTGTGAAGCGATGGTGCTGGTCGAGGGCTGAATGCCGAGCAGCGGATGACCAAAGACCTTATGCCGACCGCCGCTCATCGGATCTTCGGCCGAAGCGCACAGCGACAGCGCGATGTGGCGCACGACGTCGTGCCCGGGCACGTGCCGTGCGCGCTCGATCTGCACCGCGGCGCTGCGGTAATGCAGCAGCGCCGGATCGCCTGGGCCCGTCAGGCGGCCGAGCACGACATTGGACTCGTGGCCGCCGCTGCCGATGGTGTAGTGGCCGTGGCCGGCGGCGCGCAGCTCCAGCGCGACCTGGTCGAGGGCGCGCGCCAAAATCATCGACTCAAGGAGGGCGAGCGGGCTCGGGATGGGCATGGGCCCCTCGCGCGGCGCCAGGGTCGCCGCGTTGCATTGCAGGGGGGCGCCCGGCTGGTCCTCGCCAACCGAGGCGACCTCGGGCGGAGCTGGCAGCCTGTGGCGCGCCGCCGAGCTAGCGTCAGCTCGCCACCGTCAGGGGCGAAGATGCACCCACCGCACCGCCATTCGTCGCATGATGTCGCAACCCTGCGACGTCAAGGCGGCGGCGCCGTTAGGGGAGATTGTGGCCCGAGAGTCCGTGCCTGTCCACCGTCAGGGCCGGACGCGCTTGCAGTCGATGTCGCCCTCCAGCGGCCGACCACGCAGGGTCCCCTCGAACCGCAGGGTGGCGCCACTTCGCTGCAATCGGCCCCGCAACGTGCCCACCAGTGCCGGCGTGCCGATGCCCTGATCCTGACAGGTGGCGACCAGCTCGTGGCCCGTCAGCGTCCCGCGCACGGCACAGCGGACGAGGCCCTGTGCGTCGCGGGCGCTGACCATGCCGCGGACGGCGCGCGCCAGAGCGTCGACGTGAAGGCGCAGCGTCCCTTGCAAGACCTCGGCGGCGTCGACCCTGCCCTGCCAGACGCTGCTGGAAGGGTCGAAGTGGCGCTGTTCGGGCGGCGGCCGCCGTGGGCGTGCCTTGGGTCGAGCCAGGCCGGCTTCGGGCGCGCTGATCAGCGACGCTACAACAGATGCTAAAGCCAATGATAGAAGGCGTTTCAAGTCGATGCTTCCAGAGAGCTGGGCGCGACGACCGGGAGGGCCGGCGCGGCTCGCAGGGTGGCGTCTGGCACCAAGGGGTGCAAGTCCTCGCCAGCGGCGACGATTGCCGCTGCGGGCGGCGGGCTGGTAAGGTTGCTGCGGGTCCTGGGAGGCCACGTGAGCGAGACTTTGCCCTTCGGCGACGCGACGCGCCGCTGGTTCGACAGCGCCTTTGCCGGGCCGACGGCGGTTCAGGCGGCGGGCTGGCGTCTGCTGCGGGCGCGCCCCACGCCCTGCTGCTGGCGCCGACGGGCAGCGGCAAGACGCTAGCGGCATTTCTCTGTGGCCTCGATCAGCTGTTGCACCGCGGCGGCGCCGGCGAGCGGGCGGAAGAGGCAGGCTTTCGGCTGCTCTATGTCTCGCCGCTCAAGGCGCTGGCGCACGACGTCGAGCGCAACTTGCAGCGGCCTCTGCGCGGCATCCAGGCCGCGGCCGCCGAGCTTGGGATCGCGCTGGCGCCGGTCGAGGTCGCGATCCGCACCGGCGACACCAAGGCGGCGGCCCGGGCGAAGATGGCGCGGCGGCCGGGCCACGTCCTCGTGACCACGCCGCAGTCGCTCTACATGATGCTTGGCGGCGGCGTGGCGCAGGCGCTGCGTACCGTCGACACCGTGATCATCGACGAGGTGCATGCGCTGTGCGGCACCAAGCGCGGTGCCCACTTGCTGCTAAGCCTGGAGCGGCTGGACGCGCTGTGCGGCCGCGACTGCCAGCGCGTCGGGCTGTCGGCGACGGCCCGCCCGGTGGCGCTGGTCGCAGGGTGGCTCGGCGGCGACCGTGAGGTGGCCGTGGCCGACGCCCGCGAGGGGCCCCGGCTGCGCCTGCAGGTCGCCGACGCGCTCGAGCTGCCGGTCGCCGCCGACGTCTGGGCGATCCCGACGCCAAGCGATGTAATGCACCTCACCGACAGGGCGCGGACCAAAAAGGCGACGCTGACCGCCGGGGCCGCGTTGTCGGCTGAGACCACCCAGGCCCGTCGGGCGCTGCAATCGACGGTGCCGGCCCTGACGATGCCCGGCGAGACGCCGCTGTGCGCCCGGCTGCTGCCGGCGATCTGCGCGCGCCGCACCACCATCCTCTTTGTCGCCGCCCGCGGCACGGCCGAGCGGTTGGCGAACGAGCTCGACGCTCTGTATGGCGGGCCGCTCGCCCTCGCACACCACGGCAGCCTAAGCCACAGCCGTCGCGCCGAGGTCGAGGCGGCGCTGGCGTCGGGACAGGTCCGCGCCATCGTCGCGACCAGCTCGCTGGAGCTCGGCATCGACATGGCCGCCGTCGATCAGGTGATCTGCATCGGCAGCCCCGGCAGGGTCAGCAGCGGCCTGCAGCGCATCGGCCGCGCCGGTCACGGCGTCGGCCAGACCAGCGAGGGGTGGATCTTGCCGCGGCCCGGCCTGGACCTGCTTGAGGCGGCCGTCGTCGGCGCCGAGATGCTCGCCGGCCACCTGGAGCCGCTGCCTCCGCCCCGACCAATGCTCGACGTGCTCGCCCAGCAGTTGGTCGCCATGGCGGCGACGGCGCCGACGCCGCGACTGCAGCTGTTGCGACCCGTGCGGCGCGCCGCCGGCTACGAGGCGCTTTCCGAGCCGATCTTCGACGGCGTGTTGGCCATGATGGCCGGCCGGCTACCCGCCACCGAGCTGGCAGAGGTGCGTCCGCTGCTACACTGGGACCGCGACCGCGACGTCGTCTCGGGGCGCAACGGCGCTGGCATCGTCGCCGCGAGCCACGCTGGCACCATCCCCGACCGCGGCCTGTTCGCCGTGCACATCGGCCAGGGCGGCCCGAAGGTCGGTGAGCTCGACGAAGAGATGGTGTTCGAGGCCCGCGTCGGCCAGGTCATCGTCCTCGGCGCCTCCGCCTGGCGCATCGAGGAGATCTCCCGCGACCGCGTCCTGGTCTCTCCGGCGCCCGGCCAGACCGGAACGCTCCCCTACTGGCGCGGCGACGGTCCAGGGCGCCCCCTGGCCCTCGGCCTCGCCGTCGGCGCCCTGCTGCGCGCCGCCCAGCCCGTGCCCAGCGCCGAGCTGCCGACCTTCTTGCAAGCGCAGACCCCCATCTCGGCCGGCCTCGCGACCAAACTGTCGGCCATCCTGGAGGAGCAACGGCAGGCGACGGCCGTGATGCCGAACGACCGCACGGTGGTGGTTGAGCGCTTCCTCGACGACCTCGGCGACCTGCGCGTCTGCATCCTCGGCCCGCTCGGCGCGCGTCTTTGCCCCGTGGGCGCTGGTCCTCGAGGAACTGCTCGGCGAGGTCACGGGCGTCACGGTCCGCTCGGTATGGACCGACGACGGCATCGTCTTCACCCTCGCCGCCCTCGACGAAGACCCCTTCGCCAAGACCCCAGAGCGCTGGCTCCCCGACCCCGACCGCCTCGACGAGCTGCTGACCGAACGGCTCGCCAGCTCCGCGCTCTTCTCAAGTCTGTTCCGCGAGAACGCCGCTCGGGCGCTCCTCGTCCGCAAGCGCCACCCAACCGCCCGACAGCCCCTCTGGGCGCAACGGCGGCGGGCGCAGCGCCTGCTATCCTTATTGTCGCAACAGCAAGATTTTTTAGTTGTGATAGAGACATACCGACAGGCAATTCAGGATATCTTTGATCTGGAGGCGCTGCGCTCGCTGCTGCAACAGGCGCGAGACGGCGCCATCCTGCTTCGCGTAGTCGACAGCGCCCGACCCTCACCGATGGCGCGCAACCTCGCGTACCGTATGGTGTCTACCTTCATGTACGAGGCGGACGCGCCGGTGGCGGAGCGCCGGGCGGCGGCGCTGGCCCTAGATCGGACCATGCTGGCCGAGCTGCTCGGCAACGTCGATCTGCGCGCGCTGCTCGATCCCGTCGCGATCGCTGAGGTCGAGGCCGCGCTCGCGGCGCGTCCGATGCCCGACGTCGATGACGGCTGGACCCTTAGCGATCGGCTTCGCCTCTTCGCCAGCCGCCGCGGTCCCTTCACGCTCGACGAGGCGCGGGCGGTCTTGGCGGTAGACATCGGGGTGCTTCGCCCAGCGGCGGCGGCGCTTGTCAGCGTCGGTGCGCTCGTCGAGGGCGCGCTGCGGCCAGACCGGCCCACCCCGCAGCTCTGCGACGCCGCCGTGCTCCGGCGAATCCAGCGGCTCAGCCTGCAGCGGGCGCGGGCCGCCGTCGCCGCGGTCGAGGGGGCCGCCTTCTGCCGGCTCCTACAGCGCTGGCAGGGCGCCGGCGGCCACCAAGCGCTGGCCAACCGCGACCTGGTCGCCGTGCTCAGCCAGCTTGAGGGCGTCGCCTTGCCGGTGTCGGAGTGGGAGCGGCGGGTGCTGCCCGCTCGGCTACCGGACTTTCAGCCTGCGGCCCTCGACGCCCTGCTGGCCGGCGGCAGCTTCGTCGTCTGTGGTCGTGGCGCGCTCGGCGCCGCAGACGGCAAGCTGGCGCTGGTCCGCCGCGAGCGCCTGCACCTGCACTGGCGGCCGCCACCGCCGCCGGTCGCGAGCTCGCTCGACGCCGCCGTGCTGCTCTGCCTAGAAGAGCGCGGGGCGCTGTTCGTCTTCGACCTGCGCCTCGCCCTGCCGCTTTGCGCCCCAGAGCACGCCGGCGCCGACCCCCAAGAGCTGGCCGAGGCGCTGTTTCGCCTCTGCTTTGGCGGACACATCACCAACGACAGCCTGCAGCCGCTGCGCGCCCGCAGCGCCAGCGTCACCGGGCAGCCGCCAACGCAGCTCGCCCTGCGCCGCCAAGGGCGCCTAGCGCGCGAAGGCGCGGCGCACTCCCTGGCGGCGTCCGGAGGCCGCTGGTCGCTGCTGCGAGCCCTGCCTGTGCTCGACCAGACGGCCGACGCCGTCCATCGCGTCACCACCCTTCTCGGTCGCTACGGCGTGCTCGGCCGCGACTGCCTGGCGCTCGAAGACGGCGTCAGCGGCTTCGCCAACCTTCGACCGGCCTTGCGGGCGCTTGAAGAGCGCGGAAGGGCGCTGCAAGGACACTTCGTCGCCGACCTCTTGGGCCAGCAGTACGCCCTCGGCAGCGCCGTCGAGCTGCTGCGGGCACCGCCAGGGTCGCCCCACCTCACGGCCCTGCCAGCGCTCGATCCCGCCCAGCCTTGGGGTCGGGCCCTGGCCTCTCCGCCTCGCACCGCCCCCGAGGCTCCGTTGCGGCTCCAGGCGGGCGCGACGCTGCTGCTCTGCGACGGCGACCCGCTGATGTTCTTGTCAGCTAATGGCACTACATTGTATACATTTTTATTTGTTGCGCTGACATCATGCGCGGTCCTTCGTGACGGCCTCGCACGGCTGGTGGAGGTCCATGGCCAGCGACGTTTTCGGCTGCAGCAGGTCGACGGCGTTCCTGCGGAGCTGGCGACGTTGCGGCCGCTCCTTGAGGCGATCGGCTTCGTCGCCAACGGCGGTGGACTGCGCTGGGCGCGCCTCTAGCGGTCGGCTGGTGGCGGCGGCGGAGGTGTCCTTGCCAGCCGCGATCGCGTCGGGCAGCGTTTAGGCGCCCGCGCCGTCAGGCCGGGTTGGAGGCCCGCAATGCAACCCGTCCTCGCAGATCTCGTGGCGCTGCTCTCGCTGGAGCGGCTGGATCGCGACCTCTTCCGCGGCGAGAGCCAGGACCTCGGCTGGGGCGCCATCTTCGGCGGCCAGGTCGTCGGCCAGGCGTTGAGCGCGGCGGCGCAGACGGTGCCGGCGGACCGGCCGGTCCATTCGCTGCACGCTTACTTCTTGCGGCGCGGCGATGTGAAGCGACCGCTCATCTACCATGTCGACCGCATCCGAGACGGCGGTAGCTTCACGACCCGTCGCGTGGTGGCGGTGCAGGACGGCGAGGCGATCTTCAGCCTGGGCGCGAGCTTCCAGGTCGATGAGCCCGGCTTTGACCACCAAGATCCGATGCCGCCTCTGCCGGGCCCGGAGGGCCTCCTCTCCGAGCGCGATCTGGCGCTGCGCGTCGCCGAGCATATCCCGGAGAACCTGCGGCCGATGGCCTTGGCGCAGCGGCCGATCGAGCTGAGGCCAGTCGAGGTGCGCAACCCGTTGCGACCAGAGCGCAAAGAGGCGAAGCGGCAGATCTGGCTGCGCGCCATCGACGCCCTCCCGGACGACCAGGCGCTGCACCGGTATCTGCTGGCCTACGCCTCGGACTTCTCCTTCTTGACCGCGAGCTTGGACCCGCACGGCGCCTCGTGGTTGCAGCCGCGCATGCAGGTGGCGAGCGTCGACCACGCCATGTGGTTCCACCGACCTCTGCGAATGGACGATTGGTTGCTCTTCGACATCGAGAGCCCGACGGCCAGCGGCGCGCGAGGCTTGGTGCGCGGTCGCTTCTTTGACCGCGCCGGTCGCCTCGTGGCCTCGGCGGTGCAAGAGGGCCTCATCCGCGAGCGACAGCCGAAGACCTAGCCGGCAGGCATCGTCGCGGCGAGCCGCTCTTCATCGGGTCGCTGCAGGCGACGGCACGGCACCGAGAGATTTGGCAATCCGCCAGTTGCTCGCTATGCTGGGGAGAGGCTTGGCCTACATGATTTCTGGGCGAGGGGCTTTCCGTGTTGAACTCGGCTAGGCGTTGGGGCAGCAGAGGGGCTGCGCGCGATCTGAGCGTGGTGGTGGCGACGCTTGCACTGTCGATCGCTGGCGGCTGCCACGAGTCGCGGGACCACATCGTGCAGGGCAACAGCGGTGGGCTTGGCGGCACATTGGCGCTGGGCGCGCTCTGCCCGCAGGGCATGGAGAGCTGCGTCGCAGGCGCGACGTGCGTCGGCGGCACCTGCCGCGAGATCGTCTGTACGCCGAATGAGCGAAGCCCCTGCTGGGAGGGTGAGCCTAGCCAGCGCTTGGTCGGTGCCTGCAGCGATGGCGCGCGGGCCTGCGACCCGACCGGGACATTTTGGCTCGAGGGCTGCCAGGGGCAACGGCGGGCGGCTGCAGCCGAGGACTGTACCACGGCGGAGGACGACGATTGCGACGGCGTCGCCAACCCCAACGATCAATGCGGGGCCGGGGTCTACGCCTTCTCGGTCGCGCCCGGCTGCGGCGCCTGGTGCTACTATGACGAGCTGCACAACCGATCGGTGGGCGGCAAACCCTTCAAGGGGGCGCCGATCGGGACCTTCGTGGCTGGCCAACTCATGGACGGCGTGCGCGGTCAAGACGCCTGGGCCCAAGATCTCGGCTTCGGGCCCGCCCATGAGTGGGTGGGCTGGATCCTGGGTGAACCGGCCATCACCGTGCGGCTGCCTGACGCGCGGGTGGTGCAGAGGGTGACGGTCGGGCTGTCGAACGCGCAGCAGGGTGGAGTCAGCCAGCCTTCGGTGATCGCGGTCGAGACGCGGAACGGGGAGGAGGCGTGGTCGGCGCCAACGCTGTTCTCGCTCGGCGACGGCAGCCAGCCAGCGATCGCGGTCGGCAAGCGCGACGATGTGCCGTTGCACCTCGCTCCGACGGTGGCGAGCGAGCTGCGCCTCACCTTCACCCGCACCGGCTGGTTGATGATCGACGAGCTCGTGGTCGACTGACCGATCGGTCGAGATCGGCGCTTTGGCGCTGACGGAAGGCCCATCCCGAGCTACTTTAGCGGGGGAGGTCGTCGTGTCCCGTGTGCACCAACTTCGCCGCAGCGGTCTGCCGATGCAGGCGATTCACGCCGACATCGAGGGCAACTTGGTGCGCTTGCACCATGACGACGATGCGCTCGAGGCGATGCGCGCTGCCATCGCAGCGGCGCGCGGCGAAGTGCTGCTGGAGATGTACTGGTTCGCCTCAGACCACAAGGGCCACCTCTTCGCCGAGGCGCTCGAGGAGGCCGTCGCGCGCGGCTGCCGGGTCCGGGTCGTCTACGACGCCGTCGGGTCGCTGGGCAGCGATGGCGCTATGTTCGATCGGCTGCGGGCGGCTGGCTGCGAGGTGCTGGAGTATCACCCGATCGCGCCCTGGCGGACGCGCTTTCGCTGGACCCAGATCGGCCGGCGCAATCACCGCAAGCTGCTGGTCGTCGACGGTACGCTGGCGATACTCGGTGGCGTCAACATCGCCGACCCCTGGGCAGCGCGGGCCGAGGGCGGCGGCGGCTGGCGAGACGACATGGTCAGCGTCCGCGGCCCTGCGGCGGCCAAGGTGCGGACCATCTTTAAGCGGAGCTGGGGCGCCATGGCGGCGCAGGAGACTGGCGTCCAGGATGAGCAGCTCGGCGAGGTTCATCTCGAGGAGGAGGAGGGCGCTGAGGCGGGCCGGGCGCGTGTTCGGGTGTTGGGCAACCACTACCGCGATGAGCGCAAGGGCATCCGGCAGGCGTACCTGCAGCAAATTCAGGGGGCCAGGCGGCAGGTGCTGATCGCCAATCCGTATTTCGTGCCCGACCGAGCGATCCGTCGCGCGCTGGCGGCTGCGGTGCGCCGCGGCGTCGACGTGCGGGTGCTGGTACCTGGCGAGAGCGATATCCCCATCGTGCGCTGGGCCAGCCGCGCCTTCTACGATGAGCTGCTCCACGCCGGCGTCCAGATCTATGAGTGGCAGGGCTCAGTGCTGCACACCAAGACGGCGGTGGTGGACGATGAGTGGGCTACCATCGGGACCTTTAACCTCGACGCCCGGTCGATTCGCTACAACCTGGAGATCAATGCGATGATCATTGACGCTGGGCTAGCGCACGGCATGAGGCGCCGCTTCCTGCACGATCTGGAGAGCGCGATCCAGGTGACTGTGCCGGTCTGGCGTCAGCGCCCTCTGTTGGAGCGTCTCCTGGAGTGGTTCCTGGCCCGTTTCGCTGGCTGGCTCTAGGCCACGCACGCGCGCGCCGCCACCAGGGCGCGGTGGTGACTCCTAGCCGCGTGGCAGGCAGCGGCATCGCGTTGGCGCTTGTACGAGTGCTGGCAAGGCAAGATGCTGCCCGCCGGAGGTGAAGCATGTGGACCCAGCCCCAACCGCAGCCACAACAGAACCCCGCGAGTCCGGCCGTCCGCGACCCACAGGCGCGCCCAGACGCAGGCCCGCAGGGACCGGCGACGACCGGCGACCAGGCGCGGGCCCCTTCGATGGAGTAGATCTTGGGCGGCGCGGTTCTGGAGCCGAACATGAGCGGCCCGGCGGCGTTGGAGATGCAGAAGATCTTGACACGACTTGGCTTTCCGACGCCGGTCGCCGGCACGCACGACGGCCAGTCGGTGAAGGCGCTGACGGCGTTTCAGGAGGCTTATGGCGTGGCGCAGAACGGCCGCCTCGGTCCGACGACGCTGGGGGTGTTGCGTCGGGCGCAGAACTGCTCCGTCACGTACCTCACGGCGGCTTAGTTCTGGAACGAGCGGGATCTCAACGAGTATTCGGACCGGGGCCAGATCAGTGTCGTGACGCGCCGCATCAACGGCGGCACCAACGGCGAGTCGGACCGCAAGCAGCGATATCACAGGGCGCTCAAGGTGCTTCAGGCGCCGACCTGACGTCGTCGGCGCCTAGCGCGCGCCCCGGCTACTCGGCGACCTCGACCTTGTCGGCGTCGGCCTCGGCGATCCCAGCGGCCTCGGCCTCGGTCAGCAGCGCGTCGAGCTCTGGATCAGCGTCGTTGCCCGCGGCGTTGGCGACGCTGTCAGGCGGCGTCTCCATGGGAAACTCGCCGCACTTGCTGACGTCGCCGTCATCGGGGTTCGCCGCGTCGTTGCCGGCGTAGTCATCCTTGTAGGCGCTGCGGAGGCCCTTGGCGTCCCAGCACTCGTGCAGCGTCGCCAGCTTCTTGACCGGCGGCGGCTCGACTTGGGCCAAGACACCATCTGCGCGCCCGCCGAGGCCAAGCGACCACCGCAGGCGAAGCGCGAGCAGCTCGATCCCTGGGAGCTTGGGGTCGATGTCGCCAATCAGCACCGTGCGGTAGCGCCCGCCGACGCCGAATTTGTGGACGTAGTCGGCGCCGTAGTTCCACGCCGGGCCCTCGGCGTCCTTGAGCTTGGCGTTGCGGTAGACGATGCGGCGACCGATCTTGGTGTCCTGGTGGTTGGCGAACCAGATATGGACCTTGCCGGTCGCCGCCACGCCACCGACGGCGGCGCAGTTGTCGAGGTCGATGTGCAACCGGCCACCGCCCTTGCGGTCGCCCTTTTTGACAAAGATGCCGGTAAACAAGGTATTGAAGGCGCCCTTGCCGCCGGCCTGGGCGGTCATGGTGTAGCGCAGACGCTTTCCGTCGATGCGAAAGACGTGCAGACGAAAGACGTGTCCGTCCTTCTCGCCCTGCCACATGGCGTAGGAGGCCTTGTTGAGCTTGAGCTTCTTGGTCGGCTCGGCGGCGGTCGCGGCGATCTTGAGCGACTGCAGCGCCGACTTGATCAGCTCGACGTCGCCCTTGGCGCGCTTGCGGGCTTCGTTCAGTACCCAGGCGGCTTCGCCCTTCTTGATCGCCCCGGAGGCGTCGTCCTCGACCAACAGCAGGTCGTCTGGATCGACGAGATCTGCCTGCGAGATTGGCGCTTCGGCTTCGGCGCCACCGGCGCCGGACTCGCCGCCGTCGCTACCGCAGCCGGTGACGACGAGCGCCAGCATGAGCGACCCGGCGACGCCGAGGCGCATACCGAGCGTGAGGTTGAGGCCTCTTTGATGCATGACGAACCTCCTAGGGGACATCGATGACCGCGCTGGGTTGAAGCGGGGCGACTCGCCCGCCATGACATTCTAACGGCGGCCGCTTGATGGTCAAGCGCATCCCATCGGCGGCGCCTGCGGCAGCGGCAGTTGACCCTGCCCGACGGCGACTGGACACTGCTGGGGCCGCGACGCCGGTGGCGCCGGCCGAGGAGCTGTCTTGCGCGCCGCCGAGTCCCCGCTCTACCTCGACCACCACGCGACGACGCCGATCGATCCGCGGGTCCTCGACGCGGTGATCGAGGTGCTGCGCGAGCTGCCTGGCAACCCTTCGAGCGCTGGCCACGCCACTGGACGGGCAGCGCGGGCACGGGTGGAGGCGGCACGCGCAGAGGTCGCTGCAGCGACTGGCGTTTCTGCGGAAGAAGTCATCTTCACCTCTGGCGCAACGGAGGCGCTGCACCTCGCCATCCGCGGCCTCGCCGCCGCCGCCGCGCGGCCTGGTGCGCAGGTGCTGGCCGTGCTCGGCGATCACCCCGCCGTCATCGACGCGGTCCAGGCCACCGAGCAGTGGGGTTGCAGGCCTCGGCTGTTGGCGCGGCGACCCGACGGCCACCTCGACGAGGTGACTCTGGCGGCGGCGCTCAGGGAGGGCCAAGACGGGGCCAGCGGCGGCGTGGGCGCGGGGACGCTGGCGCTGGTCGTCACGGCCGTCCACAACGAGCTTGGCGTCATCGCCGACGTAGCAGGACTCGGGGCGCAGGTCCATGCCGCGGGCGGCTTGCTGATCGTCGACGCGGCGCAGGCGCCGGGGCGCATCGCGGTCGACGCCGGAGCCTGGGACGCCGATCTGGTGGCGCTCACCGCCCACAAGGCCTATGGGCCGAAAGGGGTCGGCGCCTTGCTGCGGCGACGGGCCCGGGTGGTGCCTCTGCAGCCGCTATGGGGAGGCGGTGGTCAGGAGGGCGGGATGCGAGCCGGGACCCTGCCAACGGCGCAGATCGCCGGCCTTGGTCGCGCGCTGGCATTGGCGGCGGCCGAGCTCGGGCGCGACACCATGCACCTGACTTCGCTGCGCGAGGAGCTCTGGCGGCGGCTGGAGGCCGAGGTCCCTGCCATCGCTTGGAACGGCGACCGCGACAGGCGAGTCCCTGGCAACCTCAACCTGCGCATCCAGGCCGTCGACGCCGCTGCGCTGATGGTGGATGTGCCGGAGTTGGCATTCTCTTCGGGGTCGGCCTGCAGCTCTGGGGCGCGGGAGCCGAGCCGGGCGCTGCTGTCGCTCGGGCTGTCGCGCCAGCAGGCGCTCTGCAGCGTGCGCATCGGCCTCGGCCGGTTCACCACCGCGGGCGACGTGACGCGCGCCGCCGACCTGTTGATCGCCGCCATCACGCGGCAGCGGCAGGGCTCTGCGCTTTGGGCGCTGCGCCATGACCCGCAGGCGCGGGCGCTGATCGGCCTCGACGATGAGGGCTGGCCGACGTGACCGAGCGGCTCGACGTGACCGAGCGGCTCGACGCGACGCCAGATCTCGCGGCGCTCGCTGCGTCTGCAGCGCGGGCGGCGGAGAACTGCCGGCTTTGTGCGCGCGAATGCGGCGTCAACCGTCACCACGGGCGGGTCGGGTTCTGTCGCCTCGACCTGGAGGCGCCCTGCTACAAGGCGCTGCTCTCCCACGGCGAGGAGCCGGAGCTGTCGCCGACCGCGCTGCTCGATCTCGGCGGCTGTTCGCTGCGATGCCTCGGCTGCACCGAGTGGGATCACGTGGTCGAACCCTGGCGGGCGCCGGCGGTGCCGTTGCGCGCGGACTGGCTGGCGGCGCGCCTGACACGTTGGATCGCCGGCGGCGCGCGTACCCTCAGTTTTGTGGGCGGCGAGCCGACCGTGCACTTGCCGGCGGTGCTCAAAACCCTCGCTGAGCTGCCTCCGTCGTTGCGCTTACCGGTGGTGTGGAACACCAACGGAGTCCTTGGGCCGGGCGCTTTCGCGCTGCTGCGTGACGTCGTCGCCTGCTGGGTCGTCGACTACAAGGTCGTCGACGATGGGGCGGCGCGGCGGCTGCTCGGCGCCGGTTCGCTGGCCTATGTGGCCGAGGTCGAGGCGACCCTAGACCGTATCGAAGCCGCCGCTACGCCGAGCGCGGCCGGCTCTCCCGGCGGCGACGGGCTCCCGCGCCTACTCATCCGCCACTTGCTGGTGCCGGGCGAGCTGGAGCGCTCGACGCTGCCGCTGCTGGAGCGGCTCAGCCAGCGCTGGCCGAGCGCCGTGGTCAACCTGATGTTGATGTGGCTGCCGCATGGACCGGCGCTCAGCGCTGCCGCCGGCCCGACCGCGTTGCGGCGCGTCAACCTCGACGCCGAACGAGCGATCGCCATCGCCGAGGCCACGCGACTGCTCGGTCCACGGTTGCGGCTCGACGGCAAGCGCATCGCCTGAGCGCCGGGGCGTCGCGCCCTCAGAAGCCTAGGATGCAGGTGGTCTGCTGCTTCTGGCAGAACTTGCTGTGGCAGGCCTCGGAGCAGCCGTTGGGTCCACCGCAGTCGGAGCAGTTGGCGAAGATGCAGTCCCAGAGCGAGTCGAGCTGCTGCTGGGCCTTGGGGCTGCCTTGCCCGAAGCACTGGAAGCCGCAGATCTCATCGCCCTCTGGGCAGCCGTCGCTGCACTGGATCATCCCGAGGCAGCTGGCTGTGCCGCTACCATAGCAGGCGTTGAGCTGGTCGAAGCAGCTGTCGGTCTGTGGCTGAACGCCGCAGGCGAAGAAGTCCGCGAGCTGCTTCTGCGCTTTCGCCGTGGCGGGCGCAAAGCACTTGTTGGCGATGGAGATGATCTTCTCGTCGTATTGCTTCAAACACTTGAAGGTGTCGGGACACCCCTTGGTGCCGGCCTCGCCCTGGGTGATGCAGGCGAAGAGCGGGAAGGCGCAGTTCTTGCCCATGCACGCCTCAATGCAGGCGAAGGTGTCGCCGCCCTTCTTGGCGCATCCGGGCACGCACTGGCTGTTGGCGCACTCGCGCAGCGGCTGGAAGAGGAACTGGGTGTGGAGCGACGCGTCCTTTGCGGCGCTGTTGACGCAGGCCGTGCTGAGATCCTTGCCGGTGCAGGTCTCGACGAACACATACGAATAGGCGTTGAAGCAGCTTGAGATGGTGCCACCGTAGACATCGACGTCACTTGGCCAGGTGGCGTCTGGATAGCCGCCCCAGTCCGGCGTCCAGGGCGCGTCGGGCAGCGTCGGTCCGGCGCCGTCGCTGGCGGTGTCAACTGGACCGCTATCCGTGACGACGTCGCCCGCGGTGTCGAGCGGTCCGCTGTCGCTGACCCCGCTGTCCACCACGCCGCCATCGACCACGCCGCCATCGACCACGCCGCCATCGGCTGCGCCGCCATCGGCTGCGCCGCCATCGACCACGCCGCTGTCGAGTCCGCCGCCATCGGCTGCGCCGCCATCGGCTGCGCCGCTGTCGAGCCCGCCGCCATCGGCTGCGCCGCCATCGACCACGCCGCTGTCGAGCCCGCCGCTGTCGAGCCCGCCGCTGTCGAGCCCGCCGCCATCGACCACGCCGCCATCGACCACGCCGCCATCGGCCAGACCGATGTCCTCGGCGCCGGCATCGGCTGGGCCTCCGTCGACATTCCGGCCGGCGTCGGTCTGCGAGGCGCTGCCGTCATTGGCGAGCATGACGTCCGAGGCGAGAAAGCCATCGGGGACGCCGCTACCGCCACCGCCGACGTCGGCGGCCACGATCGGCACGTCGAAGTCACCGCCGGGCGTGCTCCCGCCATCGAGCGCGGCGCCATCGACAACGGTGGCGTCGAGGTTGCCGCCGTCCAGGGCGCCGCCGTCGATCGCGATGACCCCGCCGCTACTGCGGCTGCCGGCGCTGCCTGGGAGCTCGCCGGGCGTCAGCCGGGGCGAATACGTGCTACCCTCGCCCCAGTCAGTGCAGGCCGCGAGCGCGACGAAGAGCCAGGACAGCCAAGCCGCTCGCCGCGTGATGCCTCGCTCCGCCGTCATGCACAGCCCTCGCGAACTAGCTTCCTCACCCTGGAACAGAATGCACGAAGGGCCGGCGCGACGGAAGTCTTGCGTCGCGCCGGCCCTTCGCCGGTCCTCTCCGCTTCGCACAGGGTCCGCTTATGCGATGCCCGCCTTGTGCTGCGTTCCGCTCGCCCGGCGGCCGCGCTCCTTGCCGCTGGCCTTGTCCATCCGCGTCTCGACCTGACGGGTCAGCTTCTGCAGGGCGGCGTCCACAGCTGCCAGCAGCTCACTCTCACGGGCATGGCTCACGACGTCGGGGCTGCCATGCAAGGTGATCGTCGCCTCGAAGCCGACCGGCAGCTCGGCGAGGACGGCGCGCGCCACCAGCGGCTTGCCGCCGAGGCGGGCCTCGATCTTCTCCAGCTTCTTGCGCAGGTGCTTCTCGACGAGCCCGTCAACGGGCATGTCGGGGGCCTCGGGTCCGGGCTTGGTCATCAGCGTCAGGTCCATGGACATCCTCCCAGCTGAGCGTCACGACAGGGTGACTTGGCCATGGTAGCCCAGCGTCCCCCCTTCGTCACCTGTTCTCTGCTGAGACGGATAAACCCTTGAACTTTTAGACTACGGTCCAGTTCTTGCGCCCGACGAGCAGCTTGCGGAGGTCGCCGGGCGTGGCGCGGGCCGTCGCCACCTGGGCGTTGACGGCGGCGTCGTAGCAAGGCCGCTGTACCGCCCGAAGCACGCCGACCGGGACCGGTAGCGAAGGGGCCCACATCCGCGCCAAGATGAAGGCGCGTGTCGGATCGGGGTCGTGGGCGTCATGGACCCAGCAGTCGGCCGCTGAGAGGCCGTCCTCGCCGAGCGTCACGACCTCAGGCCGCAGCCCGCGCAGGACGATGCCCTTGTCGCGGGCCCGGCCGAAGATCATCGGCTCGCCGTGACGCAGGTGCAGCAGGGCGTCGGCGCGCGACTCTTTGGCCGAGAGCGTGTCCCAGGCTCCATCGTTGAAGATGTTGCAGTTCTGCAAGATCTCGACGTAGGCCGCGCCCTGGTGTGCGGCGGTGGCGGCCAACACCTCGCCGAGCACCGGCGCGTCGACGTCGATGGCCCGCGCCAAAAAGGTCGCTTCGGCGCCGAGCCCGACCACGAGCGGCGAGAAGGGGTGGTCGACCGAGCCGAGTGGGGTGCTCTTGGTCTTCTTGCCGAACTCTGAGGTCGGCGAGTACTGCCCCTTGGTCAAGCCATAGATCCGATTGTTGAACAGCAAGATCTTGATGTCGACGTTGCGTCGCAGCAAATGGATCAGGTGGTTGCCACCGATGGAGAGCGCGTCGCCGTCGCCGGTCACCAGCCAGACCTGGAGATCTGGACGGCCGATTTTGAGGCCGGTCGCCACCGCCGGTGCACGGCCGTGAATCGTGTGGAAGCCGTAGGTCGACATGTAGTAGGGGAACCTCGACGAGCAGCCAATGCCGCTGACGAACGCGATCGACTCCGGCGCGATGCCTTGGACCGCCAGCGCCTTCTGCACCGCGGACAAGATGGCGTAGTCGCCACAGCCCGGGCACCAGCGCACGTCCTGGTCGCTCGCGAAGTCCTTGGCTTTGAAGGTGCGGGGTGTTGCCTGGTCCATCGGCGCCTCTCTCCAGCGATGCGAAGGTTCAACTCGGCAGCAGCGCCTCGATCTCGGCCTCGAGCTCTTGCACCCGCAGCGGCATTCCGGCGACGCGGGTGTAGCTGCGGCCCCGAAAGTCGAAGCCGGCGCGCAGCACCTTGTAGAGCTGGCCGAGGTTCATCTCGGGCACCAGCACGCTGCGGAAGCCCTCCAACACCTCACCGAGGTCGCTCGGCAGCGGATTGAGCCAGCGCAGGTGCACATGCGAGACACGCTTGCCGGCGCGCTGGGCGCGGCGAACAGCGGTCAAGCAGGCGCCATAGGTGCTGCCCCACGAGACCACCAAGACGTCGCCCTGGCGGTCACCGATCACCTCACAGCCGGGCAGGAAGTTGGCGACGTTGTCGACGCGGCGCTGGCGGAGCACCACCATGTTGTGATGGTTTTCGGAATCATAAGAGATGTGGCCGGTGCCCTCCGACTTCTCGAGGCCGCCGATGCGGTGCTGCAGTCCCGGAGTGCCGAGCCGAGCCCACGGCCTCGCCAGCGTCTCGGCGTCGCGCGCATAGGGCAAGAAGCCCTTGTCGCCTAGACCTTCGGCGCTAGCCAGCTCGGGCGCGGTGATCGTGGGCAGCTGGGCCGGATCGGGCACCCGCCACGGTTCAGCGCCGTTGGCGATGGCGCCGTCGCTGAGGATGATCACCGGCATCATGTGGCGAAGCGCGACCTGCACCGCCTCAAAGGTGGCGTCGAATGCATCGGACGGCGAGCGTGGCGCTACCACGGCGACCGGGCTCTCGCTGTTGCGGCCCCAGATGGCTTGCAGGTGGTCGGCCTGCTCGGTCTTGGTCGGCAGGCCGGTTGAAGGCCCGCCGCGCTGCACGTCG
>SXGT01571003.1_pt1 | contig 29095 bp, 29 predicted proteins | sample 3176221 | NCBI WGS metagenome assembly SXGT01 (sample SAMN11356862, study PRJNA531348) | freshwater metagenome | isolation source: freshwater sample F1-120 | place: China: Fuxian Lake, Yuxi | collected 2017-12-25 | reverse complement strand
GGCGACAACACACGTCGACTGCTCGGCTCGGGCGCCGGCTTCTACCCGCTGTTCAACCGGAACAAGAAGAGCCTGGTGCTCGACCTCCAGTCGCCCGAAGGTAGGGAGGCCGTGCTCAAGCTCATCGCCACCGCCGACGTGGTCAGCGAGAACTTCAAGCCCGGCACCATGAAGAAGCTGGGGCTGGATCACGACAGCCTGAAGAAACTCAACCCGCGCCTGATCCATGTGAGCCACAAGGGATTCCTGCCCGGGCCGTACGACCACCGCACCGCGCTCGACGAGGTGGTCCATATGATGGGCGGCCTGGCCTACATGACCGGGCGCCCCGGCGACCCGTTGCGCGCGGGTTCGTCGGTGAACGACATCATGGGCGGCCTCTTCGGCGCCATCGGCGTCATGGCCGCGTTGAGTGCGCGCGAGAAGACCGGCGAAGGCTGCGAGGTGCAGAGTTCACTGTTCGAGAACAACGTGTTTCTGGTCGCGCAGCACATGATGCAGTTCGCCGTCACAGACCAGCCCGCAGCACCCATGCCCGACCGCATTTCCTCGTGGGGCATCTACGACGTGTTCCAGGTGGCCGGCGGCGAGCAGATCTTTCTGGCCGTGGTGAGCGACACGCAATGGGCCCTCTTCTGCGAGGCCTTCGGCTACCAGGACCTGAAAGCCGATGCGCGGCTGATGGGCAACAACCACCGCGTGCGTGCCCGCGAATGGCTCATTCCCTTGCTGCGCGAGCGCCTGGCGCTGCAGAAGGCGGCCGACCTGGCCGAGCTGTTCGAACGGCACGGCCTGCCCTTCGCCCCCATCACCCGACCCCACGAGCTGCTGAACGACCCGCACCTTTGCGCCACGGGCGGGCTGGCGCCGATCACCCTGCCGGATGGCCAGCGCGCAGGCGAAACGGCGCAGACCGTGCTGCTGCCGCTCGCGCTCCACGGCCAGCGGCTGGGTGTGCGGCGAAGCCCGCCCCGGTTGGGCGAACACAGCGACGAACTGCTGACCGCGCTGGGCTATTCGAGCGAAGAGGCGGCGCAATTGAGCCGCACCGTGCTCAAAGCAGACTGAAAAGTCATCAATCCTGTCAGATCTGTCATGGGTCTGTGCTTGAAAGTGGGGTAATCTGCCCCGGTGGACAAACTCAAGCAACTCGAAACTTTCGTGGCGGTGGCCACACGCGGCAGCTTGACGGCCGCTGCCCGCGCCGAAGGCGTGGCACCCGCGATCATCGGGCGCCGGCTCGACGCGCTCGAAGCGCGCCTGGGCGTGAAACTGATGGTGCGCACCACGCGCCGCATCACGCTCACGCACGAAGGCAGCGCCTTTCTCGAAGACTGCCAGCGCCTGCTGGTGGACATGGCCAACGCCGAAGCCAGCGTGAGCGCCGGCGGCGTCAAGGCCAGCGGGCACTTGCGCAGCACCGCGCCGGCGGGCTTCGGGCGGCGACACGTCGCGCCGCTGGTGCCGCGCTTTCGCGAACTGCACCCGGAGGTGACGATCTCGCTCAACCTCAGCGACCGCGTGGTCGACGTCGCCGGCGAAGCCTACGACTGCGCGGTGCGTGTGGGCGATCTGCCCGACTCGTCGCTGGTGAGCGTGCGCCTGGCCGACAACCGCCGCCTGTGCGTGGCCACGCCGCGGTATCTGCAGCAGCACGGCCGGCCGCGGACGCCCGCCGATCTCGTGCGCTTCGACTGCCTCACGCTGTCCAGCGATGCGTCGCAGACGCGCGGCTGGGCCTTCTCCGTGCCCGCGGGCAGTGGCGTGGAAGGTGACAGGGAGATCGTGCACCTGCGGCCCGGAGGCCCGCTGGACTGCACCGACGGCCAGGTGCTGCGCGAGTGGTGTCTGGCGGGCTACGGCATGGCGTGGCGCAGCACCTGGGAGGTCGAGGCGGACATCGCCGCCGGCCGGCTCGAGTCCGTGCTCGACGAATTCGCTGCGCCGCCCAACGGCATCTTCGCGCTGTTCCCGCAGCGCAAGCACCTCGCGCTGCGCGTGCGCCTGGGGATCGACTTCCTCAAACAGGAATACGCGCGGCCCGAATTCTGGGCCGGCACCGGCGCACGCTGAGCCGCATGCTGCTGACGCTGGAAACACCCCGCCTTCGCCTGCGGCCGCTCACGCAGGCAGACGCCCCTTTCATCCTCGAGCTCGTGAACGACGCCGCCTGGCTCGCCTACATCGGCGACAAGGCGGTGCATTCACTGGAAGATGCGCATCGCTACCTGCTCGAGGGCCCCATGGCCATGTACGCGGCGCTGGGCATCGGTTTGTGTGCGATGGACCTGAAGACCGACGATCCGCGTCCCGTCGGCCTGTGCGGCCTGCTGGTCAGGGACGGGTCTCCGGATGTGGAGCTGGGTTACGCCCTGCTGCCTGAGGCGCGCAGCCAGGGGCTGGTGCGCGAGGCGGCAGGCGCGTGGATCGCCTTCGCCGAGCACCAGTTGAAGCTGCGCGAGGTGCACGCCTACACCCATGCCGACAACGGCGCGTCACAGTCGGTGCTCGAAGCGCTGGGCTTTGCCTTGTTGCCCCCGACCGAAGCCGACCAGGAACCGCCCGCAGCCCGCCGACACTGGCGCCTGTCGTTCAGTGCGTGAGGGCAGGGGCCGTGGCCGCGCGCCGCAGCGAGAGCCCGGCGAACAGCCCGCCCACCAGCGCACCGGCCAGCACGTCCAGAAACACGTGCTGGCGGATCGCCATGGTCGACCACACGATCACGGCGCAGTGCAGCACGCTGGCGGCGTGCAGCAGCGCCGGGGCGCGGACCTCGGAAAAGATGCGGCGCAGCCAGAAGGCCGTGTAGACCGCCGAGCCCACGTGGAGCGAGGGGCAGGCATTGCCGGAGGCATCGAGCCCCTTCATGAAGGCCAGTTGGGGGTAGAGGGACCAGTCGATGTCGGGCGTCGGTGCCTGCGTGGGGAGCAGCCAGAACACCAGCAGGCAGGTGGCGCACAAGGCCCCGGTCCACAGGCCGTAGCGCAGCAGTTCGCGAAAGTTGGGCATCAGTGCCGATGGCAGCGAGACATAGACCCAGAGCGACACATAGGCCGCGAAGCCGGCCGGCGTGAACGGCACCCAGTCGTCGATCGGCAGCGTCGGCACGGGCCAGGGCTCGCGCGAAGGGTGGCGCAGCACCCAGAAGTACCCCATGAAGAACAGCACCATGAAAGCGGTGGTGCCGGCGGCCTTCAGGTACCAGAGCGTGACGAAACGGGCCAGCAGTTGCCGGGTCCAGGCGCGATCGGAAGGGCTTGTCATGGGTGGATGGAGACGACCGGCGTGGGCGCCGCGCTAATGTACGACAGACACTTCCCCCTGTAGGGGCATTTGTATAATCTGTCGCCCTTCGAAGCACGGGCGGCCACTGCGTGCAGCTGGCCTACAACAACAAGGCTGTTGCTTCCAGGGACTCCCCCGCATCTTCCGTTCACCGCCCGGGCGCTCGCCCAGGCCCCACTTTGCCGGTCAACTTTCGGGCTTCTTCCATGAACTCTGCCGACCTGATTCGCACTTTTCTGTCCGACCGACTGGGGGTCGAGCCCGGCCAGGTTCAGCCGGCCTCGCGGCTGGCCGATCTGGGTGTGGATTCGTTGATGCTGGCCGAACTCATGTTCGAGGCCGAAGACCGGTTGGGCATCGAGATCCCCTCCGACCTTCCCTTGCCCGCCACCTTTGGCGACATGCAGGCTACGCTGGACTTGCTGACCACTGCGAAGACCGGCTGAGGCATGCAGTCCCGCCGCGTCGCGATCACCGGCCTGGGGCTGGTCAGCCCCTATGGTGGCGACCTTGCCGACTTCTTCGATCGCCTGATCGCGGGGGAGTCGGCGGTGAGCCTTCTGCTCACCGAGGACCTGCCGCGTCCCCTGTCCACGCCGTTTGTGCGCTGCGCGGGCTTCGACGCCATCGCTGCGCTGGGCAAACCGCTCTCGCTCATGATGGAGCGCTTCGCCCAGCTCGGCATGGCGGCGGCGTTCCAGGCCTGGGATCAGGCCGGCCTGCCACGCCGCCCTGCGCATGAGGACGGCGCCTCGCGAGCGCAATGGGGCTGCATCTGGGGCACGGCGCTGGGTGGTCTGGCCGCACACGAGCGCGGCAGCCGCGAAATGTGGCAGGGGGGCCGCGAACGTCTTTCGCCGTTGTCGGTCGTACAGGGTATGAACAACGCGGTCAATGCCCACATTTCCATCCAGCTGGGGCTGGGGGGCATCAGCACCAGCCATACCGCCGCGTGTGCGTCGTCGGGCATCGCCATCGGCGAGGCGTTCCGTCGCGTGCGCAGTGGCGAGGCCGACCTGATGGTGACTGGCGGATCCGATGTGTGCCAGTCCTATGGCGTGGTGCGCGCCTGGGAGGCCATGCGCGTGCTTTCGCCGGGCGATGAAACCTCCGCCCCCGCTGCCTGCCGTCCGTTCGCTGCCGACCGTGCCGGTCTGGTGCTGGGGGAAGGCGGCGCGGCGCTGGTGCTGGAAGCCTGGGACCACGCCGTGGCCCGGGGCGCGCCGATCCATGGTGAAATCGTCGGCTATGGAACCAGTTGCGATCACAGTCACCTGGTCCGTCCGCAGCGCGAAGGCCAGGTTCGTGCGATGCGCGCCGCGCTCGCCGACGGAGGTCTTTCGCCCCAGGACATCCACTACGTCAACGCGCATGGCACCGCCACGTCCGAAGGTGACCCGGTGGAAGTCGCGGCCCTGCTCGAAGTCTTCGGCGATGGTGCGGCGGCCTTGCCCGTGAGCGCCACCAAGTCCATGCACGGCCACCTGCTCGGCGCCGCGGGAGCCATCGAGGCGGTGGTCACGGCGCTTGCGCTGCGCGAACAGGCCGTGCCACCCACCGCCCATCTCCAGGGTCGCGTCGATCCGGCCTGCGAGGGGGTGGACCACGTGCTGTCTGGCCGACGCGGCGTTCCCCTGCAGGCCGCCCTGTCCAGTTCCTTTGCCTTCGGCGGCAGCAACGCCGTGCTGGCGTTTCGCGCACCGCCCCGTTGACGCGTCCCTTTCCGAAACCGACTGAACCCATGACCCAACCTGCCTCCCCTGAAACCGTCGATGCCCTGTGGCCCGAGGTGGTCGCCCTGATCATCGAAGCCCTCAACATGGACCTGCAGGCCAGCGAGGTCGACCCCGATGCACCGCTGTATGGCGACGGACTCGGGCTCGACTCCATCGACATGCTCGAGATCTCGCTGGTCATTTCCAAGCGCTACGGGTTCCAGATGCGTTCGGACAACGAGGACAACGAGAAGATCTTTGCCTCGCCGCGCGCCCTGGCCGCGCACATCGCCAGCCAGCGCACGCAATGACGCTGTTGCGCAACCTGGGCGCGCTGCTGCTGATGGCGGCCTGGGTGGCGGCGGCGCACGCCGGCAGTGCGGGCTGGGGCAACGCCGATTTCAACGCCGTCGTGGCCGTGCTCCCGGTGGTCGTCGCCGTCTTCATGGCGCTGTGGCGCCTGCCCGGGTGGGCCTGGCGTGCGGCCGGTGTGCTGGCGGTGTTCGCGCTGCTGGTCTGGTTGTGGCCGCAACTCAGAAGCAACGTGGCGCTGCTCTACTACCTCCAGCACCTGGGCATTCATGTGGCGCTCGGCGTGTTCTTCGGCAAGTCGCTGCTCGGGCCGGGCGAAGCGCTCATCACGCGCATGGCGCGGCGCATCTTCAGCCACGAACTCTCCGAGCGCAAGGTGCGCTACACGCGCCATGTCACGCTGGCGTGGACGCTCTTCTTCTTCGCCAACGCCCTGGTCTCCACCGGGCTGTTCGTCTTTGCGCCGCCAGCCATCTGGTCGGTGCACGCCAACCTGCTCACCGGCCCGCTGATCGCCGTGATGTTCACGGTCGAGCATCTGTGGCGCCGGTGCGTGCTGCCGCCGCACGAACGCCCCGGGTTGGCCGACGTGGTGCGGGCCTACCGGCGCGAATCCGCGAACGCCCCTCCGGTGGCCACCACGCCCCCGCCCGCCGCATGAGCACCGCCTCCGCGCTGATCAGCGACCGCCTGCTCGACGACGTGCTGGCCTGGCGTGGCCGGCGGCCGGTACCGGTGCGGGAATTCCTGGCCGATGCACACGCCCTGGCGGCGCGGCTGCCCGACGGCGACTGGCTGCTCAACCTGTGCGAGGACCGCTACCACTTCGCCGTGGGTTTTGCCGCCGGCCTGCTGACGGGCAAGGTCAGCCTGCAGCCGTCTTCGCAGTCGCCCGAGACGCTCCAGCGCCTGGCCGCCGATCACGTGGGCACGTGCTGGCTCAGCGATCAGGCCGACGCCGTGCCCGGGCTGGCGGGTGTGCAGTTTTCCGATCTGGGTTCACAGCCGCGTGCCGAAGTGAACGAAATCCCGCGCATCGACGACGAGCGCGTGGTCGCCATCCTGTTCACCTCGGGCTCCACCGGCCTGCCGCAGCCCCACCGCAAGACCTGGGGCAAGCTGGTGCGAAACGGGCGCGCCGAGGCCGCGGCGCTGGGACTGCTGCAACGCCCGCACGCCATCGTGGGCACGGTGCCCGTGCAGCACAGCTACGGGTTCGAGTCCACCCTGCTCATCGCCCTGCACGGCGGCTGCCAGTTCGCCGCCGGCAAACCCTTCTATCCGCAGGACATCGTGGAGGCCATTGCTGCCGTGCCGCGTCCGCGGATGCTGGTCACGACGCCGTTTCACCTGTCCACGCTGCTTGCTTCTGGGCTGCCGGTGCCGCCGCTGGACCTGGTGCTTTCGGCCACGGCCCCGCTCGGCCCCGAACTCGCGCACCGGGTCGAGGCCCACTGCGGCGCGCCGGTGCACGAGATCTACGGCTCCACCGAGTCGTCCGCACTGGCGAGCCGGCGCACGCTCGATGGCGCGGCCTGGCAACCCATGGCCGGTGTGCTTCTCGAGCAGACCGGCGACACCACGCACGTCAGCGGCGGGCATGTGGAAGGTCGGGTGCCACTGGCCGATCTCATCGAAACCTGCGCCGACGGCCGGTTCCTGCTGCACGGGCGCCATGCCGACCTGGTCAACATCGCCGGCAAGCGCACGTCGCTCGCCTACCTCAACCACCAGCTCGGCGCGTTGCCGGGCGTGGTCGACGCCGCCTTCTTCCTGCCCGATGCGCCGCCCGGCAGCGAAGGGGCCGAGGCCGTGACGCGGCTCGTGGCCTTCGTGGTCGCACCCACGCAGGATGCGCGCACGCTCATGGCGGGGCTGCGGCAGAGGCTGGACGCGATTTTTCTGCCGCGCCCGCTGGTGCGGGTGGCGTCCCTGCCGCGCAACAGCACCGGCAAGCTCACGCGCCAGGCGCTGCAGGCGCTTCACGCCGAACAGGTGGGTCATGGACAGCGCTGAGTTCGACTGGACCGTGCCGATCGACCACCCCGCGTTTGCCGGCCATTTCCCCACCCGTCCCATCGTGCCCGGTGTGGTGCTGCTCGACCAGGCGCTCCTGTTTGCTGCGCTGTGGCAGGGGGCAGCGTCAACCCAGGGCTGGCAGGTGGCGCAGGCCAAGTTCTTCGTGCCGGTCGGGCCCGGCGCCAAGCTGCGGTACACGCTGCAGGCCACCGCGCGGGGCGGCATCGGCTTTCGCGTGGGCTGCGACGGGCGCGAGGTGGCCAGTGGCAGCCTGATGCCGCCCGCAGCATGACGCACGGCCCCACCCCGGAATGGATGCGCGAGCAGGAGCGCAGCCACCTCGGCGCCCTGCGCTTGATGGTGTGGATCTCGCTGCGGCTGGGTCGACCCGTCGGCCGCCTCGTGCTGCGCGGCATTGCGCTGTATTTCGTGCTGTTCTCGCCCAAGGCGCGCCGCAACGGCCGGGCTTATCTGGCGCGCGCACTCGGTCGCACGCCCACCTGGGCCGACGGCTACCGCCACGTGTTCAGCTTTGCCAGCACCGTGCACGACCGGGTCTACCTGCTCAACGACCGGTTCGACCTGTTCGACATCCGCATCGTCGGCGGCGAGCTGGTGAGCGAGGCGCTGCGGCGTCAGCCCGGGGCCTTGCTGATGGGCGCGCACCTGGGCAGCTTCGAGGTGCTGCGCGCCGTGGGCCACACGCACGCCCACGCACCGGTGGCCATGCTCATGTACGAGGAGAACGCGCGCAAGATCAACGCCATCCTGCACGCCATCAACCCGGCCGCGCGCCAGGACGTGGTGGGGCTCGGCCATCCGGACTCCATGCTCAAGGCGCGCGACCGGCTGGAGGCAGGCAGTCTTGTGGGCATGCTGGCCGACCGCTCGCTGGCCAACGACTCCACGGCAGAATGCATGTTCCTTGGCGAGCCCGCGCGTTTTCCGGTCGGCCCCTGGCGCATGGCGGCGATGTTGCGCCGCCCGGTGTTCTTCATGGCCGGCATCTACCTCGGGGGCAACCGCTACGAACTCCATTTCGAGCCGCTGGCGGATTTTTCCGACATCGAACGCGGCCAGCGTCAGGCCGCCATGGACAAGGCCATGCAGGCGTACGTCGACCGCCTCGGCGAGTTCTGCCGCCGTGCCCCGTACAACTGGTTCAATTTTTTCGATTTCTGGGACCGTTCATGATGCGACGACTCTTCACCGGCCTGCTGCTGCTGGGCGCCTCGGCGCTGGCGCACGCGGCTTTCGACATCGACCAGCTCATGACCGAGCTGGCGCGCAACCCGGGCGGACAGGCGACCTTTATCGAAAAGCGCCACCTTGCGCTGCTCGACAAACCGGTGGTGGCCACCGGCGAGATGACTTACACCGCGCCCGACCGCCTGGAAAAGCGCACGCTCACGCCCAAGCCGGAGACCATGGTGCTCGACAAGGACACGCTCAGCCTCGAGCGCGACCGGCGCAGGATGTCGATCCAGCTCGGTCAGCGGCCTGAAGTGGCGGCCTTCGTCGAAAGCATTCGCAGCACGCTCTCGGGCAACCGCGCATCGCTCGAACGCAGCTACCAGCTCGCCCTCACTGGCCACATCGACGCCTGGGTGCTCACCCTGGTGCCCACAGACACCCGCATCGCCAGACTGCTGCAGCGCATCACGCTCAGCGGCGTGCGCGAACAGGTCCTGGGCATCGAATATCTGCAGACCGACGGCGATCGCACGGAAATGAGCATCGAGCCGGTGAAGCTTCAATGACCCGGCCCGCGCTGCGCGCATTGCTGATCTGGCTCGCGGCGATGGCGCTGGGCGTCGTGTTGCTCCTGAACACCCGGTTCTCGGCCGACGTCTCCTTCTTCCTGCCTTCGCGACCCACGGCCGAACAGTCGGTGATGGTGGACCAGCTGCGCGAAGGCGCGGTGTCACGGTTGCTGATGCTCTCCATCGAGGGCGGCGACGCGCAGCAGCGCGCCGATGCGTCGCGTGCGCTGCGGGCTTCGCTGGCGGGCCACGAAGCGTTTGCCACGGTGCAGAACGGTGAAGCCGATGCGGTGGACGCTGCACGCGACTTCCTGCTCGATCACCGGTACCTGCTCAGCAACGCCGTCACGCCCGCGCGTTTCAGCGTCGAGGGCCTGCGCAACGCCGTGAACACCAGCATCGATCTGCTGAGTTCTTCGGCGGGGATGCTCTTCAAACCCTTTCTGGCGCGCGATCCCACCGGTGAGCTGGTGGAGCTGGTGGCCGGCCTGGGCGCGGGCGTGCAGCCCAACGAACGTGAAGGCGTGTGGGCCTCGCGCGATGGCGAACGCGCCATGCTGCTGCTGCAGACCCATGCGCTGGGCTCCGACACCGATGGCCAGTCGGCGGCGGTCGACCTGATTCGCGAACGGTTTGCCCAGGTCACGCGCCAGCCCGGCCTGGAAGCGCTCGCGCTGGAGATGTCCGGCCCTGGCCTGTTTGCGGTGCGGGCGCGCGCCACCATTCAGGAAGAGGTGACGCGGCTGTCGATCATGAGCTCGGTGATCCTGGCGATCCTGCTCGGCTTCGTCTACCGGCGCGGTCGCCTGCTGCTGCTCACGCTGGTGCCGGTGCTCAGCGGCACGCTCGCGGCCATCGTCATGGTGGGGCTGGTGCACGGCACGGTGTTCGGCATCACCGTGGGTTTCGGCGCCGCGCTCATCGGTGAAGCGGTCGACTACGCCATCTATTACTTCGTGCAGTCCGGTCGAATGGGGGTGGGTTCCTGGCGCGAGCAGTACTGGCCCACCATCCGGCTGGGCGTGCTGACCTCGCTGCTGGGTTTTGGCGCCTTGCTGTTCTCGGGCTTTCCAGGCCTGGCGCAGCTCGGCCTGTACGCCGTCACCGGGGTGGTCACGGCCGCGCTCGTGACGCGCTACCTGTTGCCGCACCTCGCCGGCCCGGGCGTGCACCTGCACGACGGCGCGCGCCAGGGCCGCGTGTTGCGCCCGCTGGTCGAACATGCGGGCCTGCTGCGCTGGCCCTTGCTGGTGGCCGTGGTGGTGGCGGGCGTCTACCTGGCGCAGAACCGCAACGAACTCTGGTACCCCAACCTGTCGGCGCTGTCGACGGTGACCCAGGCCGAAGGCGAGCTCGACGGCAAGCTGCGCGGCGACCTGGGTGCGCCCGATGCGCGCTACATGGCGGTGATCACGGCGCCCGACCGCGAAACTGCCTTGCAGGCCGCCGAGCGTGCGGGTGCGCCGCTGCGCAGGCTGGTGGAAGAAGGGCGCATCGGCGGCTTCGACACGCCCGCGCGTTTCCTGCCCAGCGAGGCGACCCAGAATGCGCGCCGCGCCAGCCTGCCCACGCCGGAAGAACTCGCCGCCCGGCTGCAGCTGGCGCTGGTCGATGCGCCGATCTCGGCCGATCGCCTGCAACCGTTCCTGGACGACGTGCGTGCGGCCAGGGCCTCGGGCAACCTCGCGCGAGAGGACCTCGATGGCACGGGTCTCGGGCTGGCGGTCGACGCCTTGCTGCTGCAGCGCGCGCAGGGCTGGAGCGTGCTGCTGCCGCTGCGTCCGGCGCCCGACGTCGACAGTCCCGTGGACGAGGTGCGCGCGGCGCTGGCCGGCAGTGGCGCGCTGTTCGTCGACCTCAAGGGCGAGTTCGACACGCTCTATGGCGACTACATCAACGAGGCCATCGTCCTGTCGCTCTCGGGTTTCGCCGCCATCGTCGTGGTGCTGGGCTTCGTGCTGCGCAGCCCCGTGCGCCTGCTGGGCGTGATGCTGCCGCTGGTGATGGCGGTGATGCTGGTCGTGGCCGGCCTGCACGCCAGCGGCGTGCGCCTTCACCTGCTGCACCTGGTCGGCCTGCTGCTCACCGTCGCCGTGGGCTCCAACTACTCGCTGTTCTTCGACCGGCTGTCGCTGGGTGAAAAGCTGGACGACGAGACGCTGCTGTCCATCGGCGTGGCCAGCACCACCACCGCCATCGGCTTCGGTGTGCTGGCCTGGTCGTCGGTGCCGGTGCTGCATGCGCTCGGCGTCACGGTGGGCCCGGGGGCGGTGCTGGCGCTGGTCCTTTCCGCGGCCTTCGCCGTGAGGAAGCGCGCCCCATGAGCGAACTGCGCACCGTGGGCCATGTGGGCGCAGCACCCCACCTCATGGTGATGCTGCCCGGCGTTGCCATGGCGCCCGAGGCGATCTTCGAGGCCGGTTTTGCGCGCGCGATCGAGCGCCGTTCCCTGCCGCTGGACCTGATGAGTGTGGACATCGACGGCGTCGGCCTCGGCGCAGTGGACCGATGGGAACGCCTGCAGCGCGAGGTCATCGACCCGGCTCAATCGCGCGGTGCGCGGGTGTGGCTGGGCGGCATTTCCCTCGGTGGCCTGGTCGCCATGGCCCACGTGGCCGCGCGCCCCGGTGTGGCGGCCGGGCTGTGCCTGCTCGCGCCCTACCCTGGCAGCCGGCCGAGCACCAACGTGATCGAGCGCGCCGGCGGCCCCGACCGCTGGCGCCCGACCGAGAAAGACCTGCGCGACCCCGAGCTGCGCGTGTGGCAGTGGCTGCAGCGCCCCCCCGCCGATCTGCCGGTGTTCATCGGTCACGGCAGCGACGACCGCTTCGCCGAGCGCATCCAGCAGGTGGCCGACCGCTTTCCGCCGACGTCGCGCCACATCGTCGGCGGTGGCCACGACTGGGGAGCGTGGTTGCCGCTGTGGGAACGTTTCCTGGACACGGATCCTTTCGGTGGTTGACGTGACGGCGCGCTGGAAACCTTCCCCCTTTCTCTCGGCGAGCGCCGCCGGGCACGGCGCCGCAGCGCTCGGCGTGGTGGCCGTGCCGGCCGCCTGGCCCTGGGCGGTGGGCGCGCTGGTGGCCAACCACGCTCTCATCAGTGGGGCCGGCCTGTGGCCCAGCTCGCGCCTGCTGGGCCCCAACCTGATCCGCCTGCCCGAGGCGGCGGCGCAGCGACGCGAGATCGCCCTCACCATCGACGACGGTCCCGACCCGGAGGTCACCCCGCGCGTGCTCGATCTGCTCGACGCGGCGAACGCGAAGGCCAGCTTCTTCTGCATCGGCCGCATCGCGCAGCAACATCCCCACTTGTGCCGAGAGATCGTGCAGCGCGGGCACCGGGTGGAGAACCACGGTCATGCGCACAGCAACGCGTTCTCGCTGTTCGGTCCGGGCCGCATGCGGCGCGACATCGCGCTCGCGCAGCGCACACTCGGCGACATCACCGGCCAGTCGCCTTGGTTCTTTCGGGCCACGGCAGGCCTGCGCAATCCGTTCCTCGATCCGGTGCTGCACGGCCTGGGCCTGTCGCTGGCCACCTGGACGCGCCGCGCCTACGACACCCGCACCGGCGATGCCGAACGCGTGTACCAGCGACTGACCCACCGCCTCGACGCCGGCGACATCGTCCTCATGCACGACGGCCACAGCGCACGCACGCCGTCGGGCGAGCCGGTGATCCTGGCTGTGCTGCCGCGCCTGCTGCGCACCCTCGCCGAACGCGACCTGCACCCCGTCACCCTGCTCCGAGCCGTTCCATGACCCAAGCCTTCATCCAACAGCTGGTGAGCGATGCCAGCCTGAGCTTTCGGCCCAGCGGGCACTTTGCTTACCACTATGCGCGCGGCAAGCTCGGCCACGACACCATCTTCCACGAACTGCTGCGACTGGGTCTGCTGCAGCACGGAGGCCACGTGCTGGACCTCGGCTGCGGCCAGGGCAGCCTGTTCGCCTGGCTGCTCGCGGCGCGCCGGCGGCACGAACAGGGGGACTGGCCCGAGGGCTGGGCACCGCCGCCCCGGCCGACGCGGCTGCGGGGCGTGGAGCTGATGCAGAAAGACGTGGAGCGCGCCGCGCAAGCCTTCGGGGCGGACCACCCCGTGGTGCGCGTGGAGCAGGGCGACATGAACGCGGTGGACTTCGGCCGGCCCGACGCGATCGTCATTCTCGATGCCCTGCACTACTTCAGCCACGCGCAGCAACGCGAGGTGCTCGCCCGCATCCGCCAGGCCTTGCCGCCGGGCGGGGTGTTCCTCACCCGCATCGGCGACGCCAGCGCCGGCCTTCGCCATCACATCTGCAACGGGGTGGACCGCCTCGTGACCTACACGCGGGGACACCGCCTGCCCCGGCTCTACTGTCGAACCCTGGCCGACTGGGTGTCCGAGCTCGAGCGCCTGGGTTTTCAGGTAGAGACCGAACCCATGAACGGGCGAAAACCCTTTGCCAATGTGATGCTGGTGTGTCGGGTGCCGCACTGAGCGGGGGGTCCGCCCGTGCCACCATCTGAGACAATGCGCGACCTTTTTTCCTGTCTGTGCCCGTGAAGCCCCTGCTGCTGTCCGCCTACACCGCCACCACCTGCCTGGGTGTGGGACTCGACGCGCACCGCGCGGCCGTGCGCGAGAACCGCAGTGGCCTGGCGCCCTGCACCTTCGAAACCATCGATGTGCCGACCTGGGTGGGCGAGGTCGCCGGTGTCGACGACGTGGTCTTGCCCGAAGCGCTGGCCAGCTACGACTGCCGCAACCACCGCCTGGCGCTGCTCGCCTTGCGGGCCGACGGTTTCGAAGCGCAGATGCGCGAAGCGGTGGCACGCCATGGCGCCGGGCGCGTCGGCGTGTTCATGGGCACCAGCACCTCGGGCATCTTGCAGACCGAACTCGCCTACCGCCGCCGCGACCCCGTCACCGGCGCGCTGCCGCCCGACTTCAGCTATGCCGGCACCCACAACCCTTATGCGCTGGCCGAGTTCCTGCGCCAGCACCTGGGCATCACGGGTCAGTCGACCACCATCTCCACCGCCGGTTCGTCCAGCGCCAAGGTGTTCGCCGCCGCCGCGCGGCAGATCGAACTGGGCACCATCGACGCGGCGCTGGTGGGCGGGGTCGACTCGCTGTGCCTGACCACGCTGTATGGCTTCGCCTCGCTGGAACTCACGTCGCGCGAACCCTGCCGGCCGTGCGACGCCGGGCGCGACGGCATCTCGATCGGCGAAGGCGCGGCCTATGCCTTGCTGGAGCGCGCGGTGCCCATCCGGTCCGAGGCCGTGTGGCTGCTCGGTGCCGGTGAGTCGAGCGACGCGCACCACATGTCGGCGCCGCACCCGGAAGGCCTGGGCGCGCGCATGGCCATGCAGGCGGCGCTGCGTTCGGGCGGCCTGGCCGCGGCCGACGTGCACTACATCAACCTGCACGGCACGGCCACGCCCGCCAACGATGTGGCCGAGGGCAAGGCGGTCGCGTCGGTGTTCGGCGAAGGCGTGACCTGCTCGTCCACCAAAGGCGCCACCGGTCACACGCTGGGCGCGGCCGGTGCGGTCGAATCGGTCATGTGCGCGCTCGCCCTGAGCGACCAGTTCTTGCCGGGCAGCCCGGGCACCCGTGCGCTCGATCCCGCGATCCCGATCCGCTACCAGCTGCGCGGCGCGCCTGCGCCCCTGCGACATGCGCTCACCAATTCGTTCGGCTTCGGTGGCAGCAACTGCAGCCTGTTGTTTGGCCGCAGGAGCCGCGCATGAGCACGAGCCTGACGGCGTGGATCAACGGCGTGGGCCTGATCGCACCGGGCCTGCCCGACTGGCCGAGCGCGCGCGCGGTGCTGCGAGGCGAACGCGCCTGGGTGTCCGCGCCTTCCGTGCTGCCCGCGCCAGCCCTGCTGCCCCCGGCCGAACGGCGCCGCGCCAGCCGCGTCATCAAGCTCGCGCTGGGGCTCGGGCTCGAAGCAGCCGCAGGTGACGATGTGGCGCGTCTGGCCACCGTGTTCACCGCGTCCGGGTCCGACGGTCACAACTGCCATGCGCTGTGCGAGCAACTGGCCACCGAAGACCGCAACATCTCGCCCACGCGTTTTCACAACTCGGTGCACAACGCGCCCGCGGGCTACTGGGGCATCGCCACGAAGTCGATGGCGCCCTGCCAGGTGCTGTGCGCGCACGATGGCAGCTTCGGCGCCGGCCTGCTCGATGCGCTGGCCCAGGTGGTGCTGGACCAGCAATCCACCCTGCTCATGGCCTACGACAGCGAATACCCCGAGCCCCTGAACGGCGTGAGGCCGCTGCCCGACTGCGCCGGGGTGGGGCTGCTGCTGGAACCCGTGGCCACGCCGCGCTCGGCGGCCCGCATCACCGCCTGGACCACCGAGGCCCCCGCCACGCCCTGGCAGCATGCGCCGCTGGAGCCGCTGCGCGCGGGCGTGCCGGCGCTGCGCGTGCTGCCGCTGCTGGAGCGACTCGCTCGCCTGCAGTGGGGCGAGGTGTGCCTGGACTACCTGCCCGGTCTGCAACTCGCGGTGCGGATCGACCCGGCATGAACCGCGACTGGATCGCCGCGCGCATCCCCCACCAGGGAAACATGTGCCTGCTCGACGCGGTGAGCGACTGGAGCGCCGAACACATCGAGTGCGTGGCCACCAGCCACACCGACGCCGCGCACCCCTTGCGGGCTGCGGGGCGACTGGGCGCCGCCAACGGCATCGAATACGCGGCGCAGGCGATGGCGGTGCACGGTGCCCTGACGGCCGGCCACCATGCCCCGCCGCGCCAGGGCTACCTCACCAGCGTGCGGGCCGTCACCCTGCATGTCGAACGCCTGGACGATCTCGCCGGGCCGCTGCGCGTGCGCGCCGATCGGCTGTCGGGCGACCGCAACCAGGTGCTCTACCACTTTGGCGTGCACCAGGGCGAGCGATGCCTGATCGAAGGGCGGGCGGCGGTGGTGCTCGACGCGGAACAACTTGAACCGGGGACACGGACATGAAGAAAAGAGCGCTGGTCACGGGCGGCAGTGGTGACATCGGCGCGGCCATCTGCCAGCGCCTCGCCGCCGACGGCCACCACGTCATCGTGCACGCGCACCGGGCGCGCGACAGGGCAGACGCCACGGTCGATGCCATTCGTGCCCGCGGTGGCAGCGCCGAGGCGGTGGCCTTCGACGTGACCGATCGCGCCGCGAGTGCCAGCGCACTGGCGGCGCTCACCGAAGCCGGTGCGATCCAGATCCTGGTGAACAACGCCGGCATCCACGACGATGCCGTGTTTCCGGGCATGAGCGGCGAGCAGTGGGACCGCGTGCTGGACGTCTCGCTCAACGGTTTCTACAACGTCACGCAGCCGCTCACGCTGCCGATGATCCGCACGCGCTGGGGCCGCATCGTCAGCATCTCGTCGGTGGCGGCGGTCATGGGGAACCGGGGGCAGGTGAACTACGCGGCCGCGAAGGGCGCGCTCCATTCGGCCAGCAAGGCGCTGGCGCTCGAAGTGGCCAGCCGCGGCATCACCGTCACCGCCGTGGCGCCGGGCATCATCGAGACCGACATGATCGACGGCGCCTTCAACCAGGAAGCCATCAAGCGCCTGGTGCCCATGCAGCGCGCGGGGCGCGTGGACGAGGTCGCGGCGCTGGTGGCGTTTCTGGCGTCCGACCAGGCCGCGTACATCAGCGGCCAGGTGATCTCCATCAACGGTGGGATGGCTTGAAGCACCCCCGCGCCGCTTGCGGCGTCAGTGCCCTTGTGGGGGGCGCTCCGTGCGGCCCGGGTGAGCCGGTTCCGCCGTCGCCCTGGAAGGCGTGCCCGCATGTCGGGTGCGCAGCAGTTTCGGCGCCACCATCGGCACCGTCAGCATCGTGCTGGCCACGGCCATCAGCAGCAGGGCGGTGAAGGTCTCGCTGGTGATCACCTGCCGGTCCAGCAGCACGTTGGCGAAGATGATCATGATCAAGGCCTTGGTCTGCAGCAGCCAGCCGACGATGGAAGCCTCGCCCGCTGGCCAGCGCAGCCAGCGGCCGGCGGCATGAACCCCCAGCAGCTTGCCGCCGACCGAAGCCACCAGCAGCAACGCGGCCGCGCCGAACACCGCCGCGCCGCCCACGGCCCAGTCGGTGCGCAGGCCGGTGGAGAGGAAGAACACGGGCATGACCACCAGCAGCACGTGGTGGCGCAGCTGGTCGAGCTTCTCCTGGTCGAACCATTCGGCGTCCATCACCACGCCGGCCAGGAAAGCGCCCACCATGTAGTGCAGGCCGCACCAGTCGGCACCGAAGGCGCACACCGCCAGCCAGATCAGGCTCACGTACCACCGGTCGCTTTCGGGCAGCCAGCGCATGAGCCGGCGAAACGCCCACGCCAGGGAGGCGAACGCCAGCACGAACACCAGCTGCTTGCCCACACGTTGCCAGTCCATCAGGATCAGGGCGAGCACGCCCCAGATGGCGATGTCGTCCAGGCTGGCGTAACGCAGGATGCGCTGGCCCAGTGGCTGGCGCAGCACCTGCATTTTTTCCATGAGCAGGATCAGGATCGGCAGCGCGGTGACGGCGCACGCCATGCCCACGCCCAGCACGAACTGCCAGCGCTGCGCCGAAGCGCCGATCCAGCCGGTCTGGCCGAGCATCAGCACCGCAGCGACGCAACCCGCCAGCATCGGCACACCGAGCGCCAGGCCGGCGGTGATGCCGCTTTCGCGCCGGTGCTTCCAGGCCTGGCGCAGGTCGAGCTCGACACCGGCGATCATCACGAACAGCATCACCGCCCACCAGGCGATCCCGTTGAGCGACTGGATCACCGCCGGATTGAACACGAACGCGTGGTACTCGGGGAACGCCTTGCCGAGCACGCCGGGCCCGAGCAGGATGCCGGTGACGATCTGCACCACCACGAGCGGCGCCCAGTAGTCGGTGCGCAGCACGCGCCAGATGAGCCAGGGCACGGTGAAGATGATCGCCATCGCGATCAGGAAGATTTCGGTCGTGTTCATCGCAGACGGTTCAGCCGGACAGGCGCCGCCAGAGCAGCCAGGGCAGGCGCAGCACGAAGCCGGCCAGCAGCCGGGCGTGCATCCAGCTCAGCAGCAGGTTGTCGCGCAGGTATTTGAAGTGCGACACCCCGCCTTCCTGCGGCGTGAAATAGCGCACCGGCGCATCCACGTTGATCGGCCGCACGCCGGCCCAGCACAGCCGCACCACGGCCTCGGGGTCGAAATCGAAGCGGCGCATGAAGCGGGTGCTGTGCATCACCTTCATGAGGGGCGCGATCGGGTAGACGCGAAACCCGTACAGCGAATCGCCGATGCCCATGCCCAGGGTTTCCAGATCGGCCCAGCCGTTGGAGAGCTTGCGCCCGTTCACCCGCAGCGCAGGCGCCTCCGGGCCGAACACCGGCTTGCCCAGCACCATGGCTTCGGGCGCGGCCTGCGAGGTGTTCATGAAATGGGGAATCAGGGTCTCGGGATGCTGACCGTCTGAATCCATGGTCAGCGCATGGGTGAAGCCCGCCTGTGCCGCGCGTGTGATGCCCTCCAGCACGGCCGAGCCTTTGCCCTGGTTCTCGGGCAGCACCAGCACGCGCAGGCCGGGGTCGCTGGCCGCTTCTTCCCGCAGCCAGTCGGCCGAACCGTCGGTGCTGCCGTCGATCACCACCCACACCGGCGTCCATTGCGCCCGCGCGGCGCGCACCGTGGCCAGCACCTTGCGGCCCGGGTTGTAGCTGGGAATGAGAACCAGGTGCGTGCTGCTGGGCGTCGGCGTCATGGGGTGGTCGGTCCGGCGAGCTCGGCGCGCAGGTGCGCTTCGAGTTCGGTGGTGAAGGCACGGGGATCGCGCGGAGGTTCGAAGCGCTGACCGATTCGAACGCGACAGCTCAAAGGCAGGCGCGGCGCGCGGTGCAGCGCCCAGCCCTTGCCCAGGTAGGGGCTGGAGAACTCGATGATCAGCGTCTGCACCGGCACACCCGCGCGCGCGGCAATGATCGCAGCCGTGCGAGTGAGCGGGTTGACGGGGTTGGCGGGGTAGCCCGGCGTGCGCGTGCTCTCGGGAAAGATCAGCACCTGCGCGCCCCGGCGCAGGGCTTCGCGGCACTGCAGCACCATGTGCAGCGGCGGTTCGTTGGGCACATAACCGGCCAGGCGCGCGCCCGCGCCAAACAGCGGGTTCGCCATCACCTCGGCCTTCATCACGCAGATCGCGTCGGGCAGGCGCGATGTGATCAGCACCGCGTCGAGCAGGGAAGGGTGGTTGGCGGCGATCACCATCGGGCCCTGATCGCGCAGCGCATCGATGGCTTCGATGTCGAACCGGCAGGCGCACAACCAGCGCAGGATGGCGATGTAGAGCTGGAAGCCGCGCATGATGGCGCGGCGCCCGAGCCAGGGACCGGCCCGGCCGGGCATCAGCGGACGCAAGGCGAGTGCAAGGGGCGACCAGGCCAGACAGATCAGGGCCAGCGCGCCCAGGCCCACCACCATCGCGAGGTGCTCGTACACCATCCAGGGCAGCGAGGTTGGTCGCAAGCGCGCGCTCATGGGGAGGGCAGGGCGTGAATGGCCTGGGATTCGACTTCCACCAGCAGGTCGCTGCGGCAGATGTCGGCCTGCACGCAGACCAGTGGTGCACCCCCCAGCAGCGGCTGCAGCGTGTGTTCCACGGTGGCGGCATCGCCGGCATGGCGGACGTAGGCGCGGTGGCTCATGGCCGCCAGGGAAAACGGCACGGGCGACCGGGACAGGCGGTTGGCTTCCTGCACCACGCAGGCCAGGTTGCGCACCGTCTCCACGCACTGGGCGGCGACATCGCCCTCATGCACGGTCTCGTGTCCCACGATGCTGGCCGTGCCGGAGATGAACAGGGCTTCCTGCCCTGGCGGGTGGGCGAGCGCGGCGCGTGAGAAGGTGGGCGCGCGCGGCCCGTATTGCGAGGGGTAGCGCCAGGCGCTCAGCTGGCGCGGGTTCTCCACCGGCACCACCGGCGCGTGGCCGGCGAGAAAGGCCACGGTCAGGGGGCCGTGTCGCACGCCGATGGCACAGGCGGCGGGCACCTGGCCCCCGGTGTCCCGGTGCGCTTGCTCGAAAGCGGTGTACCGGCCCAGGTTGAACTGGCGATAACGTTCGAGACCGTGCGAGGCCTGGTTGATGTGGGCGAGGTAGTTCCACACGCGCCACAGGTGCGGCATCTGCTGCTGGCGCAGCAGCCCGAACATCCGCTCGTAGACCGAGCGGGCGGCGGCCTGCAGCGGCGTGACGCCATCTTCGGCCCGTGCAAGCCCCGCCTCTTCACACTCGATCACGCCGTAGAGCACGTCGGCATTTCGTCGCCAATGGATGCCCTGGCTGTGGCCCTGTTGCACCGGTCCCCGGCCATGCCAGGTCTCGTGCAGCGACGCCGCGCTCGACGGCAGCAGCACGGGCATGCGCAGCCGTTGTCGCGGCCAGGTCACCGGCGGCAGCGGCGAACCGTCACCGATGGCCGCACCACCGAGCACGTCACCCAGGGCGACGTCCCGGTCGATGGGGCTCGCTGCGCGCGCGAACGTGTGCCGCAAGCTCACGTGGGATGCGCCAGCGCGGTGTCGTCGGCCGGGCGGACGTTGTGGCGGCGCCGGCGCCACGCTGCGAAGGCGCGCCGGGGTTGCAGCAGGTTGGCGGTGAAATACAGCGCCTTGAAAGCCAGCATCGAGCGTCCGATCGGTGCGCCGCCATAGACGTCGCCGGCGAGCGTCGACAGCAGGGCCTCCTTGACGCGGAACACGTTGCGCGGCCCCATGAAGAAGTCCCGCATGATGGGGTTGGTGACGCGGTAGATGAACCACGAGAAGGCCTTCGGGCCACGTCGGCTCTGGCGGTCGAAATGCTTGAGCGCGGCGCGCGCTCGCCCCGGCTGGCGCAGGCAGGTGTCGATGGTCTCGGCACCCAGTTCGCCACCGTTCATGGCCAGCCAGACGCCCGAGGAAAACACCGGGTCGATGAAGGTGTAGGCGTCGCCCAGCATCAGGTAGTTGTCGCCGTGGTTGCGCTGCGCAGCGTAAGAGAAGTTGCCAGTGGCCTCGACCGGCGAGGCGAGGTGGGCGTCCTTCAGCCGTTCGGCCAGACCCTGGCAGGTGGCGATGTTGTCCATCAGGAACTGCTCCACACTGCGCCCGGCGCGTGTCTTCATGTGGTACGGCCAGGTCACCATGCCCACACTGGTGACGCCACCCGTGAGCGGAATGAACCAGAACCAGCCATGGTCGAACCAGAAGATGGTGATGTTGCCTTCGGCTTCACCCTCGTTGCGGCGCGCGTCCGCGAAATGGCCGTACACCGCCGCGCTGTTGTGGCGCGGATTGCGTTCCTTGATCTTGAAGCGCGACGCCAGGAAGGTGTCGCGGCCGGATGCATCGACCAGGAACCTCGCGTCCCACACGGCGGTGGTGCCGTCGTCGTGCTCGGCGTGAACGCGCACGGTGCGGTCGGGCAGGAATTCGACCGAGCGCGCCTTGCAGCCTTCATGCACCTCCACGCCCTTGCGCTGGGCGTTCCGGATCAGGATCTCGTCGAACTCGGCGCGCTTGACCTGGTAGGCATACGGCATGGACTTGTCCCATGCGTCGGCGAACTCGAAGGTCTGGGTGTGGGTGTGGTTCGGCGAGACGAACTCGGCACCCGGTTTGTACTGGCCGATGGCTCGCACGGCATCGGCCACGCCGAGTCGCTCGAGCAGCGGCAGGTTGGCCGGGAGCAGCGACTCGCCGATGTGGAATCGCGGGTGGTGGGCTTTCTCCAGCAGCACCACGCGATGCCCCCGGGTGGCCAGCAAGGGCGACACGGTGGAACCGGCGGGCCCCCCGCCGATCACGAGAACGTCGCAGGTCTGACGTTCGGGTCCCTGAGAGTCTTGGTTCATGTGGACACACCGGCAGTGCCGATTCGCACGGGCCTGCGGTGCCGGGGCAGTGGACAGCTGGAAATTGTAGCGGCGCTCACCGCCATGAGGTCAGGGCGTCGGGGCGCGGCGTCCCGTCAGTGCCGCGAGCAGCCCCAGGCCGATGAACGCTCCGCCGGTGAGCCAGCGGCCGGCGCGGCGCAAGCGCCCCATGCGCCGCAGTCGCGGCGCAATCCAGCCCGCCGCGAGCGCGTAGACACTGTCGCTGAGCGCCGCGATCACCACGAAGATGGCCCCCAGCGCCAAGCTCTGGCCGACCACCGAAACCTGTGGCGCCATAAACTGCGGCAGGAAGGCCGCAAAGAACAGCGCGGTCTTGGGGTTGAGCAGTGCGACCAGGAAACCATCGCGGAACACCCGATGCAGGCTTTGCGGCGCGGCAGCCACGGCCCCCGGCGCCGCTTCAGGCGCGCGCAAGGCCTGGATGCCGAGGTAGATCAAGTAGGCCGCTCCGGCGAACTTCACCACCGTGAACGCCAGCGACGACACCGCGAACAACGCGGCCAAGCCGAGCGCCGCACCCACCGCATTGCAGAAATTGCCCAGCGCCACGCCTGCGACCGAGGCGATGCCGTGACGCCGACCGTGCGACAGGCTGCGCGCAAGGATGTAGAACACGCCCGGCCCGGGTGTGACGGCCAGCACCAGGCTGGCCAGCATGAAGGCCCAGAGCAGGGGCCAGGGGGGAAGGAGGTCGGTCATGGGTCAGCTCCTTGTTGTGCCAATCAGGTACTCGTACATCCGTGATGCGTCAGAACAGGGTTCCGCACACCCTCGCTGGCAGTCTGCAGAGCTTGTTCCATGGCGATTTAGCCGGATTCCGTGTCGATGAACTGGCGGCGTTGATCGTCCGCAAGCGCAAAGGTGTTCATTTCGCACAAGACTCTTGGGCTTTGTAGTTCTGTTGTGCGAACAGCGAAGGGTCAAGGACTGCCATTTCATCCGTTGAGGCGGCGTTTGGTGCCTTCGCGCCACAAAAACTGCCTGCCCCCGGAAGAATGGCGCCCCGCGATCCCCACACCCCGCAACCCAAGGAACCGAGACATGCCAGATGAAGTGATTGAAACGCGTGACCAAAACTGGACCGGATTGAAACCGAACTGTGGAACATGCGAGGCCTGGGCATGCCCAGGATGCGTGACAGAACGCCAGCCTTGACGCATTTGCTCTGGCCGCAGGGCACGCCGCAAATCTGCGAATTGTTCGCGCAGTCGCCCGTACCCACGCCGCTCGCTTCTGCGGTGAAGGCGGCCGGGAACCTTGAAAACCCGCTCAAGGAGCAGGTGCTGCACCACTTGCTGCCTCAGCAGGCATTGCCGATGATGGCCGAAAAAGGCACTGGCGCAGAGGTGAGCGTTGCGGCGGGGGCGATCCCTTCCCTGCCGCAGGCGCGCAGGGCGCATGCTGCAAGGGAGCTGTTGACGGACCGGGCGTTGGCAGCGGTAGAGCGCGGTGAGGGTAATGGCCCAAGTGATGCCTTGAACGCTGCCGGGTGCATGCGGGCCGCCAGTTTCCTGCCGCCCGCAGAGCAGGCCGACGTGGCGCGCAAGCTGTAGACGCAGAACACGCGGGACAATTTTGTCCGGCTGACCGACGAAGCCGTGCGTGAGCGCTGCCGAGAGAGCTTTGAGCCGGGATGGCGAGCCTGCCGGAGGGCGAACAGGCGAAGTGGCGCGCTGCCCTGGCGCCGCCACCGGCGGAGTGGCAACGCGTGGTGGCCGCTGCGGCCCAGCCAGGCGGCGCCGCGCCGCGTTCACCAACTGCAGATGCTGCGACCGCCAGCCGGAGTGCGGATGCTGCGGCCCCCGGCGGTCCTTGAAAGCGTGATGGGGTGGCCGGCTTCAGAAGAGTCGGGTCAACAACCACAGCGCGGCCCCACATCATCAAGGCGACCATGCCGTCGAGCGCGCGCCACACCTTCAGCGAATTGAGGCGGCGGCCCAGCCAGGCGGCGCTGCCGCGCCTGTGAACAGACTGCAGGTGCTGCGACCGCACGCCGGAGTGCGGATGCTGCGGGCCCCGGCGGTCCATGAAAGCCCCCCGCCGTGATTCCATGAATCGCTTTGGTTCGAGGCGCGTCCCAGGCATCTGGTGAACTTCGCACCCAGATGCATGCTGGGCTTTTAGAGTGCAAGCCCAATTCAAGCCCAATCAGGAGTCACGCCATGCCCTATGAAGCCCTTTACGCCGCCATCGCCACTGGAGATTTGCCCTCCGTGGATCGAGAGCTGGAGGCGGCCAGGGCGGATGCCGAGGCGGGGCGGGGGCCGGCCATCGGTGAGTTGGTCAACGAGGCCGGTCGAACCCTGGCCGGCTGGGCTGCCCAACACGGTCAGGTGGGCGTACTCGAACGGCTTCATGCACGCGGCGTTGGCATGGCCGCACCAGATCGAGTGGGTTCGGCGCCTGCTCACCTTGCCGCCTTTCACGGGCATGGCCAGGTGCTCCGGTGGTTGGGCGAGCATGGCGTGGACCTGAATGCACAAAATCAAGCGGGATACGTGCCTGCGGACTTCGCTGCCCAGAAAGGCCACGTTGACGCGCTGAGAGTGCTGCATGAGCTGGGCGCGGACCTGAATGCCCGGGATCGAGCGGGATTCGTGCCTGCGCACTTGGCTGCCGAGAACGGCCATGTTGACGCGCTGAGAGTGCTGAATGCGCTGGGCGCGGACCTGAAGGCAGGGGATCACGCGGGAATCGTACCTGCGCACTTGGCTGCCCAGAACGGCCATGTTGACGCGCTGAGAGTGCTGCATGAGCTGGGCGCGGACCTGAATGCACAGAACCAAGCGGGAGTTGTGCCTGCGCACTGCGCTGCCCTGAATGGCCATGGCGACGCGCTGAGCGTGCTGCATGCCCTGGGCGCGGACCTGGATGCACAGAACCAAACGGGAGTTGTACCTGCGCACTGCGCTGCCCTGAATGGCCATGTCGACGCGCTGAGAGTGCTGCATGCCCTGGGCGCGGACCTGAATGCACAGAACCAAGCGGGAGTTGTGCCTGCGCACTGCGCTGCCCTGAATGGCCATGTCGACGCGCTGAGAGTGCTGCATGCCCTGGGCGCGGACCTGAATGCACGGGATCGAGCGGGATTCGTGCCTGCGCACAGCGCTGCCCTGAATGGCCATGTCGGCGCGCTGAGAGCGATGCATGCGCTGGGCGCGGACCCGAATGCACGGAGCCAAGCGGGATTCGTGCCTGCGCACTTGGCTGCCCAGAACGGCCATGTCGACGCGCTGAAAGTGCTGCATGCGCTGGGCGCGGACCTGAATGCACCGGATCAAGCGGGAATCGTGCCTGCGCACTTCGCTGCCATGAACGGCCATGTCGACGCGCTGAAAGTTCTGCACGAGCTGGGCGCGGACCTGAATGCACCGGATCAAGCGGGGTATGCGCCTGTGCACTTGGCTGCCCTGAAGGGCCATGTCGACGCGCTGAGAGCGTTGCGGGATGGGGGTGTTGACCTGAGCGCACAGAATGCCGACGGTCTCGCACCGGCTCACCTGGCTGCAAGGAATGGTCATTCGGACGCGCTGGGCGCGCTGCATGAGTTGCGCGTGGATCTCGCGTTACCCGATGGAAACGGCCATGCGCCGGGGCACCATGCAGCGGAACACGCTGCGGTCGACGCCCTGACCTGCCTGCACAGCCTGGAAGTTGACCTGGACGCTCCCGATGCGCAGGGCAACCGGCCCGTGCACGCGGCGGCGGCAACGGGCCAGATCGCCTCGCTCGACCGCTTGTGCGAGCTGGGCTGGGGCGTGGACCTGAATGCGGCCAACCACGAAGGGCACACGCCCGCCAACCTGGCCGCCCGGCATGGTCGCACCGAATTCCTGCAGCGCTTGCGCGAGCACGGGGTCGACCTCTCGCAGCCCAACGCTGCAGGCATGGCGCCCACCCACGTGGCCGCCGAGCACGATCAGATCGACACACTGGCCACGATGATCCGCTCGGGTGTTGCCATGCCCCAGACGTGGCCACCGCACCTGGCCGTAACCGGCCCGCAGCGCGTGAACCAGGCGGCGGTGGCTGCGGCCATTGCAGAGCTTGAAGGAAGCGCGGATGTGAACCACACGAACCTGGCCCGCGACCTGAGCTGCCCGGTGAGCATGACAGCGTTTGGCACCGAAGGGCCGCACCGCCCGGTGCGGTGGACCGACGGGGCCTCCTCCATCGTGATGTCCGCCTCGGCGGCCACCGAGATTCTGCGCGGACTCACACCCAAGCACCCGATCAGCCAACGGGTGGCGGAGCCCGAGGCCTGCGTGGCGGTGGTGGAGTCCGAGGCGTTTGCCCAGGGCGATGGGCAGCGCCTGGCACAGGTGCGTGCGGCGCGCGATGGGATGCTGGCCGGTGGACCAGAGGCGGGGCGACTCGATCGATTGATGGGGGCGATGCCTGCGCCACAGCCTGAATGGCAAAGGGTGTTGCAGGCCGATCAGCAGCGCGTGGCAGCGGGTGCGGGCGCGGCTGCGCCTGGGGCGCCAGCGCAAGCTGCGCGATGCGTGATCTCCTGACACCCGCCTCGGGTCAGAACAGGCTGAACAGCAGCCAGACTGCAGTGCCCCACATCATCAGCGCCACCAGACCATCGAGCGCACGCCACACCTTCAGCGAATTGAGCCGGCGACCCAGCCAGAAGGCGGCGGTGCCGAGCACGACGAACCACACCAGCGAGCCCGCGGCGGCGCCCAGGCCGAACAACTTGCTGCCCTGGCCGTAGGCCAGCGAGGCGGTGCCGATCAGCACCGCGGTGTCGATCCAGGCGTGAGGATTGAGCCAGGAGAAAGCCAGTGCCGAGAGCACAGCCTGGCGGCGCGACACCGGCTCGGTTGGCGCTGGTGCCGAGCCTTCAACCGCCATCGCGCGCGGGTGCAGGAAACGCTGGAAAGCCTGCCAGCCATACACCGCCAGGAACAGCATGCCGGCACCCACCAGCGCGCCATGCAGCTTGTCGGAAAGCCCGCCGAGCTGCGCCAGACCGAGCACGCCCAGGCCGATGAGCGCGACGTCGGCCAGTGCACACACCGCCACGGTGAGCCATAAGTGCTGGCGCTGCAGGCCAACGCGCAGCACGTGCGCGTTCTGCGGGCCGATGGCCATGATCAGTGACATGCTGAGCACCATGCCGGCGGTGAAGGTGGGGTATGCGAGAGCGAGGGCCATGAAGAACTCCAGTACGAATGGCCGCAGTGTGCGCTGGATTGCATACAAATTAAACTCAGTTAACTTAAACTCAGATTACTTCAATATTAATTGAGCGAAGCATGCTGGACGCCCGACAACTCGAAGCCCTTGCTGCCGTGATCGAGCACGGCGGCTTCGGCCAGGCCGCCCAGGCGCTCTCGCTCACGCTGGCCGCCGTGTCCCTGCGCATCAAGTCGCTGGAGGACACACTCGGCCAGCGGCTGCTGGTGCGCGGCAAGCAGGTGCGTGCCACGCCCGCGGGGCAGGCCCTGCTGGGCCATGTGAAACAGGTGCGGCTGATGGAGGCCGACGTGCTCGCGGGCATGCAGGGCGGCGTGCAGGGCGAGGGCGTGCACTGGCAGAGTCTGTCGGTGGCGATCAACGCCGATTCGGTGGCCAGCTGGTTCCTGCCCGGCGTGGCGCCGCTGCTGCGTCGACACCGCCTGTTGCTGGAAATCGTGATCGACGACCAGGACCACACGCACGACGCGCTGAAAAGCGGCGATGTGATGGGCTGCGTGACCACGCTGGCCAGCGCCATGCGCGGCTGCGTGGCCGAGCCGCTGGGCGTGATGCGCTATCTCTGCGTGGGCGCCCCCGATCTCGTGAAGCGCTGCCGCACGCCGCGCGGCGCGGTGTCACCGCACAAGCTGCTGGCGCAACCGGCCGTGATCTTCAACCGCAAGGACGCGCTGCAGGACGCGTTTCTGGAGCAGCACTTCGGTCTGCGTCAGCCGCTGTATCCGCGCCACTTCGCGCCGGCGGTCGAGGCGTTCGAAACCGCCATCGAACTCGGCCTGGGCTGGGGCATGGTGCCCGAGCAGGATCTGGCGCAGCGAAAGGGTCTGCAAGAGGTGTTGCCGGGTGCAGCGGTGGACGTGGTGCTCTACTGGCAGCACTGGGCGCATGAGTCGGCTTCGGCCCAGCGGCTCACGGCGGCGGTGAAGACCGCCGCGCGCGAGCACCTGCGCCCCCCCGCCTAGAATCGCGTCCCTATGCTCAAGATCAAACAGGAACTGCTCGACGGCCTGGCCGCCGAGCTCGAAGCGCTGTCGCCGGGGGCAGGGGCGCGGGCCGCGTTCGAGTCGCCCAAGGTCGCCGCGCATGGCGATTTCGCCAGCACCGCGGCCATGCAACTGGCCAAACCGCTCAAACTCAATCCGCGCCAGCTCGGCGAAAACCTGCGTGCCGCGCTGCTGTTGCTGCCGGTCTATCAGCGCTGGGTGTCCGACATCGACGTGGCGGGGCCGGGTTTCCTCAACATCCGCCTCAGGCCCGAAGCGAGGCAGCAGATCGTGCAGGAGGTGCTGCAGGCCGGCGACGCCTTCGGCACCCGACCCTCCAACGGACAGAAGCTCATGGTCGATTTCGTCTCGGCCAATCCCACCGGTCCGCTGCACGTGGGCCACGGCCGCCAGGCCGCGTTGGGCGACGCCGTGTGCAACCTCTACCAGACCCAGGGCTGGCAGGTGCACCGCGAGTTCTATTACAACGACGCGGGCGTGCAGATCGGCACGCTCGGTACCTCCACCCACTTGCGCGCACAAGGCTTCAAGCCGGGCGACCCGCAGTGGCCCGAGGCCGCCTACAACGGCGAGTACATCCAGGACATCGCCAACGATTTCCTGGCGAAAAAGTCCGTGCGGGCCGACGACCGCGAGTTCACCGCCAGCGGCGACGTGAACGACGTCGACGGCATGCGCCAGTTTGCCGTGGCTTACCTGCGCCACGAACAGGACCTGGACCTGCAGGCCTTTGCGGTGAAGTTCGACCACTACTACCTGGAGTCCAGCCTGTACACCAGCGGGCGCGTGGCGGCCACGGTGCAGAAGCTGATCGACGCCGGCAAGACCTACGAGCAGGACGGCGCGCTGTGGCTGAAGACCACCGAATACGGC
>SXGT01847867.1_pt1 | contig 29098 bp, 24 predicted proteins | sample 3176221 | NCBI WGS metagenome assembly SXGT01 (sample SAMN11356862, study PRJNA531348) | freshwater metagenome | isolation source: freshwater sample F1-120 | place: China: Fuxian Lake, Yuxi | collected 2017-12-25 | reverse complement strand
CTTTGGGTCGTGGGCGTTCTTTTTGCCGACCATGCGTATTTCCGCCGCCCTTGATGTTCCACAGTTGATTAGTTTCCAAGGACGGCTGACCAACAACAATCGCATCACGGTTCCGGATGGTAACCAAAACATTAAGTTCGGTATTTATTCGGCGTCTTCTGGCGGAACCTGTTTGTGGAGTGCGGCAAATACAGATGCGAATACTGCTACGATCGATTGTCCTGCGAATGCACCAGGTGGGGCCATTACCGTGAACGTCACAGACGGTATTTTCTACGTCTTGCTTGGCGACACAACGGCCAGTCAAAATGCTCTACCCGACACGTTGTTTGATGCCAACACGACGTTGTTTTTGGGCATTACGGTTGGGGCAGATGCGGAAATGTCGCCTCGTGTACGCCTCGCTTCTTCGCCATACTCCATGCAGTCGGGAAGTGCCGATTTGCTCGACGCGTTTAACTCGTCACAGACGGGTGGAAACAATGTTGTAGCCGTGACGGATGCGTCTGGAAACTTGGTATTGACCGGCTCGGTTCGTGTGGCGGGTGGACAAGGGATTTCGACTTCTGGCGCCGGTGCGTTCGCCCTTGGTACCTTGAATGCGACTTCCATTAGCATTGGTTCTGGCGCCGTGACTGCAACAACGTTTACCACCGACGGTACAGGAGATGCAGAAATGGTATTGCCGACTGGTTCGATTGGAAACGGTGAAATTTTGGACAACACGATTGATGGAGCTGACCTAGCTGACACGATTACCGTTGACGGTAGTGCGCTCACGTATAGTCTGGGAGCCGGTATCGGATATCAAATTTCTACAAGTGCTGACAGCACCATTCCAACCACCGTTGGAGTAGTCACAACATCACAGACGAACCTCAATACAGGATTCGATGTTGATTACACATTGGTTGCAGGGGGAACAACCCAAACACAAACCGCCAGCCGTGTAACCCTGAATAACAACGGAACAGCCGGAACGGACAAACTCAACGGGTTGGTGCTGCGAAAGATGGACACCGGTGCTAACACGACCGGTGACATTCTCCTGACCCTTCGCAACAACGAAACGACGGTCGGCTCGCTTGCGGCCGGACTTGTCGTGATTCCTTCGGCAACGAACACAGACATTACAGACGCTATTGACGTGGGCGCAGCGAACATTTTGAACGCGATTAACGTTGGTCCAAACGTTGTCACAGGAACAAGCGCGACCATTGATTTTTCGGAATTCGACGTAAGTGGTGCGACGGGTAGCGTGATTATCAACGATGGTGGAGATGCGGGTTCTGTTACGGTAGAAGGAACCGTTTACGACATGGATTCTGTCGACTTCGTTGGGGCGGGAAGTGCTGTGACCACGGGGAGCAACGTACTCACACTCAACGCGGGTGGAGGCGTAAGCGTTGTGACTTCCGGTACGCCGGGGGATGTGTTGAAGAGCACAACCGCAGGTGGTGGCATTGGCTTGCACTTGGACGATACGGCTTCCGGTGCACAGTCTGCAGAGTCGAATTCATTGTTTTACCTCACACAGCCGGATGCCTCGAATCGTTACGGGATTTACGTCGATACTGAAGAAACAACACAAGGACAAACCGTGTTTGCCATTGAGTCTGATACGACAAATGGTTCCGGTGTCGATACCTTTAAGTTCCGCATCGACGCTTCTGGTGAAGCCTTCTCAGACGTCGGTTTTTCCTCCGGTGCTACCACACACTTTACCGACGGTGTGATTCACAAAGAAGACCCAGGTACCTTCAGTCTTTACACCTACGGCAGCCCAGGTGACGACATTTTGCTCGACGACAATACGCTTGTGGTGCAGGGCTATGAAGATCGTGTCGGTATCGGCACACGCGATCCGGGAGCCCAGTTTGGGATTGCCAGCAGTGAGGAGGACCACGAGTTCATCCGTTTGACGGGAGACAACGACGCGGTCGGTATTTTCTCGGGTGTGAATACGCCAACCTTCCAAGCAGAAGGAGGTTCGTTGTACTTGAAGTCGGATAACGACGGCACACAAACACCATCTCTTTACTTGAATACTTCCACAACGGATGATGGAACTTCGTGGGTTGAAATTCCGGTTTCTTCGACAACGACCGTGACCAATGAAACGAATTATTACAGTGGCGGCGGAGGCTCGTCACCATCGGATTTGTCCGAAGCCTACACGCTCGACGAAGACCATGCGATTGTTTTGGCGGCTGACGGGTTAACGCTCGATACAACGGCAACCGACATGGCTATCGCCGAAACATATGCTTCGACCGAAGTGCTCGCGGCGGGTGATGTGGTTGTGGTGGATGTGGCAAATGCGCAAAGTGTCGTGAAGTCTGCCGTGACGTATGCGAACGGACTGTTCGGAGTGGTTGCCACCGCTCCGGCTCTCACGCTGTCGGATGCTTCCGCCTACGCGATTGCTCGTTCGGGGGTTGTGTCTGTGAAGGTGAACGATGAAAACGGAGCTATCGCCATTGGAGATGTTCTCACGTCTTCTTCCACGGCTGGGGAAGCCATGCTTTCACAGCAAGCGGGTTCTGTACTCGGTTACGCACTTGAAACGTTTGCTGGCCCAGGCTCCGGAACCATTTTGGTGGCGGTGAACCCAGGTTGGTCCGCCGGATCGGTTGTGGGAACAGATGGTACGCTGTCCACATGGACAGGCGACCTCGCGTTCACAGCGACAGGTACAGCGGATGCAATGACAACGACCTATGATTCGTTCGGTCTTTCGCTCCGTGGTTCCGCATGGGATGGCGACTCGGCAGAAACCGTCTCGCTTACCTTGCAAAATATTGTGACGGATAGCACGGACTACCGTTTGTCGATTCGCGACACGGCTGATGCAGAAATCGCCTACATCACCGCTGACGGCTCGTTCACTGCCACGGCTGATGTCATGGTCGGTGGCCACCTGTATCCATCCGACCGCGGGACGATCCAAACCGCTAAATATATCTACTACGATGGTTCTGAAGGATTCGGCGGCGACACCATGCGTACGAACGCTTCGGCTTGGGGAACAGGTTCTTACGACTTTGCCGAAATGTTCCCATCAACGGAAACGCTTGAGAGCGGGGACGTGGTTGTGTTCGGAGACGTGAACGAATCTATTGAAAAGTCTTCGGGTTCTTACGATGCAAAACTCGCTGGTATTATTTCAACCCGCCCTGGTTTCCTTGCTGGTAACACCATCGAAGGTCACTACCCAGTCGCTTTGGCCGGACGTGTTCCAACAAAAGTGACAACCGAAGGTGGAGACATTGCCATCGGGGATCCACTCACATCGTCTTCCACCGACGGCTACGCCATGAAGGCCACGGAACCAGGACCGATCGTTGGGTATGCGCTTGAACCATACGATGGAGAGAGCGAGACGGACACAATTGTCGTGTTTGTGAACGTGAGTTACTGGGGTGGTGATGTGACTGATGAAGTGCCGGGAACGTCATCGTCTGCTTCTGGCCTTCTTTCGGGAAATCTTGCTTCACTCAACATGAATGGCAACATCTACATGGGTGGCAATGAGATCGTGAGTATTGGTGCATTGCGTGGGTTATCGGATGCTTGGTCTGTAGATGAACAGGGATTGTTTACGACGACTGGTTCGTACGATGTGACGGTGGAGTCGTACCAGGGTGATGAGGTGACAGCACATGCTGTGTTGTCACGCGAGCAGCTTGTGACGCTTTCTGGTGCTGCAGAACTCGATGGTGGTCGTGCAACGATCACGTTTGAAGATGTTGATCCACTCTTCAACGACATCACATCTACGTACGCTGACATTCGTGTTCTCGTGACCCCACGTGGACCTTCCAACGGTATCTTCGTGGCAGAAGCGGATCACAACGGATTTACGGTTGAGGAGAACTTCGCTGGACAGTCCGATGTGGCGTTTGATTGGTTCGTTGAAGCCTACCGTAAGGACTACGAACCAGCAGAGGAAGAGATCGTGGAAGAACCGGTTGTCGTTGTCGAAGAACCTGTCGTGGAAGTTGAAGAACCAGTTGTCGAGGACGAACCTGTAGACGAGACAACACCGAGTGAAGCACCAACCGAATCAACGCCTCAACCTGAACCACAACGTGCAACACCTGAAATCACCGAACCTGCTGTCGAGGACACCACAACCACTGACAACAACGATGTTGAATCGGGGGAGGAGTTGACCCCTCCAGAACCTCCGGCAGAATAATCGCTGTTGACGTAGGGAACACCCAGTGACCCAACTGGGTGTTTTCTGTTGCCGTTGACAGGAATTGATTTTTTGCTTATGCTCGGACTCTGGTTTGGAGATAACCATGACTCATTACGAGTTGCTGGGTGTCCCCATGGACGCCAGCGAAGAGCACATCAAGAGGGCATTTCGCGAAAAGGCGGGGCGGTTGCATCCAGATCGTCATGCACGATCCGTGGAGACGGACGAGGAACGCGTCGTGCGCAATCAGCGGTTCGGTGAGTTGCGGGCAGCGTATGAGACGCTCGGCGACTCCCATCGCCGTGCGATGTACGATCATTCCATTCGCGTGCCACAAGGACTTGCAGACTTGCTCGCCCTTCCTCAGGGGCAGTACGCCATGGGCCGTCTGTTGCCACGCGCACCCAAGCAAGTACGAGACGGCGAAACACGAGTCATGCTCGTGCGAGTCTCGAACGAGTTGCTTCATCTCGGTGGGTCGATTCCTGAACCAGGACCGGTTCCCGAGGGATTCGATCCGTTGTTCATTCCACCGAGCGCGCACACCACCCCGTGGGGTCGTGTACAAGACGCCGGAGCGCCAGGAGAAAACGGTGGGGCCGCGGGAGATCTCTTCTTTCTGCTTGTCCCCAAAATCACGTGACCCACTCAGGGTCATTCTTTTTTTGCTCACCATTTGCTTGACAAAACAACTGGTTCACTGCTAGGGTTCCTCTCCGGTTCTTTTTTCACCGGCGGAGGCTGTCCTTTGGCTTTGTTCCCAAAATTCGGAGCGTCGAACGCTCTGTCCACGCTTGTTCGGTCCTCGGAAGAAGGAGCTACGGATGCTCGTGCTCTGCAGTCCGAGCGACTGCTGGCGGAGCCCGTGGAGAGTCAGGTGGTATACGACGACATCCTTCAGGGATTCGTCAGTGACCCGGCGATCTTCGCCGCGACCGTGAGTCACATGGCCACGGCGCGTCTCACACCCGCCAGGCTCGAAGAAGTTCGAGAGGCCAAGACCATCAAGGCGCTGCGCAAGCTCGCTGCTGGCGTGTCTACGGACCTCATCGTCACCGAGTCGACCACCTTGCAGGACTTTCTCGCCCGCGCGGTTGCGCTTGGTGCGGATGGTCGCGCGTGGGTCCAGCTCGTGGCTGCTCACCTTTCCACGCTCAAGGCCGACACCAAGTTGCGGCCGTTGCTCTTTTCCCCCAAGGCTCAGGAGACCCAATGACCATTGATCAACTCGACCTCGACCAGCTGGCGGCCGGAGACCACAGGGGCAACACCAGCCTCTCTCTCCGTGTGCAGTCAGATCCTGCCACTGCGCTGCAGCTCGTGAGCTCCAGCGGCACCGCCCTGTCCATCGGGCAGCGGGCGCGTGCCATCGACAACGTCATCGCCGCCATCGGCGACGATGCGAAGGCGGCGGAGCTCGTGGAAGCGAACGTTCCGTCGGCGGTGCAAGCGGAAGCGCTTGCCGCCTGGGGTGACCGGCCCAGCGCATTGGCGCAGGTCGCAACTCCGGAGAACATCGCGGTCGGCTTGCTCGCCCTCGCGAAGGGTGACGGCCAGAACCACTGGGAGGACCGTGCCATGGCCGCAGCGGCCATTCGCACGTTCGCCATCCAGAACCACGACCGCCACGACTACGAGGAAATCCTCGACAGCAACGTGGGGGACTACACCTTCCGCGACTTGCTCGTGGCCGCGGTGGCCGCCACCACGGAAACCATCGGTGCCGATGATGGTGATGTCCGGCCCGCGGATGCGTGGGTGAACGTTGGGCTCGACCCGTCGGAAGCGGAGGAGCACCTCGCGAACCTCGACTCGGATATCCTCGAGGAGCTGACCGATACGGCTCTCCTGAAGGCACGCCTCGACATGGCCGCCAAGCGCGAAGCCATCGGCTTGCCCAAGGAGGCCCAGGGCTCGCGCGACGACGCCTAGGCCACACGGCCCGCCCAAGTCTCGGGACGGGCCGATCTTTTTTCTTGTGCCGGCGCACCCTGCGCCGCACGAGGGTTTTCTTCGCAAGCTGTGATTGGCACGGCTGGCGATTGAACCTTCACGTAAGAGGACCTCATGGAATCCTTCGCGCTCGTTCGGGCACGGCCTTCCACGGTCGTCCCTGCACACCTGTCCTTCTTGGGGCAGATGATCGTTGTTTTGGAAGCCCGTTTCGCCGCTGAGCCTCAGCGGACGCACATCGGAGCCGTCCATTGGGAAGCATTCCCAGTGCGTTTCCTGCTGGCGGACGCCTCTGCTCTCGTCATCGATGCGGTGTCCAAGCGCTTGGAGCACCCCATCAACACGTTCACGGACGCCAAGACGGTAGCGGAGATGACGGACGCTCGGCTCAACCTTGGGCTCGAGCTCCTGTACACCACTCCGGAGCGCGCCGCGGACGCCTTCAAGACGCAGGTCATCGACCTGCTTGCACGTGCCATCACGCTGGGCTACCGGCCGGGAATGACGCTCACCGACCCCGCGTGGCGGGCCCTCGGTCGTGGTCTTCCGGCCATGGTGCGGCAGGAAGTGGTGGCGCAGGCGAGTGTGGGAAACGTGGGTGACCTTGCCTCGTTTTGGCGCCGGCCCGCGTACTTTTTCCTCGTGGACGCAGCAAAGCGTGGGCGGGAAGAGGCCGAGTGGTTGGCGCAGACCTACGACAAGTTGATGCGTGCCAACCTCCGGTTCGGAAAGCTCAACAGTGTGCTGCCGGACGTGGAAACGTTCATGGCGGATGTACTCCGTGTGAACGGTGACACCAAGATTGGCGGTGAACGTCGTCACTTGCCCAGCCTTCGAGCGATGATGGAGGAGAAGCTCGAGACGCTTCAGTTGGCTGTGCGCTTGCTGGCGACCACTCAGTTGCGCGAGGAGACTGGGTACCTGGGGGCTGATACGGGTTTGCTGTATGGATGGATCAACACGACCATCCTGAAAGTGGGCCTTGAGCAGCCCGAAATGGACGGCGCACTCTCGCCTGAGCAGGCAGTGGAAGCGCAAACGCGTTTGCGCGACATGGCCCCGGCTCACGTGGTGGACCGGGTGTGGTGTGAAGCGCGGCGACGTGTGGTTTCTACGGGGGGAAAGACGACGCCGCGCTTTGAAAAGCTTGTGCGTGAGCACGCCACGTGGCACCTCGCGTTCCTTGTTGCGTCGCCTCACCCGCCGGCCCTCGATCGTCACATCATCGACCCAAACCTTGCGTCGGACGCGACGGTCGGACTTTCCCACGACGGTGCGCTTGAGTACCTCATGCGCGATGAAGGCATTGAGGTGACGGACATCACGCCAGACCTCATGGAAGCCATCGAACGGTCCTTGGTTTGGAACACGTTCGACACCGACGAATTGACCATGCTGCTGGAGGAACATCGTATCCCCGTTGAAATGGTCCTCCGTCACGTGCAGGAGTTGCACGACGGAGCGCAAGGTACTGTGGTGGACTGGATGCTCGAAAACGAGCCGCAGCACATCAACGCCCTCATCGAGTCAAAGGTGCTGGCGTGGGACCGAAAGGTGCTGCGACGGTACGCGATGCACTTGTCTCCGGCGAATGCCGAGCGGTTGCTACGTGACCTGCTCGCCCACCGTGAGATGCGGGATGGGATCGCGGAGACATACCTCGAGCTCATGGGTCTCTGCTCTCGTGAAGTGCTCCGCGAGGTGTGGGGAGACGAGTCTCTGCACGCAGCTGTGTCTTCGCTGACGTATTGGCTTGTCTTCGAAAACGGGTTCAAGCGATTTGCCCGTGACCCCCTCGTCCTGGTCGCACGCGGTGGAGAACCGTTTGCTGCCAGAGCGTTGGAGGTGTACGCGCACCTACGCGCGGAGGTGTACAAGTCCGAAACGTCTCCAAACCAGAGTGAGCGGATGCCGGCGTGGGAGGAGACCGCGCTCGACCCTCAAACGTCATGGTCGATGATTCAGGACTTCTGCAAGGTCTTCGGATCTGACAAAGTGGCTGAACTCGTTTCGTCCACTCCTGAAGAGGTCGCCTTCCGTGGTTATGTCTCCCACGAGCGCAATGCAGAGCGGCGTGTGGTCACATTTCTCCACAACCGAGAGCGTTTCTACGCACTCCCCCAAAACACCCGGTCGTAGCCTACGATCGGGCATTTTTATTGACTTTTTCGCTGTGTGCGCCTATCCTGTCGTCCCATGCGTTCCTTTGCACGTTCTTCGTGTCTCGTCCTGTTCGTCATCCTCATCGCGGTTCCGGTCGGCGTGTTCAGCGCTATGACCTGGGAACGATCACAAAACCCAGAGCCTGCCGTCGCCGAGGCTCTGCTCGCGGAAACGCTCCCTCGGAGGTTCGACGATCTCGTTCGTCGACTGCGTTCCGGCGTATCCGCCTCGAGCAGCCAGGCGGCCCTCGTGGATGCTTTCTATCAAGGAGTGCGGCCCGCCATTACGACGACAAAAATGGTGAGCATGATCCTGCGCGATGGAGAATCCGACACGGTCGGCTTTCTTCCCCTGCTGTTCATCGAAACCGATGCACTGGCAACCAAGTACGCGCGCAGCGACAATGGTTTACCGCTTCAGTTCGTGGGCGACGGGTTTCTCTACTATCCGTCCAGGGCCTGGAGTAAGGAGTACTTCACTCCGGTGGTGGTGCGTGAGCTCACGTACTGGCAGATGATGGACCAGGACACGGAGGAAGTCGACGTGGTTGATGTCAGTGCCTACGCCGCAGAGCTGTCCACGCTCGACCATTCGGTCGGAGGACGCATGCTCCAGGCGCTTCGCATTGCCTTGACCATGCCGGACGCTCGAGCGCTCTCGGACTCGCCGCTGCGTTCGCCCGGACCCAAAGGGACGGAAACGATCCTTCACGCTTGGCCCGGACAACCGGCAAGCGAAGACGAAAGCCGAGAGCGCATCAAGCTCACCCTTGCCGCTCTCGTGTTCGTCCAGCTCGAACGCACCGAGGACCGCATCCTCGCCTTGCGCACGCTCGACCAATCAGTCGAGTAGCGCCCTTCAGTAGTGACTCCGTGTCTCTACTGTTTTTAGTTGTTGGAGAGTTGTCAGAAGTCACCGCGACTGCTTAACTTGAAGGACTATGATGGACTTCTCAAAGCTTTCGGGTAAATCCGACCAGCAGATTGTTCCGGCGATTGTGGGAGTTGCCTTGGTACTTGGTGCGTTCTTTTTCGAACTCGTCATGCGGGCTCACGGGTTTGGCATCAACCTGTTGTTGGTGCAAATTGCCTTTGTGGGCGCCATCTCCGGGTTGTCACGTTACCTCGGGCATACAGTACCGCACGAAGGGTGGATGGCAGCAGGATTCTCGTTGGCTTTTGCTGCAGCGTTTGCGATCTGGTCTTCGCCACTGAGTCTCGTTGTAGCCTTCTTCGGCTTGGTTGTGTCACAAGTGGTCTTTGTTCTCTATACCGTGGGTCACCACATGGAATTTCATCACCCACTCACGTTCGTTTTTTCTGCCTTTTTGAGTGTTCCGCTCCGAGCTCTATCTCGCATTCATATTTTCTCGCACGTTCCTCGACCAAAAATCGTTCCGGTACGCCTCTTGTCTATCGGTATTGGACTCTGTGTGCTGGTTCCTATTTTGATTGTCTTCGGTCTCCTGTTTGGTTCGGCTGATCCGTTGTACGCAGAGTATCTTGGTCGTGTGTTTGATCTTGAAACGGTGCCAACCGGTTTGCAACACATCGTTGGAACCTTGTTCTGGTCTTTGGTCTTCGGGTGTGTACTAGCGCTTGCTTTCTGGAAACGGGAAACCTTTAAGGATTCGTTCCGACCGGAAGCAAAATGGCATACGGAAAGCATCGTGATTCTTGGCGGAGTCATTCTCTTATTTGCTTCGTTTGTCCTGCTACAGGTGTCGTATTTGTTTGGGGGTGAAGTCGCTTTCCAAGCCACGAACTATACGTTCTCCGAATATGCTCGCCGAGGATTCCATGAGCTCGTTGTGGTCGCAACGATTGTTCTGTTCTTGTTCCTTTCCTTGCGGTATCTCCATGGTGATCGTGGGTCCAAGACATTGCTGACATTACACAGCATTCTTTTTCTTGAAACGTTCCTTGTTCTCGTTTCGGCGGTCATGAGAATGAATTTGTACGTCGAAGCTTACGGTTATACAGAGGCACGACTCTTCACGTATTGGTTCTTGGCTGCTGTTGCTGTTCTTCTCCTTCTCGCGTTCGTTCACTTGTTCCGCGATGAACCTCAGCCGCGGTTTTTGCGCCAAGGGTTGGTGATTGTCGGAGTCTTTGCTCTCGGGTTCATTGTTTCAACCCCGGGAGCACTCGCGATTCGATTGAATGTAGAACGGATCGTGCAGGAGGGACAGATGGATGTGAGTGATGTGTTGACGGCGTCGCCTGAATCCTTCTCAACGCTCGTCTATTTGTATGACCAAGGAGTGACCTTGAGTGAACCGAGTGTGGGAACCAACAAGTCTGTGCGTCGTCAGCTATCGTCTTTTTATGAAAGTGGTGACTGGCGTACATGGAGCTGGTTCCGGCGTGATTCCGAAGAGTCGTTCCCTTGGTTTGGGTGTGTAACAAATGAATGTGATGTAGTGGCGAAATAAAAAGATCATCACGAGAAGATGATCGATGAAGCGTCGCGCTGCTTTCGCAGAAGCACGAAAAAGGAGGGGAAGAGCTGGTCGAGACCAAGGAGAAGGTCGCGATGGAGTTCACGGCGAAGGCGCAGAACGTGGAAGCGGGCGGCATGAGACGGAAACGACATACCCCCAAACCCACTGAATTCGATTCCTTCGTGAATGAGTGCCGTAAGCGCTGAGTGGATGTGAAAGGAACGCACGTCCGGCGGTTCGCCTTCAAACACAGGCTCAACTCCCAGGGCGGCAAGCCGAGGTCGCAGGAGGTAGAAGGCGTCGGTAATGTCTTCCGGACACGTCCGGTCTTCCGTAGATTTTTCGACCACGAAGCGACCAAGGAAGTACAGAAGAACGGTTTCGAGCTCCACAGGGGGGAGCGAAGCGTAAAATCGCCGACGAGCGAGCATGGCAACCTCCTGTTTTCTTTAGCGTACCCGTCTTGACGATTTGAAGCAATTTGGCTAAGCTTTGCCCACTAATTCTCTGTCCATTACGGGCCGAAAGGCACCGTAGCCCCTCGGGGCCAGACATATCTTATGATGTACGAACTTCTCTACATCGTCCCAACGCAATTTGCGGACACCGAAATCGACGGTGTGCGCACCAAGATTGTTGGGGTGATTGAGGCAAACGGCGGCAAGGTGGTTCGCAACGAATCCCTCGGTAAGCTCCGCTTGGCTTATCCCATTAAGAACATGCGTCACGGTACGTACGTTCTTGCGTATTTTGAAGCGGAAACCAAAGCGGTGGCCAACATCGACCGTTTGCTCCGCCTCGCTGATGAAGTGCTGCGCCACACGATTCTCGTGGCCAAGCCAGGGGCCGAAACCAAGACGTACCAAATTAGCTCATACGTTGCTCCTCTTTCCGAGGAAGCTCGTGAAGCTGCTGCTCCAGCCGCTCCTGCACGTCGCGGAGCTGCTCCAGCCCGTGCTGCTGCCACCTCTGCTGCTCCAATGAAAGCTGAGGAAGCTGCCATGAGTATGGAAGAGCTCGATAAAAAACTCGACGAAATTCTCGACGCAGACGTCACGGCCTAACTAATAATGTAGTGAGGCTGGCTAAAATGGATGAGATGTTGTTGAACAGCGAGGACCGGAGTGAGCCGTACTGAATGTACAGTGAATGAGGACCAGAGCTGTGAAACGACAGATCGCCATTTTAGACGGCCGTAACTCGTATGTACTCCCTCAACCGCGCGACTATCTTGGGAAATTGCACGCGTGATCCGGAAATGCGTCAAACCGCATCCGGTCAGTCGGTGTGCTCGTTCGGGGTTGCGACCAATCGCACTTGGACGGACGCGGCGGGTCAGAAACAGGAAGCGGCCGACTTCCACAATGTGGTGGTATGGGCCAAGCTTGCAGAAATTTGCTCGCAGTATTTGAGCAAAGGGAAAAAGGTGTACGTGGAAGGACGTCTTCAAACCCGTCAGTGGGATGGGCAGGATGGCACCAAGCGTACAACGACCGAGATTGTTGCGGAGAACGTGATTATTCTCGATCGTGCTGGTACTCCGATGGGTGGCACACCCACGAGTACCCCAAACCCTTTCCGTGCAGCCGTAACCGCTCCTCCAAAGAATGACCCAGCGCCAAACCCTGATGATGAAATCAAAGTTGAGGACATTCCATTCTAAACTATGAAAGACCAGCAAACACAGCCTGGAAAGAAAGAACGTCAGTGTTTCTTCTGCCAGAGCAATGTCGCCGATATCGACTACAAGGACACACAGCTCTTGCGCCGCTTCCTTTCTTCCTTTGCGAAGATTGTTCCGCGCAAGCGTAGCCGTGCCTGCCAGTGGCACCAGCGCAAACTCGAGAATGCGGTGAAGCGCGCTCGTATCATGGCACTGATTCCGTTCATCCAGCGCTAGAGCGGAAGTAGGTTCGTAGGGTCGCAGGTTCGTAGGTTCTCAGAGTCACGTGGCTTCTGCGAACCTAAGAACCTAAGAACCTGCGAACCTTTTCGTATGCAAAACATTCAAAAAATCGCCACCGAACGCCAACTCGTAAACGCCACCATCCGGCAGTTTTTTGTCGCTCGCGGATATGTCGAAGTTGAAACTCCCATCGTCGTACGTTCACCTGGAATGGAGCCAAATTTATTTCCGTTTGAGACGACTGTTTTAGAGGCGGACGGCACACGGCACACGGCGGGACTTATTACGAGCCCGGAGTATTCCATGAAGAAACTCATGGGGCAGGGAATGGAGAAGATCTTTACGATCACAAAAGTATTTCGGAATGTCGAAGAGTTTGGTGGGACACACAACACAGAATTCTCGATGCTTGAGTGGTACCAGCAGGGAGCGGATTACCATGCGTGTATGAACGAAACCGAGGCACTCGTCCGTGCCGTTGTTGATGCGTGCAAGACAGTATCTTTACCGTCTGAGCCATTCCGTCGCGTTCGTGTTCGTGACCTATTTCTCGAACATGTTGGCATTGATCTCGATTCTGCATCCATCGATGACTTGCATAGATCTTGTACCACACAGTCCATTCACACAGATCCATCAGACACCGAGTCCGATCTCTTCTATCGCCTCTTCCTCGCGCTTGTCGAACCAAAACTAGGCACCGCCCCGATCTTTGTTTACGACTATCCACCCCATCAAGCTGCCTTATCGCGTCTTACCCCAGATGGAAAATATGGCGAGCGTTTCGAGCTCTACATTGATGGGCTCGAACTCTGTAACGCCTTCACGGAACTTGTAAATGCCGAAGAGCAACGTCGTCGCTTTGAGATTGAAGCCGAAGAACGCCGTGCGCTTGGCAAAACCGTGTTCCCCATCGACGAAGAACTCCTTCGTCTTCTCTCAAACATCAAAAACCCCTCCTTTGGAAACGCACTCGGGATCGATCGATTGCACATGGTTGCAGTAGGGTCCAGGGATATTGAAGAAGTTCAGTTATTTTCTGGGCGGCAAATATTTGAAGGTAATCGGAGATAAAACGCTTGCCAGGAACTACCGCATTTGATATCATCCCAGCGAAATTTACACAGTGAAACGCTTGGGTTTGGCGATCTGCTCGGGCTTCGGCTGCACATCGGCTCATCGTAGCTTTGCTACGACTCGCCGCTGTTTGCCTCCAGCCCTTCGTATCTCATCCAAACCTAAGCGTTTCACCATATACACTGCTATGCCATCACCAAATGAAGTACGAAAAGGGACAGTGATTCGATACGATGGAGAATTGTGGGTGGTCGTAGACTTCCAGCGTGTCTCACCAGGCAAGGGATCGTCCTTTGTTCGTACGAAGATTAAGAATATGAAGTCCGGAAAAGTTGTGGAAAACAACTTTAAGGCTTCCGAGTCGTTGGAGTTCGAAGATGTTCAGTACAAGAAGATGCAGTATTTGTTCACGGACGGAACGTTGTATACGTTCATGGACAACCAGTCCTATGAGCAAATTACGATGGGCAAAGACGACATCGGGGAAGATGTAAAGTATTTGAAAGAGGGACTCGAAGTCACGATCGTAATGCATGGCGAAACACCGTTGACGATTCAACTTCCTCTCAAGATTCAGTACAAGATTGTAGAAACCGAACCAGCGGTGAAGGGTGATACGGCTTCAGGCAATGTACAGAAAGATGCGATTGTCGATAATGGTCAAACGATTCGTGTGCCGATTTTCATTGCAGAAGGCGATGAGGTCATGATCAACACAGAAGATGGTTCCTACGTGGAACGCGTGAGCAAATAAAAGAAACACCGACCTCGTGAGGGGTCGGTTTACGTTTGGGCTAGCGGCGGCGAGCGAGCGGGATGCTCACGGGCACATACGCGAGTTGCGGGCGACGGCTGTGAACCGCGGCGATGAATTGGTACAGCACGCGAGTGAACGCGGGCGGTGGACCGTAGCGTGGGGTCAGGCGCCGTTCGGGCATGGGGGAATTGGCGGGCGTTGTGGCTGGTTCAGGTGGTGCCACAACGGTGGGCTCTGGCAGTGGCTCAGGCTCTGGAGGATGGAGAAGGGACTCGATCCAGCCACGAGCCGAGTCGCTGATGGCCCGCAACAGACGGAAGCAGAAGAGTTCTGTTTTGCGTTCGGCTCGAAGTTCAAGCCGTAGGCCGATGGCACGTCCCACCTCCGAACGCTCCATCCACGAGTCGATGTCCTCGACGATGTCGCGTACGGCGTGAGCGACACGCTCAGCCATGAGGTTCACACGCAGGCCGACACGGTCGACCACTTCGAGGTATACACGCGGCGCTGCTTGCTCGCCACGTAGTACAGCCGTGTGGAGGAAGTCGGTGATGGCCTTGCGGAACCACGATTCCTTCTGTCGTTCGCCACGGCGGGTTGTCACTTGGATCCCTACGGTGTAGGGCGCCTCTCGCAGGGTTACGTCGAACGTGATGCGGTCAGCACTCTTCGAGTCGCCGATGGGCGGCTGGAAACGGTGTGCAACTCCGATGCGGCGAAGACGTTCGCCGAGGGCTTCCTGGAGATCGGCGGCGAAGCGACGCTTGAAGCGCGGGTCGCTACCCTCTCGGAGCTGACGACGGTGTTCGCGTCGATCGATACGTTCGGTGTTGGACTGCTTGTTGCCGCTGCGGCGACGGGTTTCTGCGTTGAACGGTCCAGACCTTCTCAATCGTGCCTCCTGCCGTTAGGCATAGGCATGCTAGCACGACACGAGACGGAATGGTAGGTGATTTTATAGGTGTGGATAGGTGGAAAAATTCGATGAATTGTTAGAGATTTTTGACAACCATTTTTTCTGCGAGAGAGAGCAAAAAAGACGGTGGGGTAAATACGTATGTGTTGAAGTACAGTGACAAAACTATTGATATTTAAGCCAAATTTTGATACATTGTTGGTGAGCGGATCCTTTGTTAAACTAAAACCCTGATCCCGCCTTAATTCCGATCCCGTTTCGTACGTTTATGGCTAAACATGTTTCGGCGGACGTCGACGCAAGCGATGTGCGCTCAAAAGCTGCCTTGGAGGCAATTTCCCAGATTAAGCAGAAGTTTGGAGATGGCTCCATCATGCGTCTTGGCGAGGCAAAGACTATGCAAGTCGATGCCATTACCACCGGCTGCTTGTCCCTCGACTTAGCGCTTGGTGTTATGGGGGTGCCGCGTGGGCGCATTATCGAAGTCTACGGCCCAGAGTCGTCCGGTAAAACCACGTTGGCTCAACACATCGTGGCCGAAATCCAGAAGTCTGGAGGTTTGGCAGCATACGTTGATGCGGAGCACGCTCTCGACCCAGAGTACGCACAAAAAATTGGCGTGAACATCAACGAGTTGTTCATTTCTCAACCAGATAACGGCGAGCAGGCTCTTGAAATCGTGGAAACGTTGGTGCGTTCGAATGCTGTGGACGTCATTGTTGTCGACTCCGTCGCTGCCCTTACACCAAAAGCAGAAATTGAAGGTGATATGGGCGACTCACACATGGGGCTTCAGGCACGCCTCATGAGTCAGGCTTTGCGTAAACTCGCCGCCATCATCAGTAAGTCGCACTGCACCGTCATTTTCATCAACCAGATCCGCATGAAGATCGGAGTGATGTTTGGAAATCCAGAAACAACCACTGGTGGAAATGCGCTTAAGTTTTACGCTTCTGTGCGCATTGAAATTCGCCGCTCCGCACAGATCAAGATGGGTGATAAAATTATTGGAAACCGCACAAAAGTGAAGATCGTCAAAAACAAAGTGGCTCCACCGTTCCGCACCTGCGAATTTGACATCATGTACAACGAGGGGATTTCCATCGCCGGCGACTTGCTTGATGTAGGTGTGCCAGCTGGCGTTGTTTCAAAGAGCGGAAACTCCTATTCGTTCAACGAAGAAAAACTCGGTCTTGGGCGCGAAAATGCAAAGGCCTACTTGAAGGAACATCCAGCCGTCATGAAAGCCATCCGCAAAGGCATTGAAAAGAAAGTCGAGTCAGGAGAGTCGCTGATTGCTCCTGATGCAACTCCAGCGGATGTTGAGTAAATTCATAAGGAGGAATATGAATATACTACCAACCAATCAGCAAATCATGGATGTTCTCGTAGAGATGAAAGGGGATATTCGAGGACTCAAAACAGATGTATCAACCTTAAAGTCTGATGTTGCTGAACTCAAGTCTGATGTCTCGGTTCTCAAGTCTGATGTTACCGTTCTGAAATCTGATGTCGCAGAGCTCAAAGATCATATCGTACGACTCGATTCGAAGATCGAAACAGCGTACCGAAAATTAGATGAAAAAATCGATAGGGCTGTCGCTGATCTCACGGAAACGATCACGGAGTTTGCGACAGAGATTACGAATAGAGTTGTAATATTAGAAGGAGCACGTGCTTAACATATTTACCGACACAAAACCGGCCACTAGGGCCGGTTTTGTGTGCCGAGTCGTTTGGTGAGTTCTTTGCGGAGAACGGCACGTGATTCGGTGTCCCAGCGTTCGTTGGGGAAAAGAGCACCGATAATGTTTTCTTCCAGGGTGTCCAAAGTGATTTGTCCGTCGTGATACTTTTGCATGCGGTCTTGAAGGACGAGTGTCATGTCGCGTTGCATTGCTAGGACTCTTTTTTGTGTCCGCTCCGTCAGACGGCGATCAACAATGTGTTCGAGCCGCAGACGTGTCGTAACGGACATAGCCAAGTCGTAGATGTCCACCTTAAAGGTTGTGGGCTTGTGGTCGTCGATGCGGACATTGCTCATGAGCGATACGGTAAGTGGTCCTGACTTCTCTATGAGAAGACGGTTGATTTTTCGGTAATTGTTGATGCGTTCTGTTGCAATGAGAGTGTCTCGTTTTTTTATGTCTTCTGGAGATGGGCCACCGATCCACCCGTGTTCGACTTCAGTTATTTCTCTTTCCCGTTGCTCCTGTAAGTATTTGGCATACGGTTGTAGGTATTCTGGAAGTTTGTCTCGTTCTCGCATTAGTGCACGCCTGAATTTTTTTACCGGTGCGGCTTTGAGATTCAGAATCTCGAGCATGCGTTCAGCGGGGACCATGTCACAAAACGCACTGAATGTTTGAGAAGCGACATCTGGATATGTTGGATGGCCAAGAAGTGTGAGAAATACGAGATCTGGCTTTTCGGATGCCATCATCAAGTAGAGAACAAAACGGTTTTCAGGGAATGCGGCGATTAGTTGTGCGGCGCGGTATACCCGCTCTGAGTCGGTGGTGGCGGTTTGTATCCAGGATGCCGCACCTAAGTCGCTTATCTCCGGGCACGAGTCGTTGAATTGTCTAAGGATGATTCGTTCTGTCCGATTCGTTACAAAGTATCCAATACCAGAATACGTGTTGCGAACATGTGCAGATGGAGAGAACGGAGGTTTTTCATTGAAATCAAACTGTACCCCGTTTGGGCGATAAAGTTTGTACCACCGTTGCTTTGTTCCCATGTCTCGTAGTCGAACGCGAATGGATAGTCCAAACCCAAGGTCATCACGCGTTTCGTCGATGTAGGGAATACGGTCGTAGAGTGGAAGCATGACTTCCGGTTCTTCGCGCCTGCACATGCCGAGAAATCCTCGTTTGTCTTCAAGAAGTTTTCCAAATGTTGGTTCAAGAAGTTTGCGGACTTCCGGCCGTTCCAGCATGGCCGGTGTGAGTTGTCCGATGTATGCCGCGGTTTTACGCGGATGTTCAATGTCATCTAAGTGTCGAACAAGTTCTGCTTGTACCGCCTCAATGCTTGTTTCGCGTAAGGCGTCGAGTTGGCGGCGGACTTCGGCATCGACGGCAGCGTGGGTATAGGGAACGGACATCATCAGTAATGCTTGCGATTTTGCGGCTGGAGTTGTGGCAGTATCTAGCGATTTACGTATCTCGCCGGCCATGGCTTTGAGGGCTTCTTGAGAAATAACACCGGCGTAGGTTTTTACCCGTTCGTCGAGAGTGAGGAGTTGTTTGAGCATGGTGCGAAGGGCCAGTTCGCCAAGTTCTGGAGCGGCGCGGTCTACAACCTGTTGTGTGTTGTACACGGCTTTATGTAAAAACGAACCGAAGTAGGGCGAACGTCCACCGTCTTCTGGATTGATGCCAAGGAGCTCAAGAAATAGTTCCGGGTCCGTGTGTTTTATAGTGTCGAGTGAACGAAATAGCGTCATCAAATCCTGCGGTTCTTCTAAACCCAGATGATAGAATTCAAAATCACGTGGGTCGGGGTTTTGATAGTAAACGGCTTTTCGGTCGAGCCAAGCGAGGATGGTTCGCGCCGCTTCTTGCAAAGAAGTGTCGCTCGACTGTTCGATGATGTTACCAAGTTCGTAGGCAATGGCTTGTGTTTTGTCTTCGCTTCCTGTGAGCAAAGTATGTGTTTGATCGGGCGAAACTTGCCGCTTTGCCAAGAGATAGTCTCGCCAGTAATCGTGTGTCGAATGAGGGTTGAATGGGTCTGTTGGAACGACCACGGAGGGTAACTCCGGAGGGTATTCTAAGGACCAAAGGTTTGTCCCAATGCGACGGTCGAGGTCGCGGAGCAAGCCTATGACCGTACGACGAACAGGTGTAACCGACACGTCATTAATTTTCACTGTCTTCAGCACTTCACCCGTTTCAAGTTTCCGTACGACTTCTTCACGTGTCGTACCAAATGCCAATGTTCTGAGGCGGTGAATGATGGGGTACACGCGAGAAGCGGCGTGAGCTGTTTGTTTGATGAGTGCTTCGGCTTCCGTGCTCCGCAACTCAAACGCATCGTCGGAAAGTTCAACGAGTTCAATAAGTTTTGTACCGAGAAGCCCCTTAGCCTCTTCAAGAAACACTTCCTCCAAGTCACTCGTGACATCTACCCATGCTTCAAATGTTTCTGTTTCTCCCAAGCGGGCCTCAACTTGCATGAACGCGTTTTGACTTGCTTCTTGCAGTTCCAAAACAGATGCCGGCACTTTCACCGCCTGCGCCTCCAAAAATTCTCGTCCAAGCAAAAGGTGCTCATCGACAGGTGGTTGTCCTCGTCGTGGATCTGACATGTAATCGTAGTATAACAAAAATCAGGCCGGAGCCTGGTTTTGTTTAGGGGAGGGTTGGTTCTGTTGGGAGCTCGGCGGTTGTTTTGTCTGCTTCCAGCACCACGCGGCGAATCTCCGTGGATGGGCGAGAGTATCGGCGGGAGCCCTCTACGGTGATGAGGTTGAGGCCGCGTTCGAGCGGAACTTCTGCTTCGAATGAGCCGTCTTGGTTAATGAGAATCGTGCTGCCATTAATGTGAAGAGTTACTCCGGGCTCGGTGTTGCCTGTGACGGTCACAAGAGCATCGTCTGTGGCAATGCCGTCAACAGGGCCAGTGATGGTGATGGAGGGCGGTGAGGTAATCGACTTGAGTTGATAACCGATGTACCCCGTGACGGCAGCAAGGACCGTGACAACGAGGATGCCTTGCAGCACACGGCTGGCGACAAGGAATGCTCCTTTGCGTACGCGTTGCACAGGCTTTTGTGAACCGGCAACGAAATCGCACGTTCCACGCTCTTCCTCAAACCGTGTGAGGAAATATTCTGGGTCGCCACCAAGTGACTGCACGTACGTACGCAGATAGTTTTTTGCGTAGAGAGGCTCAGGGAGCAGGTCGAACCGTCCGGTTTCAAACGCCTCGAGGAAAGCCTTGCGAATCTTGGTACGCGCCGCGCACTCAGAGAGCGTTAAGGGTGCCGCCAATCGCAAGGCTTTGAGTTTCTCCCCAAAGGTTTGGGCATCATTCAGTTTTCGGATGATGAATGGCATGGGTTAGAACGGAGGTTCGTCTAATCGCTTTCTATCCTCGCTTTCTGTCTCGGTGTCGTCAAGTGGGTCGTCGACCGCGGGTTTTGCGTCTGCTTCGTCGTAGTCGTCTTGGGCTGTGGGCATGGCGTCATCGATGGCGCCACCCGGTGGCCACTCGCTCACCAGCACTTCTCGAGGCTTCGCGCCCTCTCCTGGTCCAATAATACCCTTTTCTTCCAGAAGATCCATGATGCGTGCCGCCCGGCCGTAGCCGATCTTCAGGCGGCGTTGCAAGAGAGAGGTGGAAGCGCGACCAGCTTGGATCATGGCGCCGATGGCTTCTTCTAGCAAAGGTTCTTCATCGTCGTTACTGTCGAGGATAGTTCCGCTGCGTGCTGACTCGGTGATGGCGTGGTTGTAGTCTGGTGCCCCGAGCTTCTTGAGGAAGTCGACCACACGTCCGATTTCCGCCTCCGAGAGGTAGGCTCCTTGCAAGCGTTTTGGTTTCGACAGTTCCGCGGAGCTGTACAACATATCTCCACGACCTAGTAGTTTGTCGGCGCCAGCGGTGTCGAGAATGGTGCGCGAGTCCATTTGGGAAGCGACCGCGAACGCGATGCGTGTCGGGACGTTGGCTTTGATGAGCCCGGTGATAACGTCGACGGAAGGACGTTGAGTGGCGAGGATGAGGTGAATGCCTACAGCGCGAGCCATTTGTGCAATGCGCACAATGGCTCCTTCCACTTCGCGCCCACTCACCGTCATGAGGTCCGCCAACTCGTCGATAATGACGACAATACGCGGCATTTTTTCTTCCGCTCGTTCGTTGTACGATGTGATGTCGCGTGCGCCGAATTTCGACAACACATCTAGACGGCGTTCCATTTCGCGCACGGTCCACTTGAGCGCGTTTACGGTTTCATCTGCTTTGATGATCGGTGGAATGAGCAAGTGTGGAATACCTTCGTACGCATTGAGTTCCACACGCTTCGGGTCCACCATGATGAACTTCAGTTCATCTGGACCGTTTTCGTATAAGAGCGAAACAATGATGGTGTTGAGACAAACAGATTTTCCAGAACCCGTGGCACCAGCCACCAGCATGTGAGGCATCTTATCAAGTGGGGCAACCCACGTGCTTCCAGTCACGTCTTTACCAAGGGGAATAGTAAGATTAGAGGTGCGTTTGAGGAATGGTTTGGATTCCACGAGTTCGCGCAGAGAAACCGTGGCAATAGATTGGTTTGGCACCTCGATACCGACGAGTGACTTGCCTGGAATTGGGGCTTCGATACGCAGCGGATGTGCGGCAAGCGCGAGGGCAAGGTCGTTTTGCAGCGCGACAATGCGTGCGAGCTTCACCCCTTGTGCTGGGCGCAATGTGTACTGAGTCACGGTCGGCCCAGTTGCTGTGTCACCCATCTCCACGGGAATGCCGAATTGTTCAAACGTGCGGTAGATAATTTCGATGTTGCGTTGCACGTCTCCGGAGTTTGCGTTGTTTGGGCGGTGCTCAAGGAGGTCAATGGGAATCGTTACCTTTCTGATTTTTTTCGACGTCAGTGCGCGTTCCGGTTGAGCACGCTCTGCTTCGATGAGGGGTTTAGCTGTGAACGGAGACTTTGGAGGTTTCGGAGTCGGTTCGTCGGGAAGTTCAACTTCCACGTCTTCTTCTTCAACCTCTTCTGTCCATTCGTCATCGATCGTTTCATCCTCTCCGTCTTTGGAAGGAATGACGGCTACTTGTCGACGGCCGAGGTGTAAGCGCTCACCAAGCCATCCGGTCATGTGCTCGTGGACCCCAAAGAGAGCGCGCAACGAAGTGTTGAACGCGAGCATGACCGATACAACAAGCAATGCCGATGCGGTGACCGCTGCTCCCCAGTAGCCAATGAATTGTGGGGCAAGCACGGAAAAAATTTGCCCAATGAGTCCACCGGCCATGGCAACATCTGTCACAACTGGTGTGGAACGGCTCACGAGCGATAGGTTGAGAAGGCCGTTGAACGAAAGAAAGAAAAAGAACAAGCCGAGATAATTCCAGATGGAGAGTCGGCCTCGTTCCGGGTACATGGTGGTGGCTCCCACAAGCATGAGAAGCACCGCAAGCAAGGGGCGGTCGAGTCCAAAGAGGACGGCCAGGCTTCGGTCGATGATGTTACCCAGTGAGCCGGCCACTTGAAAAAAAGACAGGAAAAGAAGGGCGGCGAGGGCAAAGAGGACGACTGCGGAAATACCGCGTTTCGTCTCTGGATCGAGTTCTGGGGAAGGGGCGCGTTTGCTCGAAGAGGAGGCGCGCGATTTGGGGGAACGAGACATAGATTCCGCGCTATTTTAGCACGTTGAGCCACTTTTTGCTTCACCGGTTGACAATTTGGCATTTTTTTGCTAAATTGGGCCGTTCTTTGCAACCTTTGGAAACAGCTTTTGTTGTACCCGAGCAGAAGAGAACCATGTGTGGGTTCGAAATTGTTCGGGTTCAACAAAAGGAGACAGATGAATCCACTGGGTCTACTCAAGCACGCCGGACTCGATGCTCTCGAGGCGCGGCTTCGGATGTGGAAAACGTGGCAACTTTGGGGGTCACTCGTTGCCCTCGCAGGCATCGACGTACTGACGGCTGTCGTCGACTTCATCCCGCTCATCGACGACATGTTGATCGGCGGCCTGGCCATCAAGGTTTCGGCGGAATTGCTGCGGCGCCGCAACGAAGCCAAGAAGGCGGCCGATGAAGATGCTTCGCCGAACTGACTACTCGGCACCTTTCTTGTGAGGAGAACACGGTTGTCTTCACAAGGTTGGTAGAATGGACAAACAGGAACGATAAACGTACCCTGTTGAAGTTTTCCCACACGTTTTGCTGTTCACTGGGCGGCGGAATGTGTGGGGAAATTTCCCAGCGTTTTCGATACGGTCTCATCAACTGCAGATAGCCGGTCTTCCGGCGGAGGATTCACAAGTGGAACAACGCAAGTACCCCTGTGCAGCGACTGGCCATGAGGGCAAGCCGCAGTACAACGCTTTCCGGCTCGACGAACTCGTGTTCGACAGCCGGCTGAAGTGGATCGCGGCCTTGTATGCCGTCGAAGGTGTGGCGACATGCCACGCCTGCTGGATGCGTGCGGGCATGCCCAAGGCGGGTTCGTACGCGGCGACGCTGAAGGCGCGCGGCGAGTTCGAGGGCACGTTGCCCGAAGAGCTTGCGGCGGCGAAGAATGCGCCGTCGCGTCCGTTGCCTGCGGCTTCTCGCGAGAAGTCATCTCGGCTGCCGACGGTGGCTGCCTCGGCGTCCGCTGGGCGCGCGTTGCCCAAGGCAGCGAGTGGCACGTCGGGCCGCGGCCTTCCCAAGGCTGCTGGTTCCAAGGTGCCTGTTCCGAAGAAGGCATCGGATGCCGCTTCTGCCACGTCACATCTCCCGCTGCCGGCAGCGAAGGTCGAGTCCACAGGGTCTCTGCCTCGCGCGGCGCGCACGGAAGAGACGTCTGCTTCGCTTCCTCTGCCTCCCGCAGAGCCGCGTCCGTTCGAACGGCGTTCGAACGTGGTGTCCGAGATGCCGAGTCTGACGCTTGGTGCGGCTCTCGGTGAACGTGCGGATGGCCTCAAGGAGAAAGTGATTGAACAGCAACAGCGCGCTCGCGCCGCACGGCTCGCCGAGGACGCGAACTGGCTCGAGGACTTCACCCGCAACGGGTGGTGCGTGTCCGTGGATGATCCGCACATCGACTACGAGTCCCTCACCGAGCAGGACTTGTCCCAGCGGGTGAACCCCGAGGACCATTGGTACGCCGGTCGCATCGTGTACCGCCGCCGCGAGGTGGTGGATGGCAAGGTGGTGGCCAGTGGGCCCAAGCGCGGCATCGTGCGTAAGCATGGGCCCATCGTGGTCGACGGGATGCTCGAGGCGGAACCGGCGCGTAGCGATGGACGTGCTGTCAACAAGGCTCACTGGCGGCGTCCTGTCGGTGGCGTCGCGTATCACGCGGGACCGGACAAGAAGTTCTCTGTGTCCACGGTGTGCGAGGCGATTCCGTTTCACCTCGTGCGCAACCCCGAGTCGCTCGAGACGGGCGCGGGCAAGTCCGGCAAGTGGGTGCCGTACGTGGCCCCTCGGAGTGAGAAGCCTACCAAGTCTGCGGCTGCCAGTTGCGAAGTCTGGCTGGACCTCACGGGCAAGCCATGGACGGAAGCGGACTACACGGGTGAATCCGTGGAGTCTCGTACGGTCGATGGCAAGATGCGCACGGGTCAAGTCGAGGAAGGGGTGGTCGCCGGTCGTGCGACGCTCCGGCTTGTCTTGCGGGACGGTCGGCAGACGCACCAAGCCCTGATCGTGGACGACCACACGTACAGCACGGGGCAACTCTTGCAGTGGGTGCTGTGCAAGCTCATCGAGAGCCGCGACCCGTATGTGCAGCTCATCGTGGGGATGATCGCTCGGTACTTCCCGTTCGGAGAAGGTGAGCAGTATCCTGCGCCTCGCACTCGTGCGACGCCGGTGGAACAGGAAGTCCAACCGGAACCCATCCCCAACGTCGCCGCAACCGACTCGACTCTCGTGTCGTAGTCACTGGACGGATCCCCCAGCCTCGGGATCCTCTCTTTCTTCTCCTCAGCACAAAGTAGACCCATTACCAAGTTGGCAACAGGTCTAGTGGTGATGAGAAGTCAGACGATGGATATCGCGTTTTGTTCGCGACATGTTCGTGAGCAGTACGCGATGTCCATTCGCCTTTCCGGATTTCCCGGACTGTACACAAGGAGGGACGCGCATGAGCGCGATCCACGAAGTCGACGGGGATCGCCCCGTGTTGCCCCAACCCTCGATGACCCGCTTCGTCGTGATGCGGCTCGTCAACGGACACGAGGACCCGGAGGTGGTCCGTGTGGATCCGGAAGACGGCCAGATCGATCACGACCGAACCGGGCTTGTCCTCGAGAATATCGAGGGTCGTGTGCTCGTGTGCGGACGTTCCGCGGTGACGAACTCGACAGCAACCGCGCGTGGTCGCCGCGGCGAGTGCCAGATCGCCGTGTACGACAGCGAAGATGCCGCCGATCGCCAGGCTGGCAACTGGGAGGAGGTGTAGCCATGCGAACGACCTTCCCGGGGCCGGTGCTCCATGTGGTGTGGAAGCTCGGTAACGAGCCTGCGCGAACGCAGTACCTGTTCGAGCGGAGCCGCGAGAGCACGGATGCACCCGATGTGGTCGAGATCACCGGCACGGGCCTGAAGGCCACCATCCGCGGTTCGGTGGTCGCCATCGGACACGATGTGCACGGTGTGCCTACGCACGTGTTCGACCACTTCTTCACCCCGGCCAATCTCCGTGTGGGTGGCCAGTCCCTGCGTGTGGTGGTTGTGCCTCGCGAGGGTGACCGTCAGACGTGGCTCGACACCTTCGACACCTCCGCTTCGGCCCACGCCGAAGCCTGAGATCTCCTGCCTCTTGGCAACGATCTCTCTTTCTTCCCGTCCATAACACACGGACCGTGTTGTGGCCTGGGAAGGAAGACATCATGTTGTTGCTTGCGACCAGTGCGAATTCGTTTCATCCGATGGCTGTACTGCTGAACGAAGACGAAGAGGTTCGTTTCTCTGGTGACAAGTGCAAGGTCTTGTTGTCAAAAGACGGACTCATCCAGATCAGGTTCACGCCTGAAACGGGTCGGCAGCACGGTGCCAATTGTCGATTTCCTGCGGATCAGTCGCGCTTGGAGGTCGAGGTCTGGATGACGGCAGAAGTCGCTTCTGACCACAACATCCCACACCTCTTCGTGTTTACCCGTCTTTCGCCTGAGGTTTCCGCGTCGCTTCGAGCCATCCTTCCGATCACCAGTTCTCCCTAGTCCTCCTCCGTCGTTCAACGTACGAGGACCCTTTTCTTCCGTTTATGAGCCGCCATAGGCGGGGTCACTGCACCCCGCCCGGCTCGTAGGCAGAACCTGAAGGAGTAGTTCATGACATTGGAAACACTGGAAGACGTTCGTACGTTCATCGACCGCATCGCAGCAGATCTCGACCCGAACTCGCGGTACGTCCGAGAGCTGCGCGCTCTCGTGGCGGAGTCGGAAGACGTCGAGGATCTACAGGCACGCATGCTGCAGGGCTGCCGCGGCCTGCGGCACAGCGGCCCCATCGTATTCGGCGAGATGCTGTTCGAAGACCAGCTCCGTGCGAACCTCATCACCAACGAGACCGATGTGTCTCGCTTCGAGAGCTACGAGCTCCAGTTCATCCGCTCGTTGCTGCGCGGGATGTACAACCCGCTCGGTTCGCTGCATATCCTCGTGGCACCCTGTTCGACCGGCGCCGAGGTGTACACCTACGCCATGGCAACGATCGAGGACGGCATCGCGGCTCGTATCTACGGCAGAGACATCCAGTACGAGGCTCTGCGCGCTGCGGCGAGTGGTGTGCTCGACGTCGGTATCCCGGCACGTTTTCTCGCTCAGCCCGCCAAGGTGAGTGAGGAAGTGCTCGGTCGCACCGTGTTCGACCTCATGGATCTCCTGACGTTCGACAGTCAGGGACTTTCTGGGTCGTACGACCTCGTCTCTTGCCGCAACTTCCTGGGCTACTTCACTCTTCCGGTCGTGCAGCGAGTGCTCGCCAACCTCGTTCCGTGCATGCGCCCCGGCGGTGCGCTTGTCCTGGACGACTTCATCCTGTCCAAGCACATGGACGGATCCCACTCGTTGGTTTCTGACCACCTGGCAGCGCTCGGACTCCACCGCATGGCCCCACAGTACCCGGTCTACGTTTACCGCTAGATCAACCTGGCCAACTCGACCCTTCTCGGGTCCTTTTTTGATCTTGAAATAACTCTGGAATCGCGCTATAGTCGAAATCTGAAAAACATCTTGCAAGGGCTGCGAGGGAAGGTGCGATTCCGCTGAAGCGATGTCGAGAACGGTTTCTGTGCCTACGGGCGCGGAAAAATCTCTCTCCTCTCGTTCAAACACAGCGTTTTGGCTCTTCGAAAATCGCGGCCATCCTTTGCAGCCTTTACGGGATGTTTTTTTGTTGCCTGTAGCAACAATCCTCCGTAGCTCCGAGGAGCGAAGGAGAATGTATGTGGATAACCAACACAATGTTGTCGGGGAAATCGGCAACTATTCGCTAAATTTAGCGAATTTGTCCATATTCTTGACAATCCACTGTTTATCCACTTGACTCTCAACCTAGCCAAATGTTACAATCCGCCTGCAAATCTGCGTATCCCGTTTGTTGCTGCATGGTCTACCGGGTACCCGAGGTGCGTGGGGCATCTCGACGACACACCGAAGTTTTTTTACTTCCTTCATGTCGACTCGCAGCACAAATAATTAAAGAGCATCACTCGTCAAGCGAGTGACGTTTTTGTTTCTAAGTTAGAACTTTCAGACGTGGGCCTTTGACCGGCCTATATCTGAAGGTTCTATCCCTAGTACCCATCACGTACCTATGTCCTACCGACGCAATCGCAATGTCGACCCTGTCCGCCGGTTTTTCCCGGGCGCGGTCAAAGAGGCCCTCGAGCTGCCGGACCTCATCGATGTCCAGCTTTGCTCGTATAACTGGTTTTTCTCCGAAGGGTTGAAGGAACTCTTGGGAGAAATCTCTCCGATCAAGGACTTTATTGGCCGCGATTTGGAGTTGTCGTTTGAAGACTATTACCTCGATGAGCCAAAGTTCGACGAAAAGACGTCTCGCGAAAAGAACGTCACGTTCGAAGCCCCATTGCGCGTGAAGACGAAACTCGTCAACAAGCGCAACAACACCGTCAAAGAACAGGAGATTTACCTTGGCGATCTCCCAATCATGACGCCACGCGGAACGTACATCATCAACGGCATTGAGCGCGTGATTGTCTCACAGCTCGTCCGCTCGGCTGGTGCCTTCTTTACGGCGGACGTCTACCGTGGCCGCCGCTACTACGGAGCAAAGATCATCCCAAACCGTGGAGCTTGGCTCGAATTTGAAACAGATCCAAAGAACGTCATTTGGGTGAAGATCGATCGTAAACGCAAAGTCGCGGTGACTTCGCTTTTGCGTGCATTCGGTTTCCCAACGGATGAAGAGATCATCGAACTCTTCAAGGATATCGACACACACCCAACCAACCACTACATCGAGTCCACCCTCAATAAGGACGCTGCGAAGGATGAAGCAGAGGGTCTCATTGAAGTGTACAAGCGCATTCGTCCAGGCGATCTCGCTACGTCGGACAACGCTCGTGGTCTCATTCACTCGATGTTCTTCAACTTCGATCGTTACGACCTTGGAAAAGTCGGTCGCTATAAATTCAACTTGCGCTTCGGTCTTCCAACCACTCCAGAAGCGGTTGGACCAGAAGAGAACCGCATCATTACCAAGGAAGACCTCGTGCAGATCATTCGCGAGATCATCCGCCTCAACATCAACCAGGAAAACCCAGACGACGTGGACCACCTCGGTAACCGCCGCGTGCGCGCCGTGGGTGAACTCATCCAGGGTCGTTTCCGCGTGGGTCTTGCTCGTATGGAGCGCATCATTAAAGACCGCATGTCGACGCTCGACATGGAAACGCTCACCCCAGGCCGTCTCATTAACGCTCGCCCGGTCATTGGTGCGGTGCGCGAGTTCTTCATGTCCTCGCAGCTCTCGCAGTTCAT
>SXGT01322608.1_pt1 | contig 29098 bp, 20 predicted proteins | sample 3176221 | NCBI WGS metagenome assembly SXGT01 (sample SAMN11356862, study PRJNA531348) | freshwater metagenome | isolation source: freshwater sample F1-120 | place: China: Fuxian Lake, Yuxi | collected 2017-12-25 | reverse complement strand
CCGCTTCCAGATGGGGAGCCCCGACACGGAGTGTTCTCGCGGAGGCGAGGAAGGCCCTGTCCACGAGGTGCGGCTGAGCCCCTACCTCATCGCCAAGCACGAGTGCACGCAGGCCGCGTGGGAGGCGGTGATGGGCTCGAATCCGTCCAATTTCCGCGGCGACCCGGAGCTGCCCGTTGAAACTGTCTCATGGGACGATATCCAGGAATTCGAAACGCGCACAGGGCTGCAACTACCGAGCGAAGCGCAGTGGGAAAATGCCTGCCGCGGCGGGACGACGACGACGTTTGCGTTTGGAGCAACGCTCGACAGCGTGACGCAAGCAAACTTTTACGGGCTGGATATCGGAGATAACTGTAACTACGAGCGCGGAAACCAGTACCTCGGACGCACCACGGTCGTCGGCTCCTACGCGCCCAACGCGTATGGCATCCACGATATGCACGGAAACATTTGGGAGTGGTGCGAGGATGTCTATGACTCAGGTTTCTACGGACGACCTGAGGCGCTGACGCTAGACCCGGTGGCCACTTCGGGCTCCGGGTACCGGGTGTTACGGGGCGGCGTCTGGATCGGCTTCGCCTCGTACTGCCGGTCCGCGAACCGCGACTGGGACGAGCCTTCGTACCGCTACTACAGCTTCGGCTTCCGCCCCGCCAGGCCGTTACCATAGAGCTGTTTTACTCATTTACTGTCTTTGGTCTTCCTTGAATTCGCTTGGTATAGCTTTTCCTTCGGCGTGCGAAGCCGCCGTAAGGAAAAGCGAAGATTCCGAAGGATTTCTCTGGCGGAAAAACATAGGCTGAGGCAGGAGGGTTGGGGTGTGGTAAGGGCCCAGCCTCCCACTGGCGAGTGGAACGCGCCGGGGCTGGGCGAAAACACCGGAGGTCCTTGCCATGCCCTACCGCGTCGTGGATTTGAAGTACTCCGCCGAGCTCGGCGCCATCGATGGCGAGCCCCTGGAGCGGATCGTCGGGTCCTGCGAGGTGCTCCAGGCGACCGAGCATTTCTACGTGCTCGAGGGCCTTCCGCACCTGATCGTGGGCGTCCACTTCCGCCCGCCTCAAGCCGCGCCCCGGCGATCGGTCGCCCACGCAGGGCCCCCACGCTCGGTCCGTGCGGAAACGGCCGCCGCCTCAAGCGGAGCCCCCACCAGCGGGCCGCACTGGATGGAGATCATCCAGGAAGGCAACCGGCCGCTCTTCGAGTCGCTGCGCTCCTGGCGCCGAAAGCGCGCGCAAGCCGACGCCGTGCCGCCGTACGTTGTCCTCACCAACGTTCAGCTCGCCCAAGTCGCGAACCGGAGACCCGCCACGCTCAGCGCCCTCAAGGAGATCGACGGCCTGGGAAACGGCCGCGCCGAGAGGTTCGGCCGGGAGCTGCTCGAGGCGATTGCCGGCGGCGCCTCCGCCCCAGCAGGCAACCGGACAGGTGATGCCGTCACAGCGCCGGCGCTCCGAGCCGAGCCGAACACCGGGGGCGGCCCGTCGTGAAAACCGAGCTTCCGGTATTCTCTCGCTGGCTCGAGGTGGTGGACGTGGTGCTCGAGCGCGTCGGCCGCTTCCCCAAGGGCCTCCGGCCGACGCTCGGTAATCGCCTTGTCGAGCGGGCGCTTGACATCGCCGACCACCTGGTCGCGCTGCGCTACTCCAGGGAGCGCGGCCGGCTGTTCAACGACTGCAACCTTGCGCTCGAGAAGATGCGCATCCTGGTCCGGATCACGTTCCAGAAGCGTCTGCTTTCGGCCGGACAGTACCAGGAGATCGCCGAGGGCATCGACGCTTGCGGGCGCATGCTCGGGGGCTGGAAGAAGTCGGAATCCGAGCCGGAAACGGCGGCACCGTGAAACGTGTCAACGGCCTCTTCGAACCGGTGGCGGATTTCGGCAACCTCTACCATGCCTACCTGCGGGCGCGGAGAGGCAAACGCGATCGACTGGCCGTGGAGCGATTCACGGTGGAGCTCGAGCCGGAACTCCTGCGCTTGCGATGCGAGCTGCTCGACGGGTCGTATCGTCCAGGGCCGTTTGTTTCGTTCGAGATCGAGGACCCCAAGCCTCGCATCATCCATGCAGCGCCTTTTCGAGACCGGGTGCTCCACCACGCGATCATCGGCGTGCTCGAGCCCCACTTCGAGCGCTGGCTCGACTTCGACTCCTACGCCTGTCGCAAGCGAAAGGGCGTGGACGCCGCTCTCCGGCGAGCGGTCGAGCTGACGCGGGAGTCGCGTCTGGCACCCAGAGAAGGGACCGCGTCCGGGCGCACATTCTCGGCCAATCGTCTTCATGGTTTGCCCGACGGCGACGGCGGAGCCGCCTTCACCGAAAGCCAGATGGAATCGATCGTGTCACGCAGGAGACGCTTGTAGCCCCCCGGCACGCCATTGTTCGAGCTGGTCCCGGTTAACTTGAACTCCGCTGGCCAATTCGTCCCGGCGTCGATCGAGCGCACCTGCACTCGCAACGGTTGTTCCGTGGGGGCAGTCTGGGGCAACGCCACGAATTTCAATACCACCTCGCCTCCCGCTTCCGGCACCGGGACCGCGGCGGCGCTCACTCCCAGAGGCAGGTCCGGCGCGGAAACTTCAAGCGGCCCGGCAAAGCCGCGCAATCGCTGCACCTGCACTTTCAGCTCATTCGTGCTGCCAGCGCTCAGCGCCACGGTCGCCGTGCTCAGGATGGCGCGCACTTCCGGCATGCCCCGCGTCATCCGCAATCGATAGGCCGCTTCCGCCGGAACCGATCGCACGAGGGAACCCACCACCGCGGCGTACTCGCCGTCTTCCGCTGCGGTCCATTCCAACCGCGGATCCACACTCCCTTCACGATCGTCGTTCCGGGCCAATTCCTTCCCCTGCACGTTCTCGATACTGAGCCAGGCGTCCAAACGCGAACCAAGTCCCACCGCGGCAACGTCGAGCACCCAGTGTTCGCCCTTGTGCGCCCGCCAGCGAAATCGATCCAGGTCGCCCGGCCGGTCGATCCGCCCACACACATCCAATTCGGGCGTATCGACGATGGCCGCCTGAGCCCAGGCGTCGTTCGGTTCCCGTTCCGGCACACTCTCGCCGGTGCTGTCCAGCGCCGCCTCCAGGACACGCAGATGCAGTCGATAGGCGCCACCGTCCCCGCCCCACAGTCGGACTTCCGCATCCGCCGGATACTTGAAGCCCATCACTTGCAACACACCCTCCGTGGCCTCGGGTGCCTGCCAAAGCAGGCGCGGATCCAGGGTCTCAAAGTCGTGATTCATGGCGAGAACGTGCCCTGCTGGCGTCAACCAGCGCAGGACCGCATCGACCTTTCCCATCAAGGTGTAAGCGTCCAGACGCGCTTCGATCCTCCAACCTGCGGGCACCTGAACGGCGTACGAATCGACATCACCCGATTTTTGCAGCCAACCGTTGATCGTGGTGGGAAGCGTGGTGACGCGCTGCGCCGCGCGGAACAGGTCGTTGGGCTCGTGCTCGGCCGTTTCGTGACCCGTCCCGACAACAAAGAGTCGCGGCTCGCTCACCCCATCCGACGAGTAGACCCGAACCCAATGCGCGCCGGCGGGCACCTCGTGCGGAACCCGAACTTCCCACTGTCCCTGCTGGGTCGAAGCATGAAACGAAACCTGCGCCGCGCTGCACCAGACTTGTGCCGGCCAGGCTCCGATTCGTCCCGCAGCCGTGACACAATTCGTTGTTCCCCGAGCGATACCCGCCGGGGAAAAATGCTCGATCACAGGCGCATCCCCCCACACTCGCGGCGCCATCGCACCCACTACCAGCCAAACCCCCAGCCGCCCCATGACGGGACCACGGGCCATGATCAGTCGCCTCCAACTCACACGAACAGCTCCTTGATCAGCCGCCCCTGATTCACCAGGGAGACCGGGCGCCCCGTGTTCGTATGCAGCACTTGATGAGGATCAATCCCCATCTTCCAGTAGAGTGAGGCGGCAAAGTCCTCCGGACGGTAAACGTTTTCCGACGCATAATAACCCCTGGGGTCGGTTGCCCCCACAACCTGCCCGCGTGGCACCCCCGCGCCGGCGAACAGCACCGACATCGCTCCAGGCCAATGATCGCGCCCCGCATCTTTATTCACCTTGGGCGTGCGTCCAAACTCGCCCAGCGCAATCACCATCGTGTTTTCAAGCAGCCCGCGCGTATCCAGGTCCGAGATCAGCGCTGCCAGTCCTTGATCAAACTTCTTCATGAAGTCACCCCGAAGGGTCTGGAAAATCTTGGCGTGATTGTCCCAACCGCCGTAATAAACGGTCACGAAACTCACCCCAACCTCCACCAAACGACGCGCCAGCAGCATGCGTTGCCCCAAGTCGTTCCGACCGTAGGCATCGCGCACGGCGTCCGCCTCGCGCTGAATATCAAAAGCCTGCTGCGCCGCTGGCGAAGCCACCAAATCAATCCCCTGCGCATAAAACTGGTCAAAGGTCACCGCCGGATCATCTGCCAGCTTGTCCGCGTACCGTTTCATCCCATCCAGGGAACGCCGCAACTCCTGACGTTGCTGCGCCCGTCCCTCGGAAATGTCCGCCGGCAGGACCACGTCCCGCATCTTGAACGTCTTGTCATTTGGGTTTCCGTCGATCACAAAAGGAGCGTGCTGCCCGCCCAGGAAGTTCGGTCCGCCCGAGCGACTGACGTTGGGCAACGACACATAGGCCGGCAGTCCCTGGCGTATGCCTCGATCATACGACACCATGGAGCCCAGGGAGGGGTGGAAGGTGACATGCGCCCCGCAAGCAACCGGCACGGGTGTGGGCATGCCGGTCATCATGTAGTGATTGCCCCCGCCGTGGTTCGGATCCTTGTGGCAGATCGAGCGCACGATGGCCATCTTGTCCGCCACCCCAGCCAAATGGGGCACACATTCGCCAAAGTGGACTCCAGGCACCCGCGTGCTGATGGAGCGGAACTCTCCTCGAATCTCCAGTGGCGCATCCGGCTTGGGATCAAACGTCTCGTAGTGGGACGGTCCGCCATCCATCCACACGAGAATGCAGTTGCGCTGTTTGCCCCCCAGGGGCGGCACGCCCACGGTGCGCGCTTCGGATGCCTGCGCCCGCAGACGAAACAAGTCGCACAACCCCAGTCCCACCGAGCCCCCGAGCCCCAATTGAATGAAGTCGCGCCGGCCCGGCGGACGACTCACGTAGTTTTGCGATTTCATGGCTTCGTTAATCCTTCCCGTCCGTCCAGGGCGGGTCACCTCAGTGATTGAACATGAACTCCGGCGAGTTCAAGAGCGCCCACAAGACATCTTCGGTCGCCGTCTGCCGGGTGGACCCGTCCAGAAGAAAAGCCTGCGCACCCAGTCGCTGCTCGTCCGACGTCGGCCCCCGGCCCAATGCCACCCAATACAACTCGGCCACGATCTCTTCCGGCCGCAACGCGCTCCCGGCCAGACGGCGCACGCTTCCCAGATCGTGGGAGAGCTTCGCCTGCAATCCCTGCGAGTTCATCATGTGCAACGACTGCACCACGCTCGTACGCACATCGCGCTCGCACGGACAATCACTGCTGGAGTTCGGGCGCCCAAACGCATCCAAAAAATGCGAACGCACCTTGTAACTCCACGTCTCCATGGCCCGCGTTCCCGGTGGGCAACCATTAAACTCATCGGTCGCCCCGGTCACATCATTGACCGCATCCAGGAGCACCTCCGCCGGCAAACGTCGGCGGTACGCCCGGGAGAAATCCTTGGTGTCGGCCAGGTTATACTCATTGGGCGTCGAACTCAGCTGATAAAGCCGAGAACGTGTCACCCGGCGCAAAAGGTGTTTCAAATCAAAACCGTGCCGGGCGAAATCATCCGCCAGCGCGAGCAGGAGCGGCTCATTGGAGGCCGGATTCGAAACACGGAAATCATCGATCGGCTCGACAAACCCTCGACCGAAGAGCGCCGCCCAGACACGATTCACCACGGCCTTGGCAAAATACGGGTTCGACGGGTCCGTCAACCAGCGCGCCAGCGCCTGCCTCGGATCGTTCGCCCCGTCCACCGTCACGGCCGGCCCATCGAGCGGACGAGGAGTCATCACCTGGTCGGTCACCGGATGCTTCACCTGGCCGCCCGGATCAAAATAAAACGTTTCCTGGCCCGCGGAAATCGGCGGCGACAACCCGTCCCCCTTCTGCTTCAAGGACCCGAAAAATGCCGCGAATTGATAAAAGTCATCCTGACTCCACTTTTCGTTCGGATGATGATGGCACCGGGCACATTCCATGCGAACCCCAAGAAACAACTGCGAAAACATCGTGGTCAATTCCGCTGGCTCCCGCCGGTCGCGATAAATCACCACGGGCCCGTCGCGATGGTTGCTTCCTTCGGCCACCAGGATCCGACGGGCGAACTCGTCCATCGGCATGTTCTCCCGAAACGCTGCCCGCAGCCATTGGTCGAGGACAAACACACTCTTGACCCCGACTCGATCCGGATTCGGCCGCACGAGATCCGCCCACTTGTTTGCCCAGTAGTCCGCATAGGCCGGCTGACTCAACAAACGCTCCACCCAACGCTCCCGCCGATCCGGCGCCGGATCGCACAACGCCGCTCGCACCTCCTCCGCCGACGGCAGCCTCCCAATCACATCGAGGGAGGAACGACGGAAAAAGACTTCATCCTCGGCCAACGCCGAAGGATACAACGCCAGTTTCCGAAACTGCGCGACAGCGAGGTCATCAATAAAATTATGTCGTGGCCAAGCATCGTAGCGCTCCGCCGGAAGGACCGCATCGGCCGGCACGGTGAAACGAGCCGCATCGACGTGCCCCATGAACCGAGCCACCACCACCGCTTCGCCCGAGAGCTGTCCCACCTGCACCCGTCCTGCCTCGTTCACCCGGATGATTTCCTTGTCATTGACGGAAAAATCGGCCAGCGCGGTCACATCGCGTCTCGACGCGTCGGCGTAGTGCGCGGTCGCCCGCAGGGACACCGACTCGCCTTTGCGATAACTGCCTTCCCGCGGTTGCACTTCGATCCGAACGAGCGTCGGTTCGCCCGGACGCTGGTAAAGCATCCCCTCGGCAATCCAACGACGCAGCGTGGTATAGGCCTCCGACCCCGCCTCCAACCGCTGCCCACCGCCATGCTCGAGCGCCATCGTGGGCTTGAGCAACAGTAGACTCTCCTCGGGCGCGGCCGGAAACACCCGACGCCCGCGCGCCTCGTGCACGATCTCCTGAAAGTCCGCTTTCGCATCGAAGCTAAATACGGACAGCCTGAAGCCGTTTTGGCCAGCCGGTTTGGCATGGCATGCTCCCGCACTACACCCCGCCTTGCTCAACACCGGAAGCACATCCTGCACGAACGAAACCGGCGAGCTCTGCGCCGCCGCCACCGCCTCCGCTGGCGCCTGACCGGCCGGCTTGGACGTTCCTGGACCCGGCAATTCCCAAAGAACTTTGCCCTCGTGGTTCACCCCGCGCACCATGCCATCCGCCAGGGCGACCACGATCTGTTTCCCGTCACGACTGACCGAGAGGGCGCTCACGGGCTGATCCCAGTGCCCGAGATCCCGCTCGTCCGCCGTGGCGGATCTCTGTTCGCCCGAGTGTCGTCGAAAATTGCAATAGGCCGTGACCCGCCCCGCCGCATCCGCGGCGACGACCGCGCCACCGTCTGCAGCCCATGCCACCGCGGTATAGCCAGCCTTGCGCCCGCCCAGCGTCACCACACTCTCGCGCGTGCCCACATCCCACACCTTCAGCTGTTGATCGGAGCTGACCGTGACCAGTTCCGTGGCGTTGGTATTGAAGGCGACACCAAGAACACTACCGCCATGCCCTTCCAATCGCGCGACCTCGCGCTGCGCCACCACCTCCCAGAGCCGAATCAACTTGTCCGCCCCGGCGGTGGCGATGACACCTCCATCCGGACTCAAGGCCAAGTCATGGACGGCATCGCCGTGCGCCGGCCACTCGGCCAACGTCTTCCCGGTCCTCGCAGCGAGCACCCGCAGCCACGAAGTTCCACCGACGGCCACGTCGCTCGCAACCAGGGCACCACCCAAGGGACTGAATTTCAGCGCCGTAATCCGACCCAACCAGTCCGAGCCCGCCGTCCAGAGGACCCGTAGTGTCGCCCCGTCACGCACGACCACTTCCCGGTACCCGCTCGAGGCGAGGTGTCGGCCGTCCGAACTCCAGGCGATCGCCTGGACCACATCCGTGTGCGCCAAGAAGTCCGCCTCCAGCGGCGTGGTCGCCTGCGCCACATTGCGAATCTCCAAACTGGCACCGCGCCCCAACGCCAACCGGTCGCCCGACGGCGCCAACGCCAACGCCATCACGGGACGATACGCCTCCGGCAACGCCCTCATCGTCACCGTCCGGGGGGCAGGCCCAGCCGCCAAAGCCTCTGCGTCCCACGGCGCCCCCGCCGCCAACCACGCTTGCAACACCCGCCGATCGGTCTCGGCGAGCTGCTTCCTGGGCGGCATGTGCGGGTCGGCCTCGGGCTCCAGCACGGCGAGCAGTCGACTCTCCTCCAGGCGCGCAAAATCAACGACGGCACCGGATTCACCGCCGCGCAGCAAGGCCTCCCGCGTGCTCAGATTCAGCCCACCCTTTTGCTTTTCCGCGCCGTGACAGGACAGGCATTGCGCTTGCAATAGCCGCATCGCCGTGCCGGCCGCGGACGGTGACACCGACGTGGCGGCGGCGGTTCGATCGGGACGCACGAGAAGAAAAACCAGAAACAGAACCCCAGCAAACCAACCCGGTCCGCAGCGGCAACACGTACGCCTCCTGAAGGGCCCCGCTCCCGAGGCATGAAGTCTGGGCCGCGGCACGTTCACGCTCCTGAGTAAAACGCAGATCATCGCAAAGAACAAGGACGATTCATCGATGCCGCATCTTTCTCTCTTCCCCCCGCCCCTCTGCGCCATGGAAGATGTCGACTTCGTCGGCAGGAGTCCGAGCTCCTCTAGCTCCGACACCTCAACTGCGAGGGGGAACTGCCGGAGTGCATGACAGCGGCGCCGGATTGTATGCCTCGGTCACCTGTCCACGGCGACGGGTAGGCGCGCCCATCCGAGCTTCAACGACGAGAAGGCGAACGGCGTTGCCGTGACGGACGACATCCACCCCCTCCTCGGCGCCTGATGGGCGCCGGGCGCCTCCGGCGCGAGCAGCCGCAACCTTTCGCAGGCTGTAAAACGTCTCCTCACTGGCAGCGTGCGGCATAACTACTACCTCAAGACCCAGGTGGGCGAGGGCCTGGTGACGAATCCCGAAGCGGCGTCCGCCCCCCAGGAGATCCTGCTCGGCTGGTGGGCCGGCAGATGGCTTTGAGCTCCAGCAGCACTCCAACCAGGTCACGGGGGGCGTGCGCATTCTTGTGGCCGAAGCAGACAGAACATCGCCCAAAGTTAGCGTCGTCGCCAGACCTGCTTTCGACCCGGGCGAGTGGAGTCATGCCTGTAAGATCAGTGAGCCACTCGCCCCGGTCTTCCCCCCGTTGGGATGTGTGGGTGTGCTGAAAAGGTCTCGAGGCGAAACCAACCTCTGTCGATGGAGAAAAAACTGTGACTCGTTCCGGCTACTGGCTGCGTCCCCTGGTACTGGTACTTTTATCGAGCTTCCTGAACGCCGCGGAGATCACCCGTGTCAACCCTGGCGTCATTCCGCCCGAGGGCGGCACTCTGGTCAACCTGTATGGCGACGGATTCGTCCGGGGCGACATTGCTCGCATCAATGGTGTCGCGATGACGCGTGTCGCGGTCACCGATGCGAAGCGCATGTCCGGCCGGAGTCCGGCCCTGCCTCCTGGCGTGTACATTGTGGATGTGGTGGCCGCTCGCGGCGGCGTCAAGGCACGCCTGGTCAATGCCATCACGGTGAAGGCGCCGGACGTCCTCGAGGCGACGCTGGCCCGGCTCTCCAATGCCTCAAGGTCGCCGCTGGAGTCCATGTTTCGCCACGGCGTCCCTTGCTTCATCACCGGCAAGATCCCCGGTGAGCGGCGGGGACATGCACGCGAGAACTCAAGACTTCTTGAAGCGCTTTGGCAGCCTTTACGGCCTGGAGCACGACGGCGTGGAGCTCAACTTCTCCCGCGCCCTGTCCGACGACCACGACTCGATGCATTTCAAACAGTCGTACATGGGCATTCCCGTCCACGGCGCCAGCCTTCTGATAGGGCTGAAGGGCGAGGAAGTGGTGTTCACGATCGGCAATCTGCTGCTTCCCTATCGACAGCTCAATACCGTTCCACGCATCACGGCAGCCAAGGCGGTGGAGATCGCGCGCAAGGTGCTCGCGAAGCCGAGGTTGCCGCTGGCCGCCGACCCAGCGCTGATGTTCTTTGACATCGGCCTCCTCACGCAGACGGCCAATGACCCGGCGCTGGCCTGGCGAGTGACGCTGGGCCGCCGCAACCCCTACCGCCTCTTCATTGACGCTGGACGGGGCACCGTCCTCTTCAAACAGTCGCTCCTCGAGGACAACGGCAGCTCACTCCATGGCTTTGACCTCGACGTTGAAGACGCAGAGGAAGAGGCCAGCGCGCAGTGGGACGGCTGCTTCACGCTCTCCAGTGACACCGAAGTGGCAACCGAGTCCTGGTTCAACTCCGATTACCTGGACGATCCGGATGCGGTGATGGCAAAGAATGCGGCCCGCGAAGCGTACAGATACTTCCATACCCAGTTCAACTGGCACTCGTACAACAACGAGTCCTCCGAGATCAACGTCTTCATTCATGCCGACACTGATGGTGGCGCCCAGTGGGTGCCGACCTGCGATTTGATTCAAATCCAGACCGGCCGCCCGAGCATGGACACGCTGGCTCATGAGCTCACCCACGGCATCATTCGTCGCGGCTCCGATCTTGACTATGAGTTCCAGCCTGGAGCCCTCAACGAGCACTATGCCGACGCGATGGCGCTGGCGCCGACTGGACCCATGCCGAGGATCGCACCAGTGGCGCCGGCAAGGTGCGCGATTTCGCCGATCCCACCACCAAGGGACAGCCGGACCACATGTCCGGTTTCAGTTACCTTTACGACACCAACGAAGGCGAGTACGCCGACAACGGCGGCGTGCACTTCAACAGCGGCATCCCCAACAAGGCGCTTTTCCTCATGGTTGAAGGCGGAGCCCACGGCGGCTACTTGGCGCCGGGCGGGCTCAGCCTGACCAAAGCGGCGCGCGTCAAGTGGGCGGCCCTGCGGAACCTCCCGTCGGACTCCAGGTTCATCGACGCCCGTAACTACGAAGTCGCCGTGGCGACGTTCTATCGCGACAACGACCTTCTTGGCTTCACCAGCGATGACATTTGCGCCATCAAGATTGCCTGGGCCGCCGTTGGTGTGGGTACCTCGCAGGTCGGCGCAACCTGCAACGGCCAGTCGGTGGTGGACACCGATGGCGACGGCGTCTCGGACGGCGACGACAACTGCGACACCGTCGCCAATTCCTTGCAGCAGAACGGCGACTTCGACCTCCTTGGCGACGCCTGCGACGACGACTGGGACAACGACGGCTTCAAAAACGGCGTCGATTCGTGCCCGACCAAGTACAACCCGCCGCAGGGCCCCTGCGACGACTACGACAAGGACGGCGTCAAGGACTACAACGACAACTGCAAGTTCGACGCCAACCCCAGCCAGGCGGACGCCGACCAGGACGGTGAAGGCAACGCCTGTGAAGTCGACACCGACCTCGACCAAGTCAACGTGCCGGAGGACAACTGCCCGCTTGTGTCCAACACGAACCAACAGGACTCCGACGGCGATGGCTTCGGCGACGCGTGCGACGACTGTCCCAACGACGCCGATGCCATCTACGCCTACGGCCTCGATGGCCAGCCATATCAACCAGACTCCGATGAAGACGGCATCCCGGATGCCTGCGACAACAACGCGCGAATCAACGGCGTGCGAGGTAGCCTGCTCGCGGTGTCCACCAACGGCGCCAGCAGTAGAGTCGACATCGAGGCCAGGCCCGAGCAAGTGGTGCGGCTCCCCATCGACATTTGCCCGGGTGGCTGCCCGGAGTGGATACCGCCAGGTCACGTGATCGACCTTGAGCTCGCTGGCCTCGACCCGAACATCCTGGTCTACATCTCGGACAACGAGGGCGACGTGCAGGCGACTTCGCCTCGGGGCCCGCGCCAGAGCACACTTCGCTTCACGTCGGAGGCAGACGGCCGCTACTTCGTCAACCTTGAGCTCGGGCCCAAGTATTCGGGCGGCACAAGAATCGAGCTCGTGGCGACACTGCGCCGTAACGCGCTTCCCGAGCTGCCCCCGGCATTCCGCCGAGGCGACTCCAACTCCGACGGTAAGGTCGACATTTCCGACTCGCTGCGGACTCTCGCGTTCCTCTTCCTCGGCGCTCAACCTCCAAACTGCAACGACGCCGCCGACTCCAACGACGACAACCGGCTCGATTTGTCGGACACTGTCTACGGCCTGTCGTTCCTCTTCCTCGGCGGCGCGCCGCTCCCGGATCCTGGCGGCGACGACTGCGGCCAGGACCCGACCGATTCAATCGGCTGCGCCAGCTACCCGGGATGCTGAGCTGCCCCAACCGCCCGGAGTGCTCAAGTGGAGGCCCCCGCTCTCTCACGACATTCTGCGCTTTTCTGCGCGGATCTCCGCCACCCCGGGGGTATCGCTGGGGCTTGGAACTTCCCTCTGCAAGGGCTGTTTGGGTTCCGTAAGAATCCGAAGCGCCGTGGTGACCACGGTGGATCGGCTGATCCCAGGGCCCATTCGCTGCGAGTTCCTCTGGAACGCGGCTGCCCGTTCCGAAGTACACCTCGTCGGGCGTCTCGCCGTGGAAGGCGGAGTGGGGGAGACCAGCGTTGTGTTCCTGGACGTGGAACGAGAAGAGGCTCCGGAGCGACTGTGCGCTCGGCCGGCGCGTGGTCCGCCAACAAGCGAAGGACGCTACCCCAGCACCGAGGCCGCCTGGATCAACCGTCCGCGATTTTTTGCTAAGTTGGTCGTCGAAGCGCCTGAAATCAGCAGCTGGAACGTTTTCTTGCCAGGAGCGGCAGGCGAGAAACCCGGGAACTTCCGCCCCCTTGCGGCATGGCACATTATCCTGCATCATTGCCCCTGAGGTCGCTGGTGGCACCCAGGTGCGCCACGGAAAACCGAGCCATATTACGAGCTCATAATGTAAGGGTTAGGTCATGAAGAAAGTTCTCACTCTGTCGTTGGTAGCGGGTGTAAGCTTTGCTGCGGGGCGGATGTTCGAGGAGTTCCCCAGGACTGCGGCCGCCGGAAGCGACCAGGGGACTGGCGGCGCCGAGGAATGCAGCACGAAAAACGGGGACGTCAACGCGGACGGAAAGGTGGAGCTTTCGGACGCGGTAATGGTCCTGGGGCACCTCTTCCTGGGGAATCCAACCAAGTTGGTGGGGCTGTGTGATACTCCAGAGCTGGAGGCATGCCGGGCGGAGCTTGCAATGACGCAGGCGGCACTCGTGAGCAGTGAGGAGAAACTGGCCCTGTGCCAGGCAGTGAAATCCTCCACCCTGCTGCGCACCGGACAGACAAAGTGCTATGACGCTTCCGGCAAGGTGATCTCCTGCGACGGCGCAACCTGCCCGGGCCAGGACAGCAAGTACGCAACGGGTTGTCCGTCGGAGGGGCGCTTCGTCGACAACGAGGATGGCACAGTGACCGACAACTGCACGGGCTTCATGTGGCAAAAAGACACGGCGGACGTGGACCGGGACGGGAGGTCGACCATCGACGACCACGCTGGTTGGTGCGATTCTCTCACGTACTGCGAAAATCTGAGCTTTGCGGGCCACGACGATTGGCGGCTTCCGAACATCAGAGAGCTTCAAAGCATCGTGGACTACGGGCTCTCCGAGCAGGCGATCGATCCGGTATTCAGCGCGGAGTCGGACTTTTACTGGTCCTCCACGCCCCAGGATCTCTTTCCCTTCTGTGCGTGGGGCGTCATCTTCAACGTCGGCTATACCTTCGCCATCCACAGCGAGAACGAACTCCGCTTGGTCCGGGCCGTGCGTGGCGGGCCTTGATCATCGATATTGGCCCCCCGATCCTGCTCGCGCACGTATACCGCGCCCGGACCCGGCGACGGCGTCTGGCCCGTCCATTCGGGTCGCGCTGACTGCAAGGTCGATTGGAACGGCGACGGTCGACTCGACGTGGTGGCGTGCGACTCGAACACGGGGAAGATCCACGTGTTTCTCAACTGCCCATTGTTGTTGATGTCGCGTTATTCTTCTCCTGGAGTGGTCGTGCTGGCGAGGTTTCCCCGAGCCTCACGGACAGCTCCCCGTGTCTGCACAGTCGAGCGGATCCTCCGTCGGGTCGACGCCGCAACTCGAGGAGCCGGGAGGCGGGATGGCGACGCCTCCGAGGAAGAGGAAGCTGAGGGTTGCGACGGCGTCGGAGAGGTCGACCTTGCCGTCGTCGTTCGCGTCGCCCGAGTCGAAGCACCGGAGGGGTTGTCCCCCCAGGAAGAGGTAGCTCAAGGTGGCCGTGGGGTCGGAGATGTTCACCTTGCCGTCGAGATTTGAGTCTCCGCGGTGAAACGGAACCGGGGCACTCTCGGTCTCCGTTGTGCATGCGTCGCCGACGCCGTCCTGGTCACGGTCCGCCTGATCGGCGTTGGCCACGAGGGGGCAGTTGTCGGTGTCGTCCCGCACGCCGTCTCCGTCCGTGTCGATTCTTGTCGGCGAGGTGTGCTGCTGCGCCTCCTCCCCGTCGGGGATCCCATCTCCATCGGTGTCGGCGATCGCGGGGTTGGTGCCGAAGTCGAGGATCTCCGCGCCGTCGGCGAGACCATCCCCGTCGCTGTCCAGGAAGAGGTCCTCCAGATTGTTTGGATCGAGCCCGAGAGTGCGCTCGGTGTCGTCGTCAACGCCGTCGCCGTCCGAGTCGAGGAGAATGTCCAGCTCGAGTTCCGCGCTCGCGGTCTGCCCTCCCGACTGCACCTCGAGCCGGACGCGCCGGGGCCCCGCCGCCAGCGGCGAAACGATCAACCTTCGCCCTGTTCCAAGGCTCTCGCCCGGTGCCGCGCCGACAAGGGTCCAACGAAACGCCGCGTCCTCGGTCACCTCGATGCCCCCGGGGGCACGAGCGCTCCCGGTGAAAGCAAGCGGTCGCGACGAGACGATTTTGGCTCCAGCCTCAGGCGAGAGAATGGAGGCGGAGAGAGCGCCGCCTCCAAGCCGAAACGCCCCGGAGCGGGACTCGGCGCTGTGGAAGCCATCGGACGACACCACCTTGATGACCGCTCGCTCGCTTCCCGCCGCGGCCCCCGACGCCCAGCGATGCTGGGTCCCCCGCAGGGTAACGGCGAGAGGGTCGAACGTCGCGCCACCATCGAGCGACAGATAGAGGCTGTGGGTGAGGTCATCCCCGTCACCGTCGAGCGCGATCCAGCGCACGACGACCTCGTCGCCGGGCGCCACGGTCTCACCCCCACGCGGGAAGGAGATCTCCACCTGCGGCGCCGCTCCCTGCGCGGACCGTGACCACAGCGGTGTGCCCCGATAGCGGAGCTCGGCCGTCGCGGTACCGGCGGGACTCGCGTGCGTCACCGTGAAGAAGAGGAACACGTCCCCGTCGAAATCGTCCGATCCATCGTCTCCGTGGCCGTGAATGGGCAGAGTCATGTTGAAGGACATGGGGCGCTCCGCGAGCACGCGTCCCCCGGCGTCGAGGAACGCGAGGGTCAGGAGGCTCGTGGCCGGGTTCACGCTCAGAGGCTCGCTGGGCAGTGCCAGGCGAACCTCGCTCACCGCGAGCGCCGCAGCGCCGAGGGCGTAGTACCCCGAGAGATGCAGCGCGGGCCCATCCGCGGCCCCACCGCCGTCCGCGTGAGCAAGACCCGCCGCGGCGCCAGTACCGCCAACACGATAGGCGTTGAAGAGGCGGGTGTACTCGCTGGGCTCAAAGAAGGAGTTGCCGTTGGTGTCGTCGGGAGCGTAGGACATGACCGATTTGGGCAGATTGCTCGAGTGGAACAGATTCTGTTCTCCCCACACGACGTTGAAGATGGGAGCGGTTACGCGTGGGGCCGAGAGGAAGGTCAACTCGTTGGTATCCTCGTCGTACTTCGAGTGCGAGATGTTGTCGTCGTCGTGCTCCGGATCGTTGGGGTTCACGAGACCCAGATTGTGGCCCACCTCCTGGACCAGGGTGGCGCCGGCGGTGCCCTTGGCGATGACCAGGGAGATCTTCCCGGTGACGTCGTACGGAGTGCCCACGGCGAGGGTGGCAAAGATATGGTCGAGGAGGACGTCGATGGGGTCCTTGCAGTAGAGGCCGAAGGTGGCGCCGCAGAGCGCGTCCTCGAGCAAATCGAAGACCGTGTTCAAGATGTCCCCGACCAAACCGATATCCTTGGTGATGGCCAGGCGGATGATATCCCCCATCATTTCCTTGGGGGGGGACCGCAATGCCGCCCGCGGTGCCTGTAGCGTAGAGGCTCTTGGCCACGAAGCCGACGACGACCGTGGCTTTCTGCTCGGGGTGGAGATTGTTCCAGCTATCCTGGATGTCCACGAGTCGGTTGTACGCGCCCACCTGATTGATGAGGGCGTTCTTCGTGAACCCAAAGGCCTCCAGGTGCACCTTGCCGTCGTCCTGAATAATCTGCGACATCTCCACCTCGTCGGGCCAGAAAACAAGCTCGGCATCGGGAATGGGGTACATGCGCCGAAACGCCAGGAGCGCGTTGTCAATGTTGGCCTGCATCACCGGGCGATCAGCCGCGAAGGCCGGATCGACGCTGCCGTTCTTGAACGGGACGATCTTCACCGCCAGCATGCGGATCGAGCCTGTGGGCGTGAAGGGAGCCGAGTCCGCGTCAGTGCGGAAGCCGGCCACCTCGACGCCGTTGTGGTACAGGCGTGCATCGAAGCGGTAGGCGGGAGCCGTGACGCGCGGCCCGTCGAGGAAGAGGTTGACGGCCTCGTCCATCTTTGTCACGTTCGCCGTCGCCGCCAGCGCCGCGCGAGGCACGCGCCGGTGCTCCACCTGCCAGCCGCCGCTGCCGTCGCTCGGTAAGACCGTGCACGTCACGTCCGTGAGGTTCGGCAGTGGCGACTGGGGTCCCGGGGCGACCCGGACGCGCAGCTGCAGGAGCGTATCCTTCCTCCGCACCAGCGGGTAGGCCTCCATCCCCTGACTCAAGTAGGCATCGAAAATCTCCAGGTGCGAAATCACGAAGGGCAAAGCTGACGCAATCATCTCGTTCCCCTTCCTGACGGTGACCGGGCCAGTTGTCACGTCGCGATAGTCGATGGCGACCATGCTCCTCATCTTGCTGTTGATCGGCAGCACTCGCAGATGCGACGGTCCGCCCGAGGGGACGAGCACCACGATCTGGGTGTCGTCGATGCTCTCGATGATGCCCTGGCGCGTCAGGTCGTTGCCGTTGAAGAAGACCCGGGTGCCGGGGTCGAAGAGGTTAACGCCGCGGATGGTGACGCGTGTCCCGGGCGACCCCTCCATGGGCGTGATCGTTGTGACGCGCATGGGCACCGTGCGGACGCGCAGGACAAGCTCGTCGGTGTCCTCGGCGCCCGAGGGGTCCCTGACCGTCAGGCGAAGCTGGATGTCCCGCTCGCTGAAGATCTGGGCGATGACCGTCGGGGTCGGCGAGCGGACGTCGGAAATGTCCACCTTCTCCTTGACGTTGCCGATGAAGGAGAGCGTGCTCGTGACTTCCCACAGAAACGTGAGAGCATCGCCGTTGGGGTCCGCGCTGGCAGCGCCGTTCAACTGGAATAGCGCTGCCTCGTCGATGGTGGCGTTGGGGCCAGCGTCCGCCACCGGTGCCTCATTGATCGAGTCCCGCACGTGGATCACCACCTCGTCCACTCCCTGCCCGCCACGTGGCGTCGTCACCACGAGCCGCAGGAGGATATCAATCCCCCCGGGCTGACCGAAACGCGGCGCCGTGAACGACGCCAGCGCCGAGCTGGCACCCGCAAGGACCACGCTGGCAGGGGCAATCACGGGCGGCACGACGCTGGTCACCGTCCAGCTGAAGGTGAGGGGGTCGCCGTCGGCATCGCTCGAGGCCGAGCCGTCGAGCTGCACACCCTCACTCTCGCCCACGCTGCGGTCCGCTCCCGCCCGGGCAGCTGGCGGATTGAGGTCCGCACCGGGGACCACCCTGACGGCGACCGTGTCGGTGGGGCCAAAGGCAGGGCTGAGGCGAAAATCGTCCACCGCGAGCTGAAACGTCAAGGTGATCGGCTGCAAATCCTGCCCCAGCATCGGGGCCTGAAGCCGCGGATTCGACTTGAACCGTTCCGGGGACGCGATGAAAAAGTCCTCCGGATTGCCCGCACCTGTCCGGGACCACTGCCAGCGCAACGGATCCCCGTCGGCATCGGAGCTTGCCGTGCCGTCGAGGTTGAAGAGCGTTCCCTCGGCCACCTCGAGGTCGCTCCCGGCGCGGGCGATGGGCGCGGTGTTCCCGATCGCGGGGAGAGGGTCCACGAGGATGGAGGCACGGATGACCTTCGTACCGTCGGCGTTGCTGCGCAGGAAGCCGAGGAGGAGAAGACCCGCAGTGCTCGGCGAGAGGACCGGCTGTGTGGAACCCGTCCCCGTGCCCACCGAGGGGGTGCCGATGACCCGCCGCCCGGCGATGCATCCCAGACCCAGACGCGTCGCATCCTCGGCGGAGGCGAAGAAGCTGTCCGTGCCAGCTTGCTGGCCCACGGCGGGGACGATTCCCGTCGAGACATTGAAGTCGCCCCCGAGGAGGTCGAGGAGGGAGCCCGTCTCTCCGACGCCGAGGAGCTGCCCGCGAACGCCGCCCCCGGAGCGTTCAAAGAGGACCATCGTCCGTAGCGTCACGGGGTTGTAAGCCACGACGGGAGCGCCTTCGATTGACGGCGACGGCGTCTGCGTGATACGCACCGTGGAGCGGACGGTGGTGAGGTTCATCCCCACGAGGTAGATGTCCTTCTGTCCGTCCGTCTCGACCTCGAAGACGACGCGATGGAAGGTTTCCGAGCGATTAATTCCTCCGAGGCCCGAGCCAAGAGCCGTCGGTGCGAGCTCGGTAATGCGGGGTCGAGTGCTGTTGCGCCCTCCGGGCAGAGAGGGGTCGATGTCCAGCTGGAAGGGGGAGGTCGAGAAGTTGATGCGGCTGGGGCTGTTGGCATCATCGAAGAGGCGCAGCGCCACGATGCCCGGGTGCGCGCCAAAGTTCTGCTGCCACACCGCCATGAAGAAGGGGGTCGGCGGTCCCACCACCACGTTGTTGACGCTCCGGGCGGCCGCCACGTCGCAGCCGGTCTCCCCGAGATTGCCCGCCGAGAGGAGGACATCAGCCGTGCCGACGAGCGCGCCAGCGGCGGTCACCTTGCGGGCGATGATGCGCAACGGCCCCGGTTCAAAAGTTGGCCCGGCGCCGTAGACCACCATCCACTCGTTGCGCAGGGGCTCGTGGGCAACCCGCGGGCGAACGAGGGCCACGCCGCCGCCGATGGTAAACGCCGCGCCGACAAACGAGCGGTCCTCGCGCACGATCCGGCCAAGGATTTGCCCGTTCTGGGGCTGCGATACGTCCGACTCCACCCAGACTACAAGCCATGTCCGGTCCACCGTGTTGAACGCGGCGGCAGGGTCCCGGGCCCGGCCGAGACTCGAGACCTGAACGGAGCCGGGGAGGGTGACCTGGTTCGCCCGAAGTCCCGAGGCCACGCTGGGGGCCAGGAGCATGGCGAGGGAGAGGATTGAAACTCGATGGATGGCGACAAAATACCCTGGATGTTTGACCCTCATGACAAGAAGCCCTTTCCTGGACCTGGAGGCAGGCGATTGCGTTTTCAGTGTCCGACAAGAAGCCCCAACTGACTCCACGATTCCTCGATGTTGATGCTTCCTGAATGTACCTGACGCTGGAGACGAAGGATAGGTCCGACTGCAATCCCAGCCGGGTCTACAAGCGCTTGCTGGACGGACGGCTTCTTTGTCAGACGGGTACTCGTCGTCGAAAAGGCGATTGCGCCATTTCCAGCCGAATTGGTAACATGCAAAAAAGACAATTTTTCTCAGCAGTGGACCCATCGAAGCCCGCAAGAATTCTGGACGGCCTGTATCGGCACTGCCTGCGAATGGGTCTTTTCAGTCCATTTGTACGTGCTTGTCCCGACTCTTTGACAAACGGAGCGATTCAATGTCCGAGCTCAACAATGTTGACACGTTTCTGAAGAAGATTGCCGCTGGCGGGGTTTGTGTCGGCTGCGCAATTACGCTGAGCGATCCGAGCATCAGCGAGATCATTGCCGGGGCGGGTTATGACTTCACCTGGATCGATCTGGAGCATTCGCCGCTGACCCTGGAGTCAGCGCTGAATCATGTGATTGCCGTGCGCGGCACGCAGACGGCGCCGTTCATTCGCGTGCCGTGGAACGATCCGGTGCTGATCAAGCCGGTGCTGGAATTCGCACCGGCGGCGGTGATCGTTCCGATGGTTCGGACCGCGGAGGAAGCGGCGCGCGCTGTGTCGGCGTGCAAGTATCCACCAGCAGGCGTGCGAGGCTTCGGGCCGCGACGTGGAATCGGCTTCGGCAGCATGAACAGTCGCGCGTATCTGGCCAGCGCCGACCGGCAGACGCTGGTCATGATTCAGATCGAGCACGTGGACGCGGTGAAGAACATCGAGCAAATCGTCGCCACGCCTGGCATCGACGGCGTCTGCGTCGGCCCGAACGACCTGTCGGGATCCATGGGCAAGCTCTGCCAGCATGATGATCCCGAAGTCTGCGCGGCGATCACGCGCGTTCTTCGCGCGACACGTCAGTTGGGTAAGCTCGCGGGGATTGCCGGCATGAGCGACCCGAAACCTCTCGAGATGTGCCTCGAAGCCGGCGCGCAGTGGCTCACGCCGAGCGTCGATTGGGGCAACTTGTTCGCGCATGGCTGCGCGACGCTGAAGAGCGTGCGTGCTGCGCATGAGAAGCGATCTTCGACGTAAGTTGACAGGCGCTCTCGATGCACTTCTGACCCAGAGTGGAGCTTGGAGCAACGCTCGAATCTTGCCTTCGCGGGCCTTCTTGAGGCTAGATCCGGGGCGTCTTTTTGTGGAGGCCTTCGAGATCCTCCACAAATAGCTCGAGCCGGAAGCGGTGCCATGAAATCAGGACCGTTCGTCGCCCCGTGGCAAAAGATCTCCCCGCCCCCGAGCGTTGTTGATCGTGGGGTTCATCGCCGACGGTCTTGAAGGTCGTCTCTCAAGGGACGGTCGAGCGGCCCGGTGGAGCTTGCTCGTGTCCGGATCACCTCCGGAGCCGCGGGATGAGTGCCTCCCCGAGCTTCGGCTGTCGATCGAGGAGCGCTCAAGGCTTCCGGTTCTTGCCCGACGAGATCATCGTGCGAAATTGGGGGGCCAGGCCAACGACAGATCCGTCTGCCGTACCAGGTAAAGACCGGCAGGAAAATCAGCGCATTGCCCGGGAGCGCCGGCGGCCCCGAGGGGAAGTCCTCCTCCCCCGCGCGAAGCTACTTTCGACCACTTGCACACCCCCGCCGATTCTCTTAGCGTCTGACGTATCATGAATCGAGCTGAAGTGATCCAGAGCTGGCCCATCTTGACCATGGCTCGACGCTGGCCCTTCGTGTTCTTGGTGCTGCTCGTGGTCCTGTCCAACGTCGTCGGCAGCTACTTCAACATCACCTACAACCAGGGCTTGATCGTCCATCACTATCTCGACGAGGCGCAGAAGCTGGCCTTTTCGCGCGTCACCGTCGGCTTCAATATCGTTGCCTACGGGGTAGCCATGGGCATGCTCTTCTGCCTGTGGCGGCCGCTCGCCAGGGCTCGGAAGCTGATCAAGCATGGCCAGCAGGTGCCCGTGGAGCTTCTTGCCGCCTGTCGCCGGCGGCTCGTCAATTTGCCGCTTTACCAAGTGCTTCTCACGCTCGGGGGCTGGCTTTCCGGCGCTCTGGTGTTTCCCATCGGAATCTGTCTTCTGGGCGGCTGGAGCAACGCCTCCCTGATTTGGGGTCAGTTTGTCTTCTCCTTTGTCATCTCGGCGCTGCTCACCGCCATGCAGACGTTTTTTATGCTGGAGACGTTTCTCATCGTTGCCCTCTATCCAGAGTTCTTCGCAGGTGCGCGGCCTGCCGAGGTGCCCGGCAAGCTGCACTTGACCCTGGGCTGGCGGGTTGGCCTCTTGTGGGCCTCGACCGCGCTGGTGCCGCTGGCCGCTCTCTTGGCCGTGACTTTGAGCTTCGATCCGGCGCATCCCGAACGCTTTGGTGACCTCCGGCAGCTGGCAATTGGGGTTACCGTCGTGGGGCTTCCGGCCAGCGGCCTCCTCATGTGGATGGTGGCGCGAAGCCTGATCGAGTGGGTGAATTCTCACTCGCTCGCCACGGAGGCCATCGCCCATGGCAACTTCGCCGTGCGGATTGGCGAGTTGCGCCCGGACGAATGGGGCCAGCTCACGGACCGCTTCAACGACATGGCCAGCGCCCTGGAGCGCGGGGCCGAGCTGCGGGAGACGTTTGGGCAGTTCATCAACCCTGAGGTGCGCGACGAGATCCTGAGCCGATATCCCACCTTGGGCGGCGAGGTCGAAACCGTTACCGTGCTCTTTGCTGACATTCGCAGCTTCACGCAGCGCAGTGCGAGCTTGTCGCCGGAAGCGGCCGTCGACCTCCTCAATCGGTTTTTCAGCCTTGCTGTGGCGGCGGTGGAAGAGCAGGGAGGCTGGGTGAACAAGTTCCTGGGCGATGGCATCTTGGCCCTGTTCGGCTCCCCTCGCCCCCGGCCGGATCACGCCCACCTGGCGATGCAGGCGGCCAGAGAGCTTCTGCGGCAACTGGTGGCGTTGAATCGCGACCTGGAGGCTCGGGGAGTGGAACCGCTCCGCGTCGGCCTGGGGCTGCACACGGGACCGGCCCTGGTCGGCTGCGTTGGCGCCAGTCTGCGAGGGCCGGCGGGCTCCCCAAGGATTCGGCGCGAATTCACCGCCATTGGCGAAACCGTGAACTTGGCGCAGCGCCTCGAAGGCCTGACCAAGACGCTTGGCGGCCCGATCTTGCTCAGCGCCTCTACCCGGTCCCAACTGCCAGACGGAGCCGGCCTCGAGCCGCTGGGCGAGGTCGCCATTCCCGGCCACGACGGAACCTTGGCGGTGTTTCGAGCGCAGTGAGCGACCGTGGTCAAGCCCACTTGTGCCTGGCGACCCCGCGCCAGCTCCACCGCTGCAGCATGTCCAGGAGAACGGCGCCGAGGATGACCAGGCCCCGGACCACCTTTTGCGTGTAGCTTTCGACGCCGGTCAAGTTCATGCCGTCTTGGATGACGGGGATGATCAAGGCTCCAATCAACGTGCCCAACACCTTGCCTTCGCCGCCCGCCAGCGACCTGGCGGGCGGCGCGAAGCACCTTGGCGGGCTTGTGGGAGCTCCCTGGGCAGCGCAATCCTCCTCGAGGGTGCGCGCGGCGCCTCTCCTTCGAACTCAGAGTCTGACGCCAGGGCGCCCACGCCCCGCAAGCCCGGCGGATCGAACAGGCTTCCGGCTACGTTTCTTCGCGATGGGTCTCACGTTCCTTTCACTTGCACACGCTATGCTTCGCTCGGGGATTTGGCCCCAAGCGTCTTGTTCTGGGTTCCATTTTCGGCACTTGAAGGAGGTTTGTGATGAAGCGATCGCAACGTGTCTTGGCTCTGTCTCTGGTAGCAGCAGTGGGGGTTCTATTTCTTGAGGTCGCGGCAACGGGCTGGGCGGACCGTGACCACCCGACGGTCGTCATGCTAAAAGAGTCGAGGATCTACATCGAGTACAACGCATCGGCAAATGACCTCGGCTTTCACGTATCACTCGATGGCGAAGACTGGAGAAAGCTCCGGATCATGAACCCGAAGCGTCGTGAAATTTTCGAGGTCGAGGGCAAGGGAGCGTACAAACTCGGCCTTACTGAGCTATTCTTTGAGGGCGCCGAGCCGTCTCTCGATGAGTTCCCACTTGACGATCTCCTGGCACTGTTCCCGGAGGGCGACTACAACTTCCTGGGCAAGACGGCTGACGGACAGGCCCTGAAGGGCCTGGGAAAGCTAACGCACGCTGTTCCAGCCGGCCCCCATGTTTCGTCGGAGGTCGGCGCCGGCAATTCCCTCGTCATTCGCTGGGACGAGGTCACATCCCCACCGGAGGGATTTCCCGACAGGCCCATTGTGATCGGTGGCTATCAAGTCATCGTTGGGTCTTTTCAGCTCACGCTGCCCAGCACGGCGAGGAGCGTGACGGTCCCGTCGGAATTCGTGGCAGCTCTCGGTTCGGGCGAGCACCCCTTTGAGGTTTTGGCCATCGAGAAAGGCGGGAACCAGACGCTCACGGAAGGAACGTTCACGCTTCCGTAGGCACGGTGCTCAGCGAGGCCAGATCGCCCCGACACTCCACACGGAGCTGTCGGGGCGTGTCCTTGCCTGGCGGTAGCTTACCAGCTGCCGCTTCTGCGTCGTCACGAGTTGAAAGGAGCCGAAGTCCGAAGTGACGAGCAGGGTCGGGATTTCGTTTGAGTTGATCGGTTTCCCAACGTTGCCAAGGTGGAAGTCGTGGCTGTAGCGCCAGCGCCGAGGAGGCGGATCGGATGGCGAGGTGGTGAGCACCGCACTCGGCGCCGTTCCGCCACGTCGCCGTCCCGACATGTTTCTTGACCATTTGGGGGCTGACGGCCGGGCTGAAATCGCGCTGGCTTGAGCAGCAGCGACCGCTCTGGCCCGGAACGTCGCTTGCGAAAGCAGCACATGGCTGCGAAGCACGGACAGAGTGGCATGGCGAATGTGCTCCCCGGGCTGGCTCACTTCCGATACTGCTTGTGACACGCGCCGCACATCTGGCCGAGGGACTTGAAGGTGGTGTCCCGCGCGGTGGTGTCCACTTTGGCGTCACGCAGCAGCGCGCGGAGCTGATCGGCGGCTTTCTCGGCGGCGGCAAGCTTCATGGCATAATCACCGGGAAGTTTGGCGGTGTCATCGGTGCGGGCCAGCTCCCTGAAGTGTTCCCGGAGAATCGTGGCCGTGTGCGGGGGAGTGAGGTCGGGCTGGTTCGGCACGTTCTTCCAGCCGGTTTTCTGCGCGGCCTTGAGACGGTCAAACTCCTCGTCGATGGCCACCATCGCCTCGACCAGCAGTGAGATTCTCGAGACCTCCGGCAGCTCCACGATGCGCGCAAGCACGGCGGCCTCCGGCATGCGAAATTCCACCACACTGCGGTAAAGACCGGTGTACTCCGCCCCGGTGCCGGCCTGCATGAGCCAGGCGACGGCCTGGCTCGTGGTCCAGCCGGCGGTGGACAGGCAAATGGACGCGACGGCGGCTGGCCCGCGATGCAAGCCGTGATGGCAGTGGACATAGATTGGCCCGTCCGAGGCCTGCGCCGCCTTGGCCAGCTCCGCGACGCGATGGGTGGGCACGCTGTTGTAGCCGATGGGCAGATGAATGTAACGCAGGCCGTGCTTGCGCGCGGTTTCCACATTGGGCCTGCCGCCGTCCACGCTGATGATGGTCTTCACACCGAGCTTCGCAATCTCGGCGTCGCTGTCAGGAGAATTGCCCGAGAAGACCTTCGGAGTCACGCGAAAAAGGTTGTGGACGTGCGTGGAAGGCAGCGGCGTGCCGACATCCCCAGCAAGGCACGGCACAGGGAAGAGCGCCCACGAAACACACAAGACCGACGAAAGGGGGAGGAAACGGAAACACTGGAAACGGGCAGCACTTGCCTCAAGGGTGCCGGCGCGACCCGCGGAGCGGTTGGTCATCATGTTCTGTGCATAAGCGAGTGTTTTGTGTGTCTCGTGGGCCGCTTCGAACAGGGCTTGATTCCTGTACGAAGGATACACGACGGAGCAATGCGTGCAGCCGTGGATGTTTCCGTTTCGCTTGAGCGCGAGGGCATCGCAACGCGTTGTCCTGGGCTGCTTCAGTTTTCGGAATGAACTCTCCCACGCCAGCAATGCGCGTCCGGCCTCTCCCCTCAGGCGCATCGAGTGAGCCTCCCGGTCGCGGAATTTCCCGCGTGTGGAAAAGACGCCGAGGGGTGTCGGCCTCAAGAACATCGCAGCAGTCACTGTAATACGCGAATCTCAGTAACTTTCTCGGAGGTCTGGCCGACGAAGGATGCAATATTTCGGTGGCCGCTGCCGCCCTTCCGCACATAATTGCGCCAACCCAACGGTGCCTTGTCAGGAGACAGAAGCGTGTTCGGTGTTGTCGAGAGCGTGGTCAGGATGAACCTGCAGTCTGTTTTCGGTGGTCTGTTGCGCCTTTTGGAGCCAGGCTTCCACGCACAGCGTGCGCAGATTGGTGAGCCTGAAAGAGGGTTGGGCGCCTGGGCGCTGTCCCTGTTCGCGGTACAGAGCCACGTTGTTCTTGCGTCGACGTGGCGCTCGGTACTCCTGGATTTGGCCTGCAAGCTCCACCCCCGTGCGCGGCCGACCACATCACCTTCGGGTTCCTGCTCGGCGAGAAGACCCCGGTCGGGGGTGTGGACCTCTTGCCGCCTGCCTCATGGCATGTCCCTGAGCCACGGCTTCACGGAGCTGTTGGCCTTCCGATTCCTCATGGGCAGCCTTGGGCTGCGTGAAAATGCCTGATGTCGTCGTGATCTCGAGCAACAATCGCCTCCTCTGGATAATTCTCGCGATGGGGCTTGCCCTCCGGCTCGTGATCCTGGTGGGGACAAGAGGTCTGACGCCGCAGATCGAGGACGAGCAACACTACCAGGCCATTGGCGTCAACCTCGTGCAAGGAAACGGCTTCGCCTCCGAGCCCGGGCGGTTAACGTCCATGCGGCCGCCCCTCTATCCAGCGTTTCTCGCGACGATCTGGCACGTGACGGGCATCGACAGCCTGCAGTCGGTGCGAATGGTGCAGATTCTCTTGAGCCTGCTCAACGCCTGGCTCGTCTACAAGCTCGGGGAAAAGCTCTTTCACCGGCGCGTCGGGTTGATTGCCGCTTCCGTGTTCACGTTCTACCCGTCGTTGGTCTTTTGTGACTATTTGCTCCTGACGGAGACCTTGTTCACGCTCCTCCTGACGCTCTTCGTGTATGCCTACTCAGACCTCCTGGCTGCCGGCAGAGCATCGACCGCGATCGTCGCCGGGCTTGTGCTGGCTCTGGGGGCGCTCACGCGCAGCGTGCTCTGGCCGCTGATTGTATGCCTCGTTCCGGCGACGTTCATCGCCGTGAGGGGAACGAAGCTCATCAAGGCTCGCGCAGCCCTGCTGCTTGTAGCCGGTTACCTCGCCGTCGTCGCCCCCTGGTCGATTCGCAACACGATGCTGCAACGGCGCTTCACCGTCGTCGACGCCATGGGAGGCATCAACCTCTTCTGCGGCAACTACGAGCACACTCCGCACGACCGGCCCTGGGATGCGATTTCGCTGGACGGCGAAAAATCGTGGGCGCACCGGCTTCGGGTTGAGAATCCCGGCGTCTCCAGCTTTACGGAAGGGGAGAAGGAAGCCTGGGCACAAGAGCGAGCGCTTGCCTTCATGCGGGAGAATCCTGGCCTCACCGCCTGGCGGGCGGCGCTCAAATTCGCTGACTTCTGGGGGCTCGAGCGGGAGTTTGCGGCCGGAATCAGCAGCGGGCTTTACAAAGTCTCGCCCTGGTGGGGGCTTCCCGCGGTACTGTCAATGCCGGCGGCGTACGTCGTGCTCATGGTTCTCGCCAGCCTGGGAGTGTTCTACGCCAGCCCCGGGAACCGCTGGGCCCATTGGTTCTTGCTGCTTCTCGTACTCTTTGTCTGCGGCGTCCACTCAGTGGTGTTTGGGCACCCGCGTTATCGCACCCCGCTGTCGCCGATTTTCATTCTTTACGCCGCCGCCGCCATCAGCGCGCGGAGCTGGCGCGGCTGGTGGCAGCATCGACGAGCCGCCATCGGCTTTGTCGTCACGGTTCTCGTGTTCATCTCGGCCTGGGTGCGAGACGTGTTGTTTCGAGATGCGGATCGCATCCGGGAGTTGTTGAAAACGTTCTTCTGATGACTCAACCGCCAAACATCGCAACCCAAGACAACCCGAGGCCGGTGAACGCCAGCATGCCGCTGCGATTTCGCGGCCGCGCCATTCGCGCCCTGCTTTTTGACCTCGACGGCACTCTTTACGCGCAACGCCGGCTGCGTTGGGTCATGGGAGCGAAGTTGGCCTTGCTGCCGTTCACTGGCTTGTCCCCGTCGGCGGCGCGCGAGACCTGGAAGGTCTTGCGAATCTTCCGGCGCGTGCGCGAAGAGCTTCGTGAGGTCCCGCCCGGCTCGGCCTCCCTTGCCGAGCTCCAGTACACCGCGGCGGCCGAGAAGGCGGGCGTGCCGCCGGCGCGGGTGCAAGCGCTCGTGGAACGCTGGATGTACGAACGCCCGCTGCCGCATCTGGCGGCGTGCCGCCGTCCGGGCATCGTGGAATTGCTGGAGTTTCTCGCGGCGCGTGGGGTGCCCTGCGGCGTGTTTTCGGACTATCCCGTGGACGCAAAACTCGCGTACCTGGACCTGGAGAAGGGCTTCTCGATCAGGATTTGCGCAACAGATCCCGACGTCAATGCATTCAAGCCTCATCCGCAGGGGTTCCTCAAAGCCTGTGCACTTTGGGGTTTTCCGCCCGCCGATGTCCTCTACGTCGGGGACCGTCCGGAGGTGGACGCCCGCGGTGCTGGCGCCTGTGGCATGCCCTGCGCCATCGTCGGAAGAAAGTCTTCGCGGAACGTTGTTGCCGCCGGGGAAGCGGAACATATCCGGGTGAATTCCTTTCATGACCTCCTCCGTGAGCTCGCCACCGAGGTCTCTACTCCTCGATAAAGTTCTTCCGTACGTGCAGATCGCGAGGATCGATCACTGGTGAAAGAACACTTTCATGCTCCTTGGCGTGCTTCAAGCCTGCCACTCTTCCCCCCAAAGCTCGGTGCGGAGTCTCTGTCGTTGAGCGCCGGCGAGGGAGGAGGATATACCGCACGCGGGCAGTGATGAGACCTTTTGAAGCCTGCGAAAGGTTGCGGCTGCTCGCGCCAGAGGCGCCCGGCGCCCATCAGGCGCCGAGGAGGGAGAGGCCGCGTGTCGCGGCCGACGTGGGGGAGGGTCCGCCTCCCCCACCAGCAGAAACGAGCAGCAGACTTGAGAT
>SXGT01786813.1_pt1 | contig 29101 bp, 22 predicted proteins | sample 3176221 | NCBI WGS metagenome assembly SXGT01 (sample SAMN11356862, study PRJNA531348) | freshwater metagenome | isolation source: freshwater sample F1-120 | place: China: Fuxian Lake, Yuxi | collected 2017-12-25 | reverse complement strand
GCCGGTAGCGGTGATGGTCGTGGTGGCGGTGCTGTTGGCGGTGCTGGTGGTGGCGGTGATGGTGGTGGCGGTGATGGTAGTGGTAGCGAAAGTTTTAAAAATGAGTTTTTAATATTTAAGAAAAATAGTAATGACTATGATACCAGCAATACACATAATAATAAATATATAGAATTAGATGCAAGTGAAAATCATATGTTAAATATATCTGATATTAATAACAATGATTTACATATAGAATTAGTAAAAGAAAAAATAGGATTAAAGGGTGGAAATAGGAAAAAAGCAATAAAAGGAAGTCGTAAAATATCTATTGAACCATCATATAATAAAGATAGTATATTAAATAATAGTAAAATTTATAAATTAACAAAATTGTAAAGTATACGATTTATAAGTATATACGATTTATAAGTATATACGATTTATAAGTATATACGATTTATAAGAAAAACTTTTTATGTATATTATATATAATGAATAATGCAAATTGTAATATAAATAAACAAATTATTATTATTTCAAATACAATTGAAAATAATAATAACAAATTAAATATTTATAATAAATTTATGGATGAATTAATCACGGAATTTCATTTATTAAATTTAAAATTTTTTAATTTAGGTAATCTTTAATAGTTGATATGATAACTTTTTATATAATTTTGAATTTATTTTTAATTTATATTTTAACCATGCAATAACATCAAAATAATTTATTTTAATTATTTTTATCATAAATATAGAGCATATTAAGAATGATACTATATAATTATCATCATCATATATTATAACTTTTTCTTTATTTTTAAATGCATCTAAAATAAAATTATTAACTGTATCATAATCAATACCAGTAATAGATGATGATAATAATATTTCTTCTATATATAAGTTAACATTTTTAATATTTATAGGTTCACTTGGGCCACCATTAATAACTTTACTATTTATATTTATAATATATTTATAACTATTATTAACATGTGAACTTGTAATATATAATCCATCAATAATTTTAATAATGTTTTCTTCCATTTATATAATACTATTTATATTTTATTGTTTATAGATTATATGTACAGTTATAGTTTATCTAATTCTGTTTCTATTAATATTAATTTATTTTCATCATATACATCATAATTATTTTTCATTTTATATATAATTGTATCATAATCAATCAACATATCTAAAACCTTATTTATATCATCATTTTTATTTATATCATCATTTTTATTAATATCGGCAGTATCTAAAACCTTATTTATATCATCATTTTTATTAATATCGGCAGTATCTAATAATAATAAATATTTATTTTCAATCTGTTTATGTTTATAAATAACCCTATCTAAAATATTTAGTTCAATATTTAATTTACAATATTCATTTTTAAATTCTTCAGAATATGTTTTTATTGTATTTATACTGTTTATAACATCGTCATTTGATATATTTGATTCTATAAAAAATTTTATTAATAATTCATTTGCTAAATCATATACTTTTCTAAATAAATCATTAATATGTTTATCAAATATTTGTTTATTATACAAGTCATACTCTTCAATTAAATCACGTATAAATATTATATGTTCATAGTATTTTTTATTATTTACATCATCGTCTAAAATTTCAACGCCTCCCCCTGCACCCCCTACTCCCCCACCGCCTCCTCCGCCCCCTCCTTCTACATTAAAAGTGTCAATATTTCCCGTTTTAGGCATAATCATTAATAATGAATAATTTGTTTTATAATCACACAATAATTCTTTATATTTTTCCATATCTATATCTTCATATTTTGATTCACATAACCATGCATAAATCTCATTTACATTACTAATAATGTCATCTTTCTTATCTTTACTTATTTTTAATTCGTCATTATTTAATGATTCTATAATACGTAAGGAATTATCTTTTAATTGCATATATGACATTTTTTTGTATTTATCAATTCTATCAATTTCATCCATTTCTTTTGCAATTTCTATAATTTTATTAATATCATCTAAATTTTTATTATTATTTGTTATCTTAATGCTTTTTTTATTAAGTACATTATTTAAATCCTCTGCTTTAATATTTATAATACTATTTGCATCAATTTCAAATGTTATCATTATTTCTGGCACTCCTCTTTTTGTTTTTTCAATACCATTTAATGTAAATTCACTTATTAAAAAATTATCTTTTGTTAAACTTCTTTCACCTTCAAATATTTTTATGTCTATTGATTCCATATTATCAGTATCTGTTGTATATTTTCTTGTTTTTTTAAATGGTATAATAGTACCTCTGGGTATTAATACATCCATTATACCTCCTCCTAATTCTAATCCAATAGATAATGATGTTCTATCAATTAATAATAAATTATCAGAAATATTACATTTATTTGTTAACATATATCCATGTATCGCAGCACCTATTGATACAACATTATCTGGGTCTATTGAACAATTTACATCTTTATTAAAAAAACGTTCTACATTATATCTTATTATAGGTATACGTGTCATTCCACCTACCATTATAATTTCATCAATTTCATTCTTGCTTTCTGGACCATCTGGAAATATGTCATTTAAAGGTGAAATAGCCAAATTAATTAAATCATTGCATATAGTATTAAATATTTCACGCGATATTGAAACATTTAAATCAATATTATTATAAAATTTCTTTATTTTTATTGTAGCATTTGGAAATTCTGTTAATGTTATTTTTGCTTGTTCAGCAACATATTTTAATTTTTGCAAACTATTTTCTGTTATATCTTCAATAATTTTACTTTTATTGATATTATCATCATTAATATTATTAACAAATTCTGTTATATCTTCAATAATTTTACTTTTATTGATATTATCATCATTAATATTATTAATAAATTCTGTTATACAATACTCCATAATACAATTATCAAAATCAGAACCTCCAAGACATGAATTACCACATGTTTCAATAACTTCATATACATCATTACTTATAGCAACAACACTTATATCTAAAGTACCACCTCCAAAATCATATACCACAATTTTCTTAGTTTTATCCTTATTTGTTAAAGATGATGAGTTTAATCCATAACATAATGCTGCAGCAGTTGGTTCATTTATTAATCTTAAAACATTAAAATTTGCCATCTCTGCGCATTTTTTAATAATTTCTCTTTGGTTTTTATTATAATATGCAGGTACAGATATAACTGCATTATTAATGTTACCTATACCGTCACTATCACCCCCGTGCATAATAGTTTTTAAAAATAGTTCGGCACGTAATTTAAATGACATAAATAATTGTGTTGCAATTTCTTCTGGAAAATAAAATTTGTTATCTATTTCATTATAAATTCTTATATTATCATTTCCATCATTTGTTTTAGTTATAGTATATGCTAATGTATCTATATCTTTAATTTCCGAAAATTTCTTACCCAATAACTTTTTAATTTCATAAACTAAAAATGTAGGAGTTGATGTAGTACTAAAAATATTTTGTCTAATATATGCTTCTTTTCCGATTATTTTCTTATTATTACTTATTTCTATAATTGTTGGTATTGTTTTAGAACCATCATAATCTGTTATTATAATTGCATTATTATTATGCCAAACAGATAAACATGAATTTGTTGTTCCAAAATCTATTCCTAAACATAACTCTTGTAATGACATTTATAATATATACTATAAATGAAAATTTATACACTTTTTATACGCTCAATCAAATACTTTATTTGTATTACAAGCAATATATAAAAATAATTTGTTGTACTATTTTATAATATATAAATAGATTATGAATAATACTATATCAATTGTAGCAATTATATTATTTATAACATTATGTATAACATTACATATATATTTTGATTTAGCAAGTAAAATGCAAAAATTTCAATATGACAGATTAAAACATGTTGTAAATATACAAAATGAAATAAAAATACAAAGTGAAAAATTATTAGAAAAAGAAATATGTAATGAAAAATTACAAATTTGTACTTCTCAATTAGATATTAATAGTAATGTTTTAAATGAAATACGTAATGCATTACAATCTGCTGATAACAATTAAACCTTTTTTTTTGATGTAAAACATTTTATTCTATCATAATTTGAGGAACCATATAAATGCATTATAAAACCACTATTATCACATTTACCTAAATTTAGTAAAATATTATTAGGTAATACTGTTGTATATTTTTTATATTTCTCATCAATCATTATATTCATTATCCCTTGTTCATAACAAATACCAGCCCATCGCCCATTTAATGTACCATCCTCTTTTATACAAGAAGGATCTAAAGATGAAATACAATCTTTTAAATATTTTTTACCAATTAATGAATTTTTTATAACAAATACACCAGCATTAATCATATCATATGTTGGTTCATTATATGAATCACTATAATTATCTAAACCAATAAAAATATCTGATGCGCATTGATTTAAAATATCAGCCAAGTTAATATCCATGTTAAATATATAAGTATCAGAATCCATCCACATTACATAATCGTATTTATTATTATTATTATTTAAAGCATCTAGTACCATATAAATTTTACACCAATATACATTTTTATCACAACTATCATAAAATTTATAATCAAAATTCCATTTTTTACAATATTTATCTAAATTATCATTATGAATTTTAATATATTCCTGATTTTTTCTATTATCAAATGTAATAATTAATATTTTATTTTTATTTTTAATTTTTGAAGGATTCTTAATTTTATTATTAAGAATTAACGGAGTCATAATTTTAGATGTGAATCTTTTTAAAAATTTATTATTTTTTTCATCAATTGAAATATTTTCATCTAATAAAGTATATTTTTCTATTTTATTATTAGTTAAACAAAATATTAATATTATAACTGTAATACTTATTATAACCTCCAATACATATCCCTTTTTATTATTTTCTGAAAAATTCATTTTACTATATAAAATAGTATATATAAAAAAATATGTATTAGGTTTATAATAAATTTTAGGGTTTATAGTTTATCTAGGGTTTATAATTAATTTTAGGGTTTATAATTAATTTTAGGGTTTATAATTAATTTTAGGGTCTATAGTTTATCTTTGTATTAAGTTTTTGTTCATAAACGCCCATGGTAAAAAGTGAGTGATTTTGAAAATATTTATTAAGTGGTAAGTTTGCTATCTCTTTTTTTAGTTTATCTAAAATTGCAAATACATATTCCTTATATCTTTCTAAAATAATTTTAAGATTATGATATGCATTACATTTTATTTCAAAATTTTCATACATATCATTTATTGATAAATACCATAATACATTATATATATACTGATCAACTGACACGCTTACTGATTTTCCATCTTGGGTTTTTTTATATACATTAATAAATCCATTTGTTGATACAAATTCATTAAATTCACAAAACATATCACCTAATACAAATATACAATCATTATATTTTAGGGTGCATTCTATACTGCTGTTGTTCCCGCTGCTGCTGTTCCCGCTGCTGTTCCCACTTCCACAAACACCGCCCCCATTTCCACAAACACCGCCCCCATTTCCACAAACACCGCCCCCACACACATCTGGAACCTCGCTATAAAATGCAATCTTATCTTTTATATCAAAGTTTATAATTATTATGCATTTAATAATTTGTGTTATTTTGTCTAATATAAACCTTATTTTCTCCTTATCGCAATGGTCGTGGTGGTCGTGGTGGTCGTGGTGGTCGTGGTGGTGGTCGTGGTGGTCGCGGTGGTCATTAAGAACCATAAGGGCGTTATTAGGATTTATTATATTAACACTATTAATAAATAATATTTCATAAGATACTTGCGTTGTATCTAATTTAAGTTGTGTTCCGTCACTATTGTAAAATTCAAAAGATAATTTTGTTATATTACCAAGTTGTGAATCATCATAAATTCTAACAGCATAATAAGGGTTGCCTCTCCAATACATTAAGCCAGTTGGTTTATCTGGAAATACAGTAAATGAGTTTGTATTAACAATATTTGTTGCAAGATTTTGATTATTTCTAATTTCTTTAATACTAACCATAATAAAACGATCAGTTAATAATGTTGAACATATGTTAGGATCTGGTATATAGCGTTCATAAGAAATTGCACAATCAATTAAACGTTCATAATCATCTTTAATATATTTAACACAATTATTTTTTTTATTAGTATATTTCCAATCATAATTTATTTTTAAAGCATTAAAACGTGGTAATACTATATTATCTAAGCGTATAAACTTTACATTTATAAAATCTCTGGTTATATATGGATTAAATATTTTTTTTAATGTATTATCATATTTAACTAATAAATCATTTTCTAAATTGTATAATAATTCATTGTCTTCAAATGAACCATCCTGACTTTTTTTTTTATTCCTACTATTATATGTATTTTGGTTTCTAAGATTAGTTTTTAATTCATCTCTTTGTATTACACTATTAATATTACTATTTACAACTGGTCCAAAGGTAACAACATATTGAAATGGATCAGGATATATATCTACATCACGATCACCACTATCTATATTTAAACGATATTCTATAATTGTTTCACGATTTAATGTATCGCTTAAATTTTCTACAATTGTATTATTTTTATATGAATAATCAGGTTTTTTAAGGATAGGTGTAGCATTCGTCATACATGTATCATAATTATGCATACTTATATCACCACCCATACCACCACCACCACCCATAGCCCCGAATGCATTTACTATACCCTCAGAAGCACCATTATAACTTGAATAGTTCTTAATAAATTTTTGTTGATCTTTTGATATAGGATTAAACATCAATTATATATAATCTATAATTTAAAATTTATTTTTTACCAAAGAGTTTAAAAAAAATTTTAAATTTAGAAAAGTTATATTATATATAAAATGAAAAACTATTTCTTTTCACAAAATAATATAACATATCTAACCAAAAAATTAATAATACTTCTTAATCTTGATAAAGAAGAAATAACAAAGGAAATTATTGTTAAATGCAATAAAATAATTCTTAATTTTATGACAATTGTTTTTGAAAAATATGGTAATCTTAAACCACCTAATATAAGTGATGATTTATACATAGATAAATTAAATAAAAAAAGTTTGAGTGATTGTTTACGTACAATTAATAATAAAAAAAATAATGTTAATGAAAATTTCTTATCCCAAAGACCAGATAATGTACCACAGCAAAGACCAATTAATGCACCATCCCAAAGACTAAATAATGCACCACCTCAAAGACCAATTAATGCACCACCTCAAAGACCAATTAATGCACCATCCCAAAGACCAAATAATGCACCACCTCAAAGACCAAATAATTCTAATGAAAAAGGTGGTTTAAAAATAAGAAATAGCGGTTCATCAATTAATAAAAATAGTTCATCAATTAATAAAAATGGGTATGGTGGGGGCGGTATGGGTATAGGAGGAGGGGGCGGTATGGGAGGAGGTGAGGACATGAGCGGTGCAACAATTGTTAATCCATATTTAAGACCTGATGATATTATTAATAATATTAAAAATCCAAATAAAGATAAAAGTAATAATGCTAAAGATTTTCAATCATTTAATGATTCTGGTGGATATGCTATGTTTACTAAACTTGAATGTGGTGATAATACATTTATTACAGCAACAGGTGAATATGGTTTACCTTTAGAAATACAAAATGATGCAACTAAATTTGGAATTAGTGATAATGGTGGAAAAAAAAATTATGCAGATGAAATTGAAAGACGTATGACTAATTTAAGAACTGATTATACTGGAGGGCAACAAGAACCTGTTAAAATTGATGAAATTACAGCAAAATTACTTAATTTAAATAATGGCAAATCTATGCTTCCTCCTAATATGCAATTACCAAATGCTCCTGAAAAACAATTACCAAATGCTCCTGAAAAGCAAATAGGGGGTGGGGGTGGTGGTGGTGGTGGAGAGGGAGGCATAGATTATTCATTTAATATGGGTGGTGATAATTGTGGTAATGATCTTAATATAGCATATGGCGGTAATAATGATAATTATAATGGTATAGACAGTTTTAATAATTATCTTAATCCATTAGAAAAGAGTGTTAGTGGTTCTGGTGGTTCTGGTGGTTCTGCTGGTTCTGCTGGTTCTGGTGCTTATGATAGTAATAAAACTGAAGGTAAAGTGGACCAACTATTTGAAAAAATAAAACAAGATAGAATGAATATTAATAAAATTATTGAAAATACACCTAAACCAGGAGCATTTGACCCAACAAAATCACCCAACCAACCTCCTTCCCAAACCCAAAATCAATTCCAACAACAACCCCAGAATCAATTCCAACAACAACCCCAGAATCAATTCCAACAACAACCCCCGAATCAATTCCAACAAAAACCCCCGAATCAATTCCAACAACCTCAACAATATCAGCAACAACAACCTCAACAATATCAGCAACAACAACCCCAGAATCAATTCCAACAATTTGGTTATAATGCAATGACATATGGTAGGGATATAAACAAGATAAATTTAGAAATAGAAATTTTAGAAAAAGAAATAGAGATAGATTTATTAAATAAAAAAATTAAAAAGAGCGTACAAAATAAGTTAAATTCTAATACAATCCACCACAGCACCAACTCCTCCCTTGGCACCAACACTGTCCCTGGCACCAACACTGTCCCTGGCCCCAGCAACGATACAAGCAATGAATCAGAAAAGAAAAAATTAATAAAAATGTTAATATCATCATCTGTTAATAAAAATGGTGGCAGCGGTGGTAGTAATAAAAAACGCAAAGATAGTAAAAATAATTCAATTAATAATTTGATTAATAATAATGATTACAAAAAAGGTGATATAATAGAGTTAAATAATAAAAATAAGAACAATAAAGATAAAGTAAATATAGTTGATGATGTACAAAGCACTATAACCAAAGATGATGTACAAAGCACTATAACCAAAGATGATGTACAAAGCACTATAACCAAAGATAAGGAAAGGGTAATATCACAAATACATGTTAATAGTTCAAATTTTACTGATAATGAATGTTATAATGATTACATGATAAATTTTAAAAGCCCAATAGTATTTAATAATTTAGAAATAAGTAATATTAATATACCAAAAAATGAAAGTGAAAATATAAATGAAGATAATAATGTATTGTCAGTGGTTGTAAATGGTGAAAAATATACTTTTGAGTTAGAAGAAAATTATTATAATCGTTATGAAATATTAGAATTTATAAATGATGCATTTAGTAGTAATAACATAGATATAAATTGTTTTATTGATAATGATAAATATGTTTTTAAATCCAATAATAAATTTAATTTGGATGTTACTGATAAAAAAAGTATATTATCATTTTTAGGCTTTAATAATAATAAATATAATAATAGAACCTTATATACTGCTGATACAACTATTAATATTGGAGATAACATATTTTATTTAATATTATCACCTATACATGATGAACCATTATATGAAATAAATAATGACGATAACACAATTAAAAAGTTGGTTAATTTGGATGATAGTAGTATGAAATTAGACCATCTTATTGTACAATTCTATAAAACAAAAAAAGACTTGATTAAATATAATACAAATTATAATTTCTTCTTTGAAAATAAACATGAATTTACTGTTAATTTGATAAATTGATAACTTGATAAATTGATAACTTGATAAATTGATAACTTGATAACTTGATAAATTAATAAAGTTTACTTATCCTCTTATAACATGAGTTTTTTCAAAATATACATTTCTACATTTATTAACTTTTTTATCATCTAATCTTTTTCTTGTTATATGGTCAAAATTTTTACCTTTTAATAATCTTAAAATAAAATTAATTGAATAAACACCACATTCTGAATTTCCACGTTGATGAGGTGTTGTATTATGTCTAAAATCAATACTATCTTCATTAAAACCACTAGTAATCAAATAATCTTTTATTCTATTCATAAAATTTTTAACTTGTTGCGGTGGTTCCGTTCCATATGAATCACTAAAATATATTTGTTTATTTTTTAAATCTGCATATAAACTAACCCAATGTGAACCACCTTGATTGTGTTTATCTAAATTAAATATAACACCGAGTCTATTAATATTCTTATCTTGAAAATCCTTGAAATTCATCTTTTTAAATGGATACCAGTCTAAATCATTAAAATCAATTGGCACTGCTCCTAAAAATTTAAAATCATTATATTTATTTTCATATTGTGCTAATGTTTTATTTATATCAAGAGTTGATAACCATTCAAATTGCCCATCTGGACCAATTGGACGAAATGTATGATGTTCTAATTTATGACGATCATCTTTATTCATTAAACGTATAAATTCTTGTTTTATCCATTCTTTTTGTGATCCATCAAATCTTTTTTTAAATTGATATAATAAGTATATTTTGTATTTATCATGTTCTAATTTATTTATCATACTATCTATTTGTATTGCATCTTTCGCATTACCCTTTTCTATACAATATTTATTATATGCTTTTGCCATTTCTATTAATAATTCAAGTGTTATACATGAACCATTTTCAAAATTAATATTTGGACTGCATTTTGTTTCTTCTACTTTAGTAGGCATGACATCTTTTATATTTATATTATCATTACTTGGCATGTACAGTGTATATATATTTTATAACTATATTTTATTTTTAGTGGCTTGGAAATTATTACAAAAACGCATGACCTATCGTTATGTCTATAATGATATTAGTTTATCATCATCTTCAAATAAGAAAATTGCATTTTTGTAATAACCAACAATATTCTTCTCATCATTCCATATCAAATTTGTTTCATTATCAACATAATACTTATTACCATTATATACTTTTAATGTAAATAGTTTGAAATTTAACTTGTTATATAACTTCTCTATATCCTCTTGTGAGGGCTTCATTCCTATCAATGCTTATAAACCTTATTGCTTATAACCCTTATTGCTTATAACCCTTATTGCTTATAAACCTTATTGCTTATAAACCTTATTGCTTAATAAACCTTATTGCTTATAAACCTTATTGCTTATAAACCTTATTGCTTATAAACCTTATTGCTTAATAAACCTTATTGCTTATAAACCTTATTGCTTATAAACCTTATTGCTTATAAACCTTATTGCTTATAACCCTTATTGCTTATAAACCTTATTGCTTATAAACCTTATTGCTTATAAACCTTATTGCTTATAAACAAAACTTATTTACAAAAAATCAATTTTTAATATTACTAATGTCCTTTCATTAGAGTATGCAATTTATCCATAATCTTTTCACTATATTTTTTAGGTAGACTATCAATATAATTTTTCCATTCATTAGCAATAGACATATTATTTCTTAAAAATTCAACATATGACCAAATCTCTTTTAACTTTGGTAAACTTTCATTAAACCATACTTTATCTCTTAAGATAAGTGTATTACTTGATTCTAATATACGCCAATATATTACCCTATTTAATTTAACACCTTCTCTTTTCTTATCTAATTCTGATAAAATCCATTTATCTATTTCATTATTACTCATATCTATTTTAGGTGGATAAATAAAAGATGCTTTATCATATATTAGAGACATTTTAACAGCACCAGTGTTAATATCAATATCATCATCACTAATTTTAGTAGGAATAAATTCAAGTAATGCTCCTTTTTCTAATCCCATTTTTTTACTTATATATTCCTCCGTATCACTTTTACAATCTTTTAAATATTCTTCTCTATCTATTTCTTCAATATTAACTTGGACAAAATCACATTCATCCAAATTACAACATTCTAATTGCTGTTGTACTTGGCACCAATAATAAATTGGACATATTTCTCCCTTAACTTCTCCTGAATATTTTATTTTTCTAAAAATAGGACACTTAATTTCTAACATACGTCCTACTAATTCTGAACGCGTTTTACCATCACGCTTGTATGGCCCACAAATACCATCTGGACTTGCACCTAAGATTGTATGTTCTGGATGTCCTAATAAACCAAATTCATGAACAATTGTATCATATTTATATTCATACATTAATGTAACAATATTCTCAAACTTCTTACCATGATAACATGCATCATTTGTCTCAAACGTAGAACCAAAAACTTTTTTAATAAGAAAAGAATATACAGGTTCATATTTATTTTGTCCAAGAACTGTACCACAATCTGATGCAGTAATCTTTTCACTTCTCATTTTAAACCATGCTTCAGAACGTTGTGCGGGTAATACAATTTCACTTAAAGCAGTAAATATATTTTTTCTATTATCATAATCATAGTCTGTAATTGGTTCATTGATACCTGTTATGTTGGTTATGGGGGTTGTGGGGGTTGCTGGGGTCGTGGAGGTTGTGGCGTTGGAGTTATATGGTTCATATTTCTTTTTAGATAGTAATTTTGATAAATCAAATGCACTTTTTTTATATTCTTTCTTTCCATCGCTTCCCTCATCTTTTTTACCATCGCTTCCCTCTTCTTTTTTACCATCGTTTCCTCCCTCTTCTTTTTTAGTATTTGTATTAACTGACCATATTTTTTTACTAATAACCTTTTTATCAATATCGGGTGTACTGTTTACAATTAATTTAGGGGTATTATTTATAATTGATTTAGGGGTACTGTTTACAATTGATTTAGGAGTACTGTTTACAATTAATTTAGGGGTACTGTTTACAATTAATTTAGGAGTATTATCAACACTAATTTTAAGTTCACGTGTATCTTTTAAAATATTAAGCATTATGCTCTTTTCTAAATTATCTAAACTATTATAATCAGTGTCATTTTGAATTAATAATTCAATTTTATTGTATATATCAACTTCACCTTTTTTATGATAATCTATCATTATTTTTGTATATTTATCTACTAAAATATCAAAAACATCCATTCTTTACTATATATAGCACATATACTTTTATATTAAAATGCTTATATACAAAAATATATTTCTTATTTCTTGCTTTTTTTACTTGATTATATTATTTAGATCCTTAAACGTTAAAATTCTCATTTTACAGCAATAATTTACTATTTTAATTTCATCAAATAATTTTGTTTTAAGTTCATTCTTTGTATTTTCATCTGTATTACTATTACCATCAATATCATCTAATCTTTTAACATATATTTGTTGTCTATTACCAAGAATAGTACCACATGTTGGACACTTGAGATATATCATTATTTATTATATATTATATACTTATACTTATAAATTGTTATTATTAATATAATCATTATTATTCATATCAAGTTTCAATTTTATTACATGTCTTAGTAAAAAGTAAGATTAAAAATAATAATAATATCTATAATAAATATAATTATAACAAACATGGGTACAAGTATGTATGATAATAGGGGTAAATATTTTGATTCTTATTTATTTAATAAAGAGTTTGATGAATATATACAAAAACAAGACAAAAGACGTATTTTAGAGCAGGAGTTTAAAGCGACAGATTTAGAAAATATTGTTAATAAAGTGCCAAAACCATATGAATTATCATTAAAAGATATTTTATTTAATACTAAAAATACATGGATTATAATTATTTCAAAATTTAAAAAAAAGAAATTTAATGTAGATGGATTAGATATTAATAGTATTTTTTATATAGGAATAACTTTTATAGTTATAGCATTATTATATATACTCGTATTCTTAATGTTTTCTTAATGTTATAATAATAGTTCAGATGTGCATTCATTTATTTCATATCCTTGAGGTGGTGGTGTTTCATTAAAGTTATATACTGGATAAAATTTGTATTTATAAAGGGTCTTATTGTTTTTCTTATTGTTTACATGTTTATATTTATTACCCGTACCCATTCCTGCTCCTTCTACATTACTTTTTATTTTAATTTTTTCAATAAATTTATCAACATTACGTTTGCTTAGTTTATAATCATTTATACCAATAATATCATAAGAATACATGCAATTACCGTATCCTTGATTAGAGCCTCCAATGCCTCTAAATTTATATGCTCTAATATTATAAATATTACTACTTTTACTTAATTGAAAATTTTCATTATTTTCATTATCACTAAATTGTGCAATTTGATAAAAATATATAATTACTGGCTTATTATCTGTAAGTGTATCAATACTTGGAAAAAAATCAGAACCTTTTATAATTTGATATTTACTCATTATTATATAGAGTATATATATATAAAATTTATAATTTATAATCAAACTTTTCTTTTTTTAATTATGCACTATAATTGTGCCTATAATACATAGGTAGATGATACACTAAAAGGCACATTATTTCTAATATTTTCATTATTAAAGTCAAGTATATTATATTCCAATACCTTATTTTTAGTTATTATTTTTGTACTATTATTATAATTATTATAATAAATATGCTTTTTACTAATCTCGTATAATTCTGTTAACATTTTATTAATAATATTTTCTGCCATATTTTTAAGATTTTTAATTTTTTCATTATATGTTATACTATTAGTTATAAGATTATATGATTCAATTTTAGCAAGTATTTTTAATTTTATTGTATTTATAATATTGTAATAATCAAAAACTAAACTTTTATCTGTCTTAATTGAATTATATAAAAATACTATATTTGAAAATGATACAGTTATTTCATCATACAAACTAAAATTTAACCCTCTTAAATCACACATGTAATATAAAAAATCAACTATATCTTCTCTACTGCTTATTAACTGTATTGATTCTAATTTACTGTTTACCGTTTGTACTGATTCTAATTTATTGTTTGTTGTGCCCGTATTACCGTTTGTTGTTTGTATTGATTCTAATTTACTATTAAATTTTTCTTTACTATCAACAACATTAATATTTCTACTGTACCACAAATAATATATTAAAATACTATATCCAATTAATCCAATAAATAATGTTATAGGTACTGTAATATTTGTAAAAATTAATATTACAATTATCAATATACAACAATAATAAAATATTACCTGTGGTGTTGTATTGGTAACTATATCATATACAAAAAATGTATTGTTTGTTGTATTTCCATTCATTATTAGAACTATAATTATAATTATATTATAAATTAAAATAATAAGACATTTGTATCTTATAAACAATAATAAGCGTATATAAACAATAATTACTATATTCAAGTATATATTAAAACATTGTTATGTCTATTTCCAATAATGTATTAGAGCCTATATGCCCTGAAAAAGGTTGTAAGTCATATAGAAAATTTATAAATGAAAAAAGACTTGAGAATACCAATAATAAATATTATAAAAATGTAATTGACCCAGATTTAGTATTTACTAATTTGCATCATAATGGTGACAATATTGCTATACTAACTATGATGCATAACAATATAATTAATCCATATGAAATAAAAATAAATTTATTAAAATATGTTATTCAAAATCCTGATTTTAAAATTGGTTCTTCAATTATAAATATTAAAGACTTTTTTAATACATTAAATCCTCTAAATATTGAGTTTCAAATGGGTTCATATAATTGGTCATATAAATGTATAAACAATAATGGAAAAGAATTAATGCTTGTTCAAAATTCACTATTTAAAAAAAATATTTATAATACACCAAATGTATATACTGATTATATTGATTTAATTAAACAGATATTAGATAGAAGTGGTATTACCTTTGGTTATCACGAATTTAGAACAAAACGATTTTATAAACGTGTTGATACAATCTTTGTTTTTTACAAATAAATGTAATGTGCATATAATCTAATTTTTGACATATTATGTATATAATATAATTTCTTGACATATATAAAGTATATTTTTATAATTTATATGAATAAGAACTATTTTTTAGATATTGATAATAACTTATTTGACAAGTTAGGGTATGAAGAATATACGCAATGTGATATTTCTAATCATAACTGTCATAATGGACAATTAAAACTATTTTTAACCGAGGTAGACTTTTTAGAGGAAGTATTACATCATTTTAAGGAAGAAGAATGTATATTAGTCTATGCTGGGGCAGCAGAAGGCTATCATTTTCCACTTATTGAAAAAATGTATCCAAAAATGAGATTTATTGTTTATGATCCACGTGAATTTGGATATACGCCTACAAAAAATACAATTCAAAAAACTGGTAAAGAAGGATTTTTTACAATAGATACTGCTAAAAGTATGGATAAAATAATAAAAAAACATTTTCCTGATATAACAGATAAATATAAACTTTTTTTTACAAGTGATATACGTATGAAAGAAGAAAAAGATCCTTCAAAAGATGAATTGATGATTTTTAACCAAAATAAAGAACAGTTGGAATGGATATGCAATATGAATCCTGAACCTGAATTTGTTATGTTAAAATTGCATATTCCATATCAATCAATGTTAGAAAAAATAGGACAAAGTTATGATTATGAATTAGAAGATAATAATAAATCTATTATGTTGCAAAAAGAACAATATGCAAAATTAAAGAAAAGTGGTTATGATAAATTTATGTCTGTTACTAACGGTTATAAATACTTATTTGGAAGAATCAATATACAAGCATTTAGAGGAAGTGAAAGTGCAGAGACGCGTATTATATCAAAAAAAGCAAAATATTATGGCAAGACATTTCCATGTAAAGATGGTGAAAAATATCCTCTCGTTTATTATAATGCAATAAATTATGAAAAAATTAACTTTTATTATAATACGCATATTAGACAACACCAAATGAATAAAGAGAACAGTTTGATAAGTGAGTATAAAAAATATATTATTAATTTGTATGATAATTATGATTTATCTATGGCTTTGATTATATTACATTCTTACTTTTCAAAAAGATTAGGTAAAGATATTGGTGATATAAGTGATATAAGCACATCAATTATTGACATTTTTACATGGTTTAATAACCTATTTCCAACAAAAACATTTGGAATTTGTGAAATTAAAAAGTTAATTAGTAATAAGAAAAATATATACAAATATATAAAGCATTGTAAAAATGTTGGTGCGACAAGTAAGGAAATAAATGACTATATTGATAAGTTAATAGAAGACAAAATACATAATTTTATTACTATATGCAATGAAAATAAAAAATTACAACTAAAAGCGTCTTTGCCATCATCTGTTAAAACCAGTATTTATAACTATAATAAATCACTTGAAAAGGTTAGTATTGGTTTTAATGGTACATTATTATCATTTTCACCAATATATAAAAACTTTGTTATTGATAAAAATTGAATATTTATATATACTACCTTCCACAATGTCACTTATTGTCTCCCCGTAGCACTTCCCTTGACAATGCTTTCCATACCAATGCCTTCCACACCAACGCCTCCCGTAATATCAGAACTGTGTCAAATTCTTGGCACATCTGTGGATCCGTCTCAAGAGCAGATAAGGGAACTATTGGCGGCCCTCTTTGCATTGTTGGAGTTTGGGGTGAATATGGCGTCAAAGTTGCCCAACAAATGGCAATATGCCCCAAATGGTTCTGTCATGGCGGTGGCAGATTTGGTGTCCCTTTTTGAGGAGTTGATGCCTTCCTTGGAAGAGGTATACTACGGCAAACAGGTGGACGATGCTATTGCATCTGCAATTGTGGATGCATTGTGGGCATTGGCACATACGTTTGACACGCTGGTTGAACTTTCACGGTCTGGGATATATCATCCCCGTCAAGCAGTTGAAGCGGTATGTGGTACAATGTTTTGCGTTCAACCAAAGGAGGAGGACAGTGACGGGGAGGACAGTGAAGCAGGTCCCTTACGACGCCTTCCAGCACGACCGTATAACTATCTGGGCGACGTCCTAAATGCCCTTACAGCAATACAAAAACGAGATCAGTGATCATGAGCATGAACAAGATCGTGGCATTTCCTACACAACACGGCCAAGTTTGCCTTTCCGTCTTTTTGTACGTGCATTTTTTGTGCATGGATGAGGCCATTAATAGTATCATTAAAATCTTTTTGATGGATTAAGTGATGAGTTTCTAATTTTTCAACACTTGAACACATATAACATTTATCAACATAAACATCTTTATTATAAGTAGACACTTTATCATTTACTAATTTATATGTTGGTACGTTTTCACCTTTCCTCTTATTATCCAGCAAATTATTTTTAAGTTCAATTGCTGTATTAATAAATTCAGGATCATCTAAAATATACTTTGCAATTGTAATACCATATATTTGTTCCCCTGTACCCTCTTCTAATTTGCGATTAAATACCAGTTCACCTCCTTTTTGTTCAACAGATAAGTGATAAAATTTTATTGTATTCATCTCCTTAATTTTGTTTAGATTTGGCAAGTCATGTAAATGTGTTGCAAATAGAAATTTAGTTGACATATTGCATAATTTAATAATACTTGCACCAACTATAGCATTACCTGACAAATACTCAGTTCCACGACATATTTCATCACCCAATACAAGAGAATAATTGTTGCATTTTTTTAAAATTGTTCTTAATTCATTCATTTCTACTATAAATGATGATTGACCTTTAAACAAGTTATCATTTCCTGATATGCGTGTATATAATGAGGTAAATATATCATATTCAAAATGTTCTGCTGGAACATAAAGACCACATTGTGCCATAATAATATTTAAACCAACTGCTTTCATTAAACTGCTTTTACCACAACTATTAACACCATATATTAAAATACCTTTTTTATCATTGTTATTGAGAATTATATCATGTGGAACATACTCATAATCAATAATCTGTTCAATAATTGGATGTCTTAAATTTTTAGCGTTTATGTAAGAACCTTCTCCCCCGTTCCCACCGTCCCCGCCATTCCCGCCATTCCCACCGTCCTCTCTTATGACAGGTTTAGTGTAATGATATTTCTTACTTATATGAGCATTATTACTTATTATATCTATTTGCATAATCAATTTAATTAATGCTGTAAAAGTTGTTGCATAATTATTATAAAAATTTTTAACATCTCTAATAAAATTTTCCTTTACTGATTTGTCTAATTCTATATACAAACTATCTATTTCATCTGATTGTGTATTTAATCCATCATATGTAATTTTTACTGTATTGTTTAGAGTAGTTATCTTAATATCTTTTGCATTAATTGTTTCTGTATCCGTTATGTAAATATAGACCTCTTTTTCTAATGCTTCCCTTAATTTATTACCCCTTATCTTTGTTGTTAATAAATAATAACCATCTCTATCATTATGTTTTACTGAAATAACTCCTCCTGCCTCCTCTCCCAGCCCTCCTGCCTCTCCTGCTCCTATTCCCGCCCCATTTTTAGATTTTGGAAAGATAGATGCTGGTAAATAAGATGATAATTTTGATGCAAGTTTATCCATAAAGTTAATACCGTTATCAATCTTATTAATTATAGTATCTATTATAGGATAAATACCCTCATTATAAATATTTTCTTTTATTTCCACCATATTATTTTTTTTTAATTTGTCAATAGAAAATGTTTCTTCAATATAACCAATTGCATCATTAAATAAATTAATATTTTTTTTAGTAAACATTTTAAATATATCATCTTTCATATTAGTTTTTAATAGTAATTGTATAACATTAACAATAGAGGTAAACGAAGTATATATTTGAAATAATTCATATGGCTGTATATGCGAAATACTAATTTTTCTAAATAAACGCTCTAAATCAGATATTTCAATCAAATATTTTCTTATTGTATTAAAATCATTTGATAACATTTTTTCAGTTAGGTCATATTGCATTGTAATAGTGTTTCTATCGGTATATGGCGCACATAATCTTGATTTTAAACCTCTTTTTCCCATCGCAGTTATACAACAATTAATTACATCATTTAATGAATTAAACTTGGTTTTGTAATTTGCTAATTCATAATTGTAATAATCTATCACGTTTAATTGATATTGAGCATTATTTCCAAGAATCATGTAATTACATTCATTGAAATATACTGGATGTTGAATATTGTTAACTAACTTATTATTATGCTGATGTAAATAATCAAATGATATAACTAATGATATGGTAGCATATGGAAATTTTTCTAAATCAAGTCTTTCAATTGGAGTTATACTGACACCCTTGGCCTTTAGGGTTGGGACTGGGTTTAGGGTTGGAGTTGGGTTTGGGACTGGGGAGGGGGTTGGTGTTAGAGCATAAACTTTATCAAAAACATTATTTTGGTAAGTAATTTTAGTAAATGCATTATTAATAGATGTATAAGTAAATAATACTTGTTCAGGTAGTATATCCAACTTATTTACAATTGCTTCAAGGGCGGGGGTTGAAGGGGGGGATGAAGAGGATGAAGGGGGGGCGGTGGTAGGGGAGGGGGCATTAGAGGGGGCATTAGAGGGGGCATTAGAGGGGGCATTAGAGGGGGCATTAGAGGGGGCATTAGAGGGGGCATTAGAGGGGGCATTAGAGGGGGCATTAGAGGGGGCAAGAACATAAATTATTAATTCAACTGGTCTAAAAAAGTGGTAATAGCGTTGACATTCATTTAATGCATCATTTTCTTCAATTAATCCTGTACCATGTGTTTCATAATAATTTACATAACCTGTTGAAATATCAATACAATTCATACCAATTGACATACTCTTTCCATGTATTTCTATTAATATAGTCATTAGGCATTTATTATCTAATGGATTTACTGTTTCAATATATGTAGATGGTGAGTAGATTCCTGTTATTTCACGCGTTGGATTTGGTGGAGGTGTTGTTTGGTCTATTATTACAACAGTATACTTATTATCAATTAATATTTTCATAAATTTTTGTAAGGCAATTGATGGAAATCCTAACATGTATGGATTTTTATCACTTATTATATCTACTGATTTATCTTTGCGTGTACATACTATATTCAATAAATCTGAAATTGCATACAAATTAGGCCCTTTTTCATTTGTTGCATATGCTTCGTGAAATGAACCAACTTGCATTAATATTATTACCCTGTTCTTCCCATACTTTTTTTCATAACGTTCATGATATGATATGTATTCATTATATATGCTTCCCATTTATTAATTATAAAGTTTTAGTTATAGTTATAATAATAATAATAATCTTATATATATTTTGCAACAGTGATACTTTTTATTAAAATTGATAAATTAATAAAATTGATAAAATTGATAAAATTGATAAAATTGATAAAATTAATTATGCCTTAGATACTTCATTTATAGCAGATTCTAATAATTTTTTCAAGTGTTTATGTAATTCATCTTTAATTTTATCGTCTGCAGTGTAGAGAGTGTACCAGTGATAATTATGATGTTTAACAAACTTTTTAAGAAAATGTCTAAGATCTTTATGTGTTATAATTTTATCTTGCATATATTCTATTTTTCTTTCTATATTAGATACAGATTCACCTTTAACTGATTGTGGATTATATTCACTCATAGACTTGATTAATTGATATTTACCATTATCAGATTTAACAAATGCAAGGAGTGGTAATAAACTGTCATAAAACCATTTTTTAACTAATTTGTTATAAATATGTGATGTTACTTTTTTATGAATATCTTTATCATCATCTAAACTTTGATATGAACCTAATACTGTACCAAATGGATTTAATGGGTCTGTTGTAATAAATGGTATAAAATTCTTCTTTTGTGTTATTTGTGGTATAGATACAAGCGTAGGTCCAGTTGATGTTACAAATAATGGTATATTTCTTGTTAAGGGTGGTGCATTAACAAATGGTACTTGTTGTAATATAGTTGGTTGCTGGAATATAGTTGGTTGCTGGAATGGTTGTTGCTGGAATGGTTGTTGCTGGAATTGTTGTTGCTGGAATATAGTGGGTTGCTGGGCGGGTTGTGCAAAAGTTGATAATGGAGATAGATTTGAAGGTTGCATTATATATAATTATAGGTATATATTATATTTTTTTACAATATTTATTAAATAAGAATAGAATCCATTAGAAACAAAAAGATGATTGCATTTTTTTAAGAGTATATTCGTGCCCTGCTCCGGAATAATTTATTTACCTCATCAAGTTGTTCTTGAGTGAAAAAAATGTAAGGGAAGTTGTTTTGAGTGACAGTATATTTTTCCTTAACTATTATTCTATTTGATGTGTGTTGTATTACGTATAAAATAACAATAATAACAATAATAACAATAATTGTAAGTAATTGTAAGTAATTGTGGTTGCATTATGTATAATTATAGGTATATATTATATTTTTTTACAATATTTGTTAAATAAGGATAGAAATATGTCAAAAGTGCTTGTATTATCAACATTCTTTTTTTTATTTTTCATTATTTGTTTATAAATTTTTGTTGAAGAAATATCTAATTCAAATATTTTTTTCAATATATTCTTAATTAAGTTGATGTATATTTTATTAGGAAAAGAATCATCATTTAAATAGACATTATATATACAATTTAATATTCTTTTTTGTGATAATAATGGCAATGTTTCTATATTTAATTCTAAGTATTTATTAACATCGGTAATATTATTAATATTATATATTTGTTTTAAATATGCATCATCGTTATATGCTAATGAATAATTAATATAATCGGTTTCATGTGGATTATGTTTATTATAATCTTTTGTTATAGTTACACATTCTTCATTAATTAGAAACTGGTTATCCATTTTTTTTTGCGGGTCGTATTTTACAGGACATGTATTTTTATCCAAGTTTATATATTCTTTTAAGAATATTGGGTGTTTGTACATATATTTTGATGGATAACATGGTCCTAAACATTTATTATTATTAACAGAATATAAATTTATTATATTCATATCAATATCTTTATTATTAAACACATATGTATCACTTATTACTTTATTGGCGAATAAAACTTTATCCATTACTCTATGTACTCTATATACTCTATATACAAAAAAATGATTTATAAATAATTTGCATTGCATTATTTAATCTAACTTTTACAAAAATTTATAATAGATACTATTATATATAGTAGTTGCTATTTACAAATGGATATAAATATTACCATTGAAAATATTATTAATAAGCATTTTGTAAATCTTAATATAACACATAAAAAATTACTGGTTCTATATTTATCTAAACTTGTTTATCAGTTGTATAAGTATTATAAGTTTGATAATTTTAAAGAACAACTTTTGTTAAATAGTGAGCGTGATATTATTAGTTTACTTGTTCTATTATTACCATATTTTAATTTGGACCATATTAAAAGTATAACATCACTTGATATAATATATTTTAATAAAGATAATAAGGGTAAGGATATAGAGTCAACATACTATATTGACCATGCCCCTCCTTCTGCACCCCCATCAATCAAGGCAATATTAGAAACATCATACAGTCATATTGTATCAACATTTAAAAAAACAAGAAATAAGTTGTTATGCAATTGGTTAAATGTTTTTCCTTATACGATAGAAACTATAGAAACAAATACTATTTACACTAACTTAAAAGAGTTATATTTACAGCATTCTTTTAGTGATGAGGGAGAAGGGGGCGGGGGTGATGGGGATATAACATTCACTTTAGGTTATGATACACTATATGGAACAATAAATAATTTTTTATACGAAGACATATTTAAAATAAAGTGGTTAATTTACGATATAAACTATGTTAATGGTATTCTGCCAAACATTATTTATATTGCTGATTTATTGGGAATACATAATATAATTAATATGCCATATCAACAATTATCTCCCGTTCAACTTGCAGACTTGGTTAAAAGATGGGATATGTTTAAGGGAAACTTAGTATTTATGAAATCATTACTATTATTTTATATGAAATGGGATAAAGATGAAAATAATTTTGAATTTAAAGTATCTAATCGTATTAACACGCACCTTGATGAAGTTTATAAAGAGACAACTGACCAAAATAACATTGATGATTTAATTTACAATATGAATAAGGATGACATACACGACTTTATTGACAATATTAAAGACCAAATTAAACTAGAGCGTATTTATGAATATATTTATACATGTATGCAACAATTTAGATATACATGGTATGGTTTTAAATGTCTTGATGAAGATAAAAATATTTTATCAATAGAACAATTTAAATCAAAATATATTCCTCTTTATCGTCTTCCAGCATTACCAATAAATAATGAACGTTATAGAGAAACAGGATATATAACTCCAAAAGTATTTTATAATTATTTTAAATCATTGATTCATATTTCTAATGGTAATAATTATATTAGAATGAATAGTCAGTGGGATATGACTCATACATCAATAAGAACTATTTTTATTGATAGGATGAATAATAATAATATGTCCACATGGTTTAATATACGTCGTAATTTAGAAAATTTGTATACAGATGATGGTAGTTTATCCATGACACGTGTTATGCGTATAATTAGAAATGAAATTTATAATAATGATTATATACCACGAATTATTATAGAAACTTTAATACAAAATGGCATTTTAACATATGTTAAATATAATCCTAAAGTAACCGATAAAACTATAATACCTGATAAGAATAAGAGGAATAAGGAATGGCGTAATTATATTACAGATAATATTGATATATCTAATAATATGGACGGATATCATTTTTTAAATAATATGAAATTAAAACATATCAATGATTATGAAAAAAATATTAAAAAACATTTATGGTTTACAAATTTTGGTGGTGATTGGATAGCACAAATACAAACATTTCACCATTTTATTCATCAGCGTGTATTATTTGTTACTGGTGCAACTGGTGCAGGTAAAAGTACAGTGGTACCACAATTATTTTTATATGCTTTTAAAGCAATTAATTATAATAATAATGCAAAAATATATTGTTCACAGCCAAGAATACAACCAACAACTGATAATGCAACAAGAATTGCAGAACAACTGGGTGTACCTATACTTGAAGTGGAGGGGCAGGAAGAGCGGGGACGGGTGGGGCAAAGTAGGGGCATTAATTATATACAGTATAAACACAGTAAGAAAAGTGTTGTGGATGATAAGTATCATTTAACATTACGATTACTAACAGATGGTACATTATTGCAAATAATAATGACAGATATGTTATTAAAAAAAAGTGTAGATATGAAATTAGGAACAGTTATTAGTCCTGTAAATATGGTGGATATGATATTAGTAGATGAAGCACATGAACACAATCCAAATATGGATATGATTCTTACATTTATTAAATTTGGCGTATATATAAATAATAAAGTATCATTGGGAATTATTAGTGCTACTATGGAAAATGATGAATTAACGTATAGAAAATATTATGAATTAATAGATGATAATTGGAAATTTCCATTAAATGTTAATAAGGATATTCAACCTTATGGAAATAGAAACTTATTAGATAGACGTTTACATTTATCATCTCCATTTCAAACTACCAATTTTACAATTACTGAAGTGGAGGATATAACAGAACCTATAAATATGAATGATTCTATACTTAAAAATGTTATTGATATAATTAAGAATAAAGGACCAGGAGACATATTGATATTTAAATCATCTGCAAATGAAATTATTGAATTAGTGACGTTATTAAATAGTAGCCCTGATATACCAAACAATGTTATAGCAATTCCTTTTTATAGTACCTTAAAACCAGATGTTTTAAACATGGTCAAGGAAATAGCCAAATCAGATATAAGAAATAGTATAAAAATTTCTAAAAATGCTAATTTTAATGATTACTTTGATATAACCGAAAAAGATAAAGTTAATACAACATATACACGATTTTTAATTGTTGCAACAAATATTGCAGAAGCATCTATTACTATAGACACATTAAAATATGTTATTGATACTGGTAATGAAGTTGTTGTTGGTTATGACATTTTAAATGATGTTGAAAATAATAAAAAAGAGAGTATAACAGAATCAAGTAGAAAACAACGTAAAGGACGTATTGGAAGAGTTTCACCTGGTACTATATATTACAAATATGACCGTAGCATCCTAAGCAATAAGCCAAATTATAAAATATGTATTCAAAATATTCAGAGCACAATTTTAGATATGATTGTTTCTGGTAATAGTGATAGAATAAGTATAATTGATAGAAACAATGACCCTAATATGTCCAATGTTGATGGAAATAGGATAGATTCGGTTGTAAAGTTCTTGGCTGAACAATACCTATACTTGGTGAATATAAACGGTATTTTTCAATTTAGGAAATTTGATATAATTAATAAAAATGATAGAAACGTGTTTGGGGTAGTTTATCCATATGATAAATGTAAATATGATTGTGAAACAGTTATAGATGAAAATGGAACTTTTTATATTATTAGTCCAAATGAATTGCAAATAACAAGAGATAACAACTTAAAAATAATTAAGAGAAATGATGATTATGTTAATAAAGTTAGTTTATATCTTGATGTATTAAAGCAATATAAATTTATGAATGATAATTGCACATTTACTGATTATTTTCATCTATGTCAAAAAATTAAAGATATGTTTGATGATATATATGAAAATAAAGGAGGAGGCGGAGAAGAAAGTGATAATTCATTAACATTAAAACAATTACAATTATTTGTTGAATTTATTAGATTAATGCGTAATAATTATAATTGTCATGACCCATTATTATTTACAATTTGTGATATCTTAAATATAAATAAAGCAAATTTTAAAAGTAGTGTTGTATATAATAAATATTCTGAAATATTAAATATATGCTACCAAATTCCTCTTAAATATTATAACATACTTACATATAAAAAAATTGCACATTTACTTACAAATAAAAAAGACCAAGGATTAGCAATGGTTAAGGGTAGTAGTTTTAAACAGATAATAAGGGAACTAACTGATAACATATTTTACAATGTTTTAAAAAAAGAAATTACTGTAAATAGTGATTGTAGTAATGATTTATATAAAATATTATTAAATTATTATCTACTAAAAATTAAGTTTGAATATATTGTTTCCTCTTTTACTGTAAACGCATCAAATGTAACAAATACCATAAACGCATTAAATATTGCAAATGTAAAGACACTTATGGGTAAATATGAATCTCCTATTAAATTGTGTACATTACAAAGTTTAAGTAAATATGAGCAATTTTGTTATATACTTGTTAGTTTTTATGATAATTACATTTATATGAATATACCACAAACAAAATCATATGTTTATTATAAGTATGTTGATGTTACACAAGCAATTGAAAGTAGATTTAAATGTTTAATAGATAAGAACTTTATACAGGGATTAGTATTAATAATAGGTGGAACAAATTTATCATTTATGTCTTATATACCGCCACATATTTTAAAATTAGTGAGACCAATAAAACGTACAATTGTTAAAATAGATAAAATTGTATCGTTTGTATTAAATGATGAAAATACTTATAAAATTTCATATTATACAAATAAGATATTAAAAGAAGGAACATTAAATAAAAAACTAATACATAAACTTAATATATTTATAAATATGTAAAAATATTATACAATGTGTACTTTATTTTTCTTAAAATATAATTTTTTATTTACCTTATCATTAAAACGATTGTTCCATAAATATAGCAATATGTTATTGATATCTTTGGAATCGCAACGGTTATCACTATTTGATTTTAATAATTTTATAATATGTTCATTTGTATCAAGTACATAACCACCTTTATATTTAGTAAATGATGATTCATATGCTTTAAATGATGATTTATTTACATTATATAATTTAATCTTATTTACATATTTCTTATTACTAACTATATTTTGATGGGTTGTAATATTAATACAGTCACCGCCACAACCGCCACCTTCCTCTGCATAATTTTGTAATACGTCGTCCATATTACATGTCTTAACTTTATTTATTGTAATTTGTTCTAATGATAATAACCATATGTATGTATTAATTGGCATAACAAGTTGTTTATTTTTACTTATTAGAAGCATATCATTTGTAATAAGAGAACAACCATTTATTGATGTTATAACATAACCTTTCTTTAATTTCTTGGTAGTATTGCTGTTTTTTACAACATATATACCATTTTCCTTTTCACCTCCGTGTTCATAAGCAATATTTGTAAAGATAGTACTCTCATTAAACATGTAAATATTTTTATTTAGTTCAAGTGATTTAATGATAAGAATTGTTGGAATGATTGTATATGTATCGCAATAAGGGGAATGTCTTATTATACCACATAATTGATTATTTATGTTAAAAACTGGACTACCACCGTAAGGTTTTTGATTTTCATGTAAGGGTTGTAGTAAACATTGAAGGTGTGGTATTGGTGGAAGTATAAATCCTGCGTCTAACATATCATAGTTATAATTATCAATAATTGTTCCTGTATTAGTAATTGTATCCAAATGATTATTATAATAACTAATTTGCACATTTTCATTTTTATATTCTTGCATTAATAATGATAAAATAATATAGGAATCTAATTCAACATATTCAATAGAAATATCTTGAAAATTGATAAATAAAAGTGAAGTATGTGAATCGTAAAAACTATCACTTGAATCTATCTCATTTTTATGCAAGTCTTTTATATTATTTATTGTTTTAATTATTTTTCTCTTTTTATTTACATATATTGATACTACTACTTCCTCATCAAGTAATACGCCTTCTAAATTATCAAATAATGTTAATATATATGAACATCTTCTATATTTTATAGGTATACATGAATAAATTAAGTTTTTTTCCTTATATGATGAATTATATAATGGGTGCTTTCTATATGTAAATGATATTAACATAACGCTTTTGATGCTTTTAAAGGGTATTAAAGGGTATTGTTATAATTTATCAATTTTTATAACCTTACCAATTTATATATTTTACCAATTTATATATTTTACCAATTTATATATTTTACCAATTTATATATTTTACCAATTTATGTATTTTACCAATTTATGTATTTTACCAATTTATATATTTTACCAATTTATATATTTTACCAATTT
>SXGT01750943.1_pt1 | contig 29110 bp, 22 predicted proteins | sample 3176221 | NCBI WGS metagenome assembly SXGT01 (sample SAMN11356862, study PRJNA531348) | freshwater metagenome | isolation source: freshwater sample F1-120 | place: China: Fuxian Lake, Yuxi | collected 2017-12-25 | reverse complement strand
GTGAAAGGGTGCGGTAAGAGCGCACCGCTGGGGCGGCGACGTCCCAGGCATGGCAAGCCCCGCCGGGAGCAAGACCGAATAGGGGCGACGTTGGCGGCATTCGCCGTCAAGCCTGTCTCCGGGTAGTCGCCCGGGTTGGTCGCCAGAGGCGGTCGGCGACGATCGTCCCAGAGGAATGGCCGTCACGCGGAGTTCAGCTTGCTGGACTGCGCCATACAGAACCCGGCTTACAGGCCGGCTGGCGCTCATATTAGGAAAATAATCCCCAGAATCGCCAGCAGCTCGATCAACCTGTCGGCCCGTAAACGGTCCCTTAACACTAACAAAGCCTAATAGAGCTGAGCGTCAACATGGCGCTTCGGCTGACAGCCGCTACGTCGACATCATTAGAACCTTCATGGCGTTTCGTCTCACTTCGCAAAGAAATTTTATGTCGATGCGGCTTTGCGCTGTGCGGGCTCTGTCAGACCAAATGAGATCGTTCAGGAGCGCTCTAGCTCTAGGACGGCGCAGGCGCGTGAGGAGGAAGTCGAAGACAATGGGCCGCGGCGCGCCAACTGATTTGATGCTGAGTAAAGACCCTCGGCATGTTGCTGTTTTGCGGGATGAAGCAATCGCGGCGCTTGCGCCGGAGCGTGGAGGGAGATTTGTTGATGGCACTTTTGGCGCAGGCGGTTATACGCGCGCCCTTTTAACTTATCCGCAAACGCTTGTCTTAGCTTTTGATCGAGATCCTAGCGCCATAGCCGGAGCTGGCGACTGGGTTAAGTCCGCTCAAGATCGACTATGGCTGATTGAATCGCGTTTTTCTCAGCTGGATAAAATTGTTCTTGATCGGAATTTTACGCCGCTTGACGGTGTTGTTTTTGATGTCGGCGTTTCCTCGATGCAATTTGACGAAGCGGCGCGCGGCTTTTCTTTTCGGGGCGATGGCCCTTTGGATATGCGCATGGAAGGGCGCGGGTTAAGCGCTGCGGACATCGTCAATACGTGGGATGAAGACGCCCTTGCGGATATTTTTTATTTCTTTGGAGAAGAACGCGCTGCGCGACGAATAGCGCGCGCAATCGTCCACGACCGGAGGCAAGCGCCTTTTCTCACGACGAAATCTCTTGCAGGTCTAATTGAGCGCGTCGCGCCAAATCGCTCTAGCGATATTCATCCCGCAACAAAAAGTTTTCAAGCTTTACGCATTGCAGTGAACAATGAGCTTGAAGAATTGTTAGCGGGGCTTGCCGGCGCAGAGAAGGTCCTGGCTCCTGGCGGACGTTTAGCGATTGTGAGCTTTCATTCGCTTGAGGATCGTATTGTAAAATTATTTTTTTCTGAGCGATGCGGGCGTGGTGAAACAGGATCTCGGCGACTGCCCGGCGAGGAAGCGCCGCCTCGTCCAAGTTTCCAAAGCTTAGGGCGCCAACCCATTATTCCGTCTGTTTCGGAAGTCCATGCTAATCCGCGCGCCCGCTCGGCAAAGTTACGCTTTGCGACCCGGACGGATGCGCCCTCGCTGGCTATCTCTAATCGTTTAGAGCGAATTACAAGATTGCCAATTCAGGACAAGGGAAAAAACTAATGTTGCGTTTTCTCAATCTTGTCGCGATCGCAGCGCTCATTGGCTCTGCAGTGTACGCCTACACGATCAAATATCAAACAAGCTATCGCGCTGAGCAAATTGCAAAAACTAAAATTGAAATTAAAGCAGAGTCTGATGCGATCGCTGTTTTGCGCGCGGAGTGGGCCTATATGACCCGACCCGAGCGACTTCAGCAATTAGCAGACCAATATTTGATCGATTTTAAGCCGCTCGATGTTAAACAACTCATTGTCGCGTCTGCTTTGCCGGATAAGGCGGCTCGTACGGATATGATTGGCGGTAAGCTAGACGCTCTAGGGCTCGGTCTCGCTGCTACGCCGCCGGTTGCTTCGCAAGCGTCAGTGAATGCAACAGCCGCTAGCGCATCAAAGATGTCGCCACCGATAACTAAGTCGCAAGCTTTAAATGAAGGGCCTGTTTCTAGTCCTGAGCGCGTATTAAGCCAAGAGCATAAAAAACCATGACGCAAAATCCACCAGATGCAAATCCCAAAACACGCCGCTCAGGCAAAAGCATGCGCGAAAAAAAGTTTTTAAAGCATATGTTTTCCACCCGGCTTGCTGCTAGCGCGCCGCGGATGCGCTTTGCCGCTCTTGGGTTTCTCGTGCTGTATGGCGCTATCTGTGGTCGTTTGATCTATCTTGGTTTCAAGCCAGACCCCGCAACAAGTCGGCGAGCAGCCGCGCAAGCAGTATCTGCGTCTCGTCCTGATATTGTCGATCGGAAGGGTGAGGTGCTTGCGAGTGATGTTAAGGTTATGTCTGTCTTCGCAGAGCCGCGACGGCTGATTGATAAAGATGAGGCGACAGAGCTGCTGAGTGCGGTGCTTCCTGACATTGATTCGCGCGACTTACGGGAACGTCTCGGCGCCAAAAAGGGATTTGTTTGGGTAAAACGCGAGGTCACGTCTCATCAGCGTGATGAAGTCTTTCATTTGGGTCTACCTGGCGTTGGGCTTATTGCCGAGAATAAGCGGGTTTATCCCAATGGGCCAATTGGCGCGCATGTCTTAGGCTTTGCAAATATTGACAATGCCGGCATTGCTGGAATTGAAAAATATATAGATGGGCAAGGGTTGGCTGATCTTCACAACATGGGATTTGCTGCGACTCCGGGCGATCTCAAACCTATCGCCCTTTCTCTCGATATCCGCGCGACGCACGCCTTACGCGATGAGCTAGAGAAAGGCGTTGAGCATTTTAAAGCCAAGGCGGGCGCAGCAGCGATCATGGATGTGAATACAGGCGAGATTATCGCGCTGGCTTCATTGCCGGATTATGATCCAAACAAGCCAACGGATGCGCTAGATCCTAATCATATAAATCGAATGAATGTTGGCGTCTATGAAATGGGCTCAACATTTAAAGCTTTAACGATCGCAATGGCGCTCGACTCGGGAAAACTTAATCTTAATTCAAAGCTAGATGCTTCTGGCGCTTTATCCTTCGGTCGATTCAAAATTCATGATTACCACGCGCAAAACCGCGCCTTAACCGTGCCAGAAGTATTCACATATTCCTCTAATGTCGCCACGGCGCGTATGGCCATGGGACAGGGCGTAGAAAAACATAAAGCTTTTTTAAAAAAATTAGGCCAACTCACAAGGATGCGAACGGAATTGCCTGAAAGCGCCGAGCCAATTGTGCCTAAAAACTGGGGTGAACTCAATACAATGACGATCGCCTTCGGTCATGGTCTGGCGGTCGCGCCTTTGCAGGCGATGATGGCGGTAGGCGCATTGATGAATGGCGGATATATGATCACGCCAACCTTCCTTAAACGGAGCGAAGAAGAGGCTAAAGGGAACGCTGAGCAGGTTATAAAAGCAGAAACCAGCGAAGCAATGCGATATCTCATGCGTCTTAATGCTGAAATTGGAACGGCAAAAAAAGTAGATATTGATGGTTATTTTGTTGGAGGAAAGACGGGCACGGCTGAAAAGGTTATCAATGGGCATTATTCTAAAACGCGTCTCTTTACCACCTTCATGGCGGTCGCGCCGTCAGATCGACCGAAGTATCTTTTCTTAACAATAATGGATGAGCCGCAAGGTTTGCCGGAGACAGGCGGATATGCAACGGCTGCTTATAATTCAGGTTATGTGACTGGGCAGATTATTCAGCGGGTTGGCCCAGTGTTGGGGCTGGCGCCCAGATTCGACCCGCCCCATGAGCCTTTCCCTCTTTTGGCGAAGCTGGGGTATGGCATGGCGAATACGCCAGCCCTCGGAGGCGCAAAACACTAATGCTTCTGGTTGATCTTCTTGCGCCTAATCAATGTCCGCCTGAGTTGCGTTCGGTTGAGATTTCGGGTCTTAGCGCCGACAGCCGAACGGTGAACGTGGGCTTTGCTTTTTTTGCAGTTCCTGGTCATGTCGGCGATGGCGTGAATTACATAGAAGAGGCAAAGCGGCGTGGCGCGCGCGTGGTCGTTGCGCAACGCGCTGCTGCTTGTGATCTACCAATAATCATAGTCGATGATGTGCGCGCAGCGTTGGCAAAGGCGGCCTCTCGATTTTATATCCATCAGCCACACACTATCGTCGCTGTTACAGGAACGAGCGGCAAAACTTCTGTTGTCTCATTTCTTCAACAGAGTTGGCGCATTTTGGGCGTTAATGCTGCGTCGTTAGGCACTGTTGGCGTAATAGATAATACGGGAGCGCATTATGGCTCCCTCACGACGCCGGGTCCTGTTGAGCTACATGACACGTTAAATTCTTTATCAATGCGTGGCGTAACACACCTTGCAATGGAAGCGTCATCCTTAGGAATTGAGCAGTGTCGGCTCGATGGCGTAACGCTAACTGCAGCAGCCTTTACAAATTTTTCAAGAGATCATCTAGATCATCACAAAGATATGGCTGAGTATTTTGCAGCAAAAATGCGGCTATTCAATACATTAATGAGCCCAGGTCAAAGTGTCGTTATAGACGCAGATAGCGATGCTGCACAGCGTGTCATGGCAATTTGTCATGCTCGCGGATTAAAAATAGTGAGCGTCGGCGCTAATGGCGAGGCTATTAAAATTCAAGAGATGCGGGCCGGCTCTCTTTCTACGCAGCTTCGACTTACTTATCGCAATCAAGATTATGTCGTAGAATTACCGCTTGCGGGCGCTTTCCAAGTATCAAATGCGCTTGTCGCAGCGGGGCTCGCCATTGTCTGTGGGGCAAAGGCAGAGCAGGTTTTCGCGGCATTGACCCAATTGCAGGGCGCGCCGGGTCGGCTAGAGCGAATTGGCGTGTTTAAGGGCGCTCCAATTTTTGTAGATTATGCGCATAAGCCTGATGCGCTAGAAAAGGTGTTAGGCGCCTTAAGGCCATTGACGCGTAAACGATTGGTTCTTGTTTTTGGGTGCGGCGGCAATCGTGATCGCGGCAAGCGTCCGCTGATGGGGGAAATTGCAGCGCGTAATGCTGATGTGGTTATCGTGACAGATGATAATCCGCGCAATGAGAATCCCGCCATTATTCGATCAGAAATTATCCAAGGCGCGCATGGCTCCGATGCGATGAAAATCATTGAAATTGCTGATAGGCGTGAGGCTATTCGCATTGGAATGGGTCAATTAAGCGAAGGAGATACGCTCGTTGTCGCAGGAAAAGGGCATGAAACTGGTCAGATTATTGGCGATCAGACATTGCCGTTTTCTGATCATGAGACAATCAAACAACTGCTTCGCAAAGAGGCGGAGGTTGAGCGCGAGCCCTTATGGTCTGGATTATCGTTAATAAGCGGACTGAATGCGCGCGTAAGCGGTGGTCTAGCCCGAGAGGTTTTTGGCGTTTCCATAGATACGCGGTCGTTAAATCGGGGAGATTTATTTTTTGCCATTAAGGGCGATGCGCGGGATGGTCATGAATTTGTTTCCAGCGCTTTTGAACATGGCGCTGCAACCGCGGTTGTGGATGAACAGCATGTTGAAGGGATTTTAGGTTCAGGACCGCTTCTTGTCGTCAAGGATGTTCAGCACTCTCTTGAAAGTTTAGCTCAGCGCGCGCGCCAACGTTCTAGCGCATTAATTACTGCGATAACCGGTTCCGTTGGCAAGACATCCACCAAAGAGATGACTCGGCTCATGCTGGCGCATTTTGGTCGCACGCATGCCTCGATCGCGTCCTATAATAATCATTGGGGTGTCCCATTGACCTTGACGCGGATGCCTGTGTCGACGAATTACGGCGTGTTTGAGATCGGCATGAATCATGCTGGCGAGATCGCCTCTTTAGTCGCTCAAGTACGTCCGCATGTCGCAGTTGTCACGCGGGTAGCGTCTGTTCATCTCGAGAATTTTGACTCGATTGAGGGTATTGCTGACGCAAAGGCGGAAATATTTTCCGGTCTAGATGGCGGAGTAGCGATTATTAATCGAGATGATGCTTTGAGTGATCGGTTAATCTCAGCTGCGCAAACTACAGCGGCGCATGTATTTACGTTTGGCGAAACTGGTGAGGCGGCGCGATTAATTTCTTATAAGTCAGAAGATGATGTGAGCGATGTAGAAGCCGAGATTTTTGGCAAGCGAATTTCCTATAGAATTGGCGCGCCGGGGAAACATTTGGCGTTAAATTCTCTCGCCGCGCTTTTAATCGCAGTCGCCTATGATTTAGACGTGGCGGAAGCAGCGCAAACGCTTATTAACTTCCGTCCGCCGTCTGGGAGAGGTCAGCGTGAGCTTATTGAAACAAAAGCGGGCGCTTTCGCGTTAATTGATGAAAGCTACAATGCGAATCCCACCTCCATGCGCGCGGCGCTCGAACAGCTAGCAGTTACGGAGGTCGCGCCAAATGGCCGGCGCATTGTTGTATTGGGCGATATGCTTGAATTAGGTCCTGAGGCCATAAAGCTGCATGCTGATCTCGCGCAGGATCTCATTGCTGCGAAAGTTGATCTGCTCTTTACGGCAGGATCTTTAATGTCGCACCTATTCTACGCCGCGCCTGAATCAATGCGTGCAGCGCATAGACGGACGGCTCAGGAATTAGAGGAAGCGGTTCTCTCGGCGATTATGCCTAACGATATTGTGATGATTAAGGGCTCTAACGGCTCGCGGATGTCGCGGATTGTTTCGGCAGTAAAACGCTCTTTTAGTCCGACTACAGCGAGCTAAGGATATTTAAATGCTGACATTGCTTGCGGATTTTACCCATCTTTATGGTCCGCTGAATATCTTTCGGTATATTACTTTTCGCGCAGCTATGGCGGCGGCGACGGCGCTTTTTTTCGTCTTCTTTTTTGGCCCTAATATTATCGATAATTTACGACTGAAGCAGGGTAAAGGCCAACCCATTCGCGAAGATGGGCCAGCTTCGCATCTAATCACTAAAAAGGGAACGCCTACGATGGGCGGTCTCATGATTCTTTCTGGCTTATTTGCCGCTACTTTGCTGTGGGCGAATTTGCGCAATTATTATGTTTGGATTGTACTGTTTGTGACAGCGGCTTTTGGTTTGATAGGCTTTTATGACGATTATTTAAAAGTGACGAAGCAATCACATGCTGGGTTTTCTGGTAAGGCGCGATTAGCATTCGAATTCGCTGTTGCGGGGCTTGCGTGTTATCTCCTGATGCTCGTGGGCGGCGAGGGTATGACGAATATCGCGATCCCTTTGGTTAAAGGATATGTTGGTTCTCTTGGAGTATTCTTTATTGTATTTGGCGCATTCGTTGTCGTGGCGGCGGGAAACTGCGTTAATCTAACAGATGGCTTAGACGGATTGGCGATTGTGCCGTCCATGATTGCAGTCGGAACTTTTGCAATATTCGCTTACCTTGTAGGTAATTCGATTTTTTCTAATTACTTAGGCGTTAATTATGTTGCTGGAGTTGGAGAATTAGCGATTGTCTGTGCGGCTTTTATTGGCGCGGGCCTAGGCTTCTTGTGGTTTAATGCGCCTCCTGCACAGATTTTTATGGGCGATACTGGATCGCTGGCGTTAGGCGGTTTGATTGGTACGGTTGCAGTCGCTGTGAAACAGGAGTTCGTGCTTGTTATCGTTGGCGGCTTGTTTGTCCTTGAGGGCACTTCAGTCATTATTCAGGTGATTTATTTTAAGCTTACCGGGAAGCGTATTTTCCTGATGGCCCCGATACATCATCATTTTGAACAGAAAGGCTGGAAGGAGCCGCAAATTGTAATTCGTTTCTGGATTATCTCATTTGTTCTCGCGCTCGTGGGTCTTGCAACCTTAAAATTGAGATAAGCATGACGCCAGTTTCAACATTCAAAGGTAAAACAGTCGCGTTATTTGGGTTGGGAGGATCGGGCCTTTCGACTGCAAAAGCGCTCATTGCAGGCGGCGCAATTGTGCGCGCATGGGATGATGGCGAAGCTGGTAGATTAAAGGCCGTTGAGCAAGGCGTCGCTTTAGAAGATCTCGCGCGTGCAGATTGGTCGTGTTTTGATGCGCTCATTTTATCGCCCGGAGTGCCGCTTACGCATCCAGAGCCTCATTGGACTGCTCAGCGCGCTAGAGCGGCTGGCGTGGAAATTATTGGCGATATTGAATTATTTTGTCGCGAACGAGCTGCGCGCGCCCCCGGCGCGCCGTTCATTGCGATTACAGGTACAAACGGTAAATCAACAACGACGGCGTTAATCGCGCATATTCTCCGGCAAGCTGGGCGGGATGTCCAGCTAGGGGGCAATATTGGCGTGCCCATCCTCGATCTTGCGCCACCAAGCGAGGAGCATATTCATGTGATAGAATGTTCTTCATTTCAAATTGATCTCGCCCCCTCTCTTAAGCCATCAATCGGCGTATTAATTAATCTTACGCCTGATCATATTGATCGTCACGGAACTATTGAAAATTACGCTGCTGTAAAAGAACGCCTCGTGGCGGCGGCGGATGTTGCTTTGCTTGGCGTTGACGATAACTTTACGCATGCAATCGGCGCGCGCCTATCAGGAAGGGCGCTATCTGAACAACGCGTGTTGCCCGTCTCCGCCCGGCGTATTCTTGATTGGGGTTTTTACGTCGATCAGGAGGCGATTTTTTATCGCGGGCAAGGAAAGGCTCCTGAGGAGGCTGAATTAATCGCCAAACTCACTGGCGCGCGCGCGTTGCGGGGAGCGCATAATGCGCAAAACGCTGCTTTTGCTTGTGCGGTGGCGTGGGAGTGTGGTCTTGAGGATGATGAAATCGCCGCTGGAATTTTAAGCTTTCCAGGGCTGCCGCATCGAATGGAAGAGATCACAAAAATTGAGCGCGTGCTTTTTATAAATGACTCAAAGGCGACTAACGCGGATGCGGCGGAGAAGGCTTTACAGAGTTTTACAGAAATTTATTGGATCCTTGGCGGCAAATCTAAAGAGGGTGGGATTGAGCCCTTAAGACCCTATTTCCCGCGTATTCGGAAAGCTTATTTAATTGGCGCAGCAAGCGATGACTTTGCGCGCACGCTTGAGGGGATTTTGCCCTATGAGCGGTGTAAAACTTTAGATGTGGCCATAACTTCAGCAGCTTTAGATGCGCTAGGGAGCGCTGCGCCTGAATCTGTTGTGTTGTTGTCGCCGGCCTGTGCGTCCTATGACCAGTTTGTTAATTTTGAGATGCGAGGAAATGCATTCCGTAATTTAGTAAATGGTTTGCCAGCTATTCTTGCGGCGCGCAGAGGAGAAGCAAGATGATTTCGCGTGCGGAACGAACGCCTTTTTCAGATTGGGCCTGGACGATCGATCGTTGGCTGTTAGCGGCAATTGCTTTGCTGATTATCTCTGGGCTCGTTTTTGCAATGGCTGGCAGTCCGCCTGTTGCTGAACGCTTGCACCTTGCAACTTTCCATTTTGTGAATCGGCAGGTTGCTTATCTTTTTCCTGCATTGGCGGTTATGCTTGCTGCATCGCTTCTTTCTCCCCGTCACGTGCGGCGCGCCGCTTTAGTGATCTTTCTTCTATCTTTGGCTCTCGTCATCGCAACTTTATTCTTCGGACAAGAAGTAAAGGGAGCGCGACGGTGGCTGTTTGGCGTGCAGCCGTCGGAATTCCTCAAGCCGGCTTTTGTTGTAATGGTCGCTTGGGCTTTTTCAGAAGGAGCGCGGCGAAAAGACGTGCCGGGAACTTTGATCGCAGTTTTACTTTTTCCTTTAACGATTATACCGCTTGTCTTACAACCTGATTTTGGACAAACAATGCTGATTACGATTGTTTGGGGCGCATTGTTCTTCATGGCGGGACTCCATCTGGTCTGGGTTGTGGGCTTAGGCGGTCTTGCAGGCGTAGCGGCATTGCTTGCCTATAGATTTGTCCCTCACGTGCACGCTCGCATTGAGGCCTTTCTTGAACCCCCTGCTCCTGTCGCTGGCGTTCCAACTAATTTTCAATCTGAAACCGCGCTAGAAAGCTTTATTGCAGGCTCTTGGTTTGGTAAGGGCCCGGGTGAAGGTACGGTCAAGCGTATTTTACCAGACTCACACACTGATTTTATTTTTGCGGTGATTGGCGAAGAATTTGGCGTCATTATTTGTATTGCGCTGGCTTTGCTTTTTGCCTTCATTGTCGTGCGTGGATTATTCTCTGCGGCGCGTAATGAAGATCCTTTTTGTCGCTTTGCGACAGCGGGATTGGTCATGCTCTTTGGATTGCAAAGTTTGATTAATATGGCGGTTAATGTGCACTTGATGCCCGCCAAGGGAATGACCTTGCCTTTTGTTTCTTATGGCGGCTCGTCGCTTATTTCTTTATCGCTAGGGATGGGTTTTTTGCTTGCCGTTACGCGTAAGAGGCCACGAACGCGAATATTAACGGAAACTAGGCTTCAACCACAGTCGGCGGTTAGTTGAAATGAGCAACAGAGCAATCTTCCTTGCTGCTGGCGGCACGGGCGGGCATCTCTTTCCCGCCGAGGCTTTGGCGCATGCGCTCTCGTCGCGTGACGCAGAGGTCGAACTTGTCACTGATGTGCGCGCCTTGCGCTATGGCGACGTTTTTCCAGCGCGAGCGATACATACTCTGCCAGCGGGAACGCCGCGTGGCGGCTCACTCATTGCGCGCGCGCAGGCGGTTGCTCAATTGGCGCATGGCGTTGCGCTTGCTGTGGCTCTATTACGCAAGACTAGGCCGCGGGCGGTAATTGGTTTTGGCGGCTATCCGACAGTGCCGCCAATGTTAGCTGCCGCATTTCTTGGTATTCCGACTGTGTTACATGAGTCGAACGGAGTTATGGGAAAAGCCAATTATTTTCTTGCGGGGCGCGTTGATAAAATTGCTGCAGGATTACCAAACTTACAAACTGCCGCCGCCTGGCGAGATAAAATTGTCGTTACAGGAAATCCAGTTCGGCCAAATGTGCTGGCAGCCTCCAAGCGCCCCTTCCCAGACATATCCCAAGGCGTTTTCCAGTTGTTAGTAACCGGTGGGTCTCAGGGCGCGCGGGTAATGTCTGACATTGTGCCTGGCGCTTTGGCTGCATTGCCGGTTGGACTGCGTCAGCGTCTAAATGTTGTTCAGCAAGCGCGTGAAGAAGATCTTTCTCGAGTAAAAGAGATTTACGCGCAGGCCGGTATAATATCAGAAGTTGCGCCCTTTTTTAATGATCTTCCGGCGCGAATAGCTAATGCGCATTTTGTTATCTCACGGGCTGGCGCGTCTACCGTATCTGAGCTCGCGGTTATTGGTCGGCCAGCGATGTTGGTGCCTTTGCCGCATGCCCTTGATCAAGATCAGGCGGCCAATGCGGCGTTCCTAACGCAAGCAGGCGCAGCAGAGACTGTGCGGCAGAATGATTTCACACAAAATTTCCTAACTCAGCGGCTTGCTGAATTGATGGAGAAACCGGATGAACTTATTCAAAGAGCGCGTGCGGCGCATGAAGTTGGCGTAGCGGATGCTGCTGAACGGTTGGCGGAGCTTGTTGTAAGCCTCGCGATTTAATCGCGATAGGGAATGGAGTTAAGGATGAAGCTGCCGCGAGATCTCGGTCCAATTCATTTTGTTGGTATTGGCGGAATTGGCATGTCAGGCATTGCAGAAGTATTATTGAACCTAGGATACAAAGTCCAAGGTTCGGATGCTTCTGAGAATGCGAATGTCAAGCGACTGATTGAAAAGGGTGCGGTCATCTTTATCGGGCATGATGCTAAGAATCTTGGCGATGCCGGCGTTGTTGTTGTGTCGACGGCAATTAAAAGAGACAATCCTGAGCTGAGCGCCGCGCGAGAAAAACGGTTGCCTGTTGTGAGGCGAGCGGAAATGCTTGCAGAGCTTATGCGACTTAAGCAATGTGTCGCGATTGCAGGCACGCATGGTAAGACCACAACAACGTCGCTTGTAGCAACTTTATTAGATGCCGGAGGATTAGATCCGACGGTGATCAACGGCGGAATTATTAACGCCTATGGTACAAACGCCCGTTTAGGAGCAGGCGAGTGGATGGTGGTTGAGGCGGATGAGAGCGACGGCACGTTTTTGAAGCTGCCAGCAGACGTTGCGATTGTAACAAATATCGACCCGGAGCATCTTGATCATTTCCATACTTTTGATGCGATCAAGGACGCCTTTCGCCATTTCATCGAGACCTTGCCGTTCTATGGCTTTGCTGTGATGTGTCTAGACCACCCCACTGTTCAGGAAGTGGTTGGGCGCATTGAAGATCGTCGGGTGATAACTTATGGTGAAAATCCGCAAGCCGACGTCCGGTTGCTTGATGTAAATCTTGAAGGCGGCGTTTGTCGTTTTAATGTTTTGTTGCGCGATACGAAGACAGCTCAGGCGACCTATCTCGATAATCTAGTGCTGCCAATGCCAGGGCATCATAATGCACTTAATGCGACAGGCGCCATCGCGGTTGCTTATCAGTTAGGGCTTTCGCCAGATCAAATTAGAGCCGCGCTTGCTGGCTTTGGCGGAGTGAAGCGTCGTTTTACGCGCACAGGTGCGTGGAATGGCGTAGAATTCTTTGATGATTATGGACATCATCCTGTCGAGGTGGCGGCTGTGCTAAAGGCTGCTCGGGCCTCAACCAAGGGTAAGGTCGTCGCGGTCATGCAGCCGCATCGTTTTACGCGCCTGCAGTCATTGTTCGATCCATTCGCGACCTGTTTTAACGATGCTGATGTTGTCATCATCGCAGATGTTTACCCTGCAGGCGAGCAGCCGATTCCTGGCGTTGATCGTGACGCGCTTGTTAATGCAATCCGAGCCCATGGCCATCGCCGCGCAATGGGACTGCCTTCGCCAGAAGTTCTTCCGGCAATGGTGCGAGAGATTGTTGCTCCGGGTGATTATGTTGTGTGTTTGGGGGCAGGCAATATCACCCAATGGGCTTATGCGTTGCCTGAGCAGTTGGCGGGAGGCGGCAGCCATTGATCTTTCCGGATCTTTTGCCCGAGCTTATTCCGCTTTTTCCCCAATTACGCGGAAGCCTCAGCGCTAATGAACCTCTGGCGCCTTATACGTGGTTTCGTGTAGGCGGTCCGGCGCAGCTTTTTTATTTACCTGCAGATGAAGATGACTTGGTCTATTTTTTAAGGAATTTGCCTCGAGAAATACCAGTAACTGTCATAGGGTTAGGATCCAATCTAATTATTAGAGATGGCGGCGTCGCTGGCGTTGTTATTCGTCTGAGCGCCAAAGGATTTGGTGCAGTTTGTCTTGAATCTAACCAACGCCTGCGCATCGGCGCCGCGACACCAGATATTAAAGCGGCGCGCGCTGCTGCAGAGGCGGGTGTCAGCGGGCTGGCTTTTTTTCGGGGCATTCCTGGCGGAATAGGCGGCGCTTTACGGATGAATGCCGGCGCGCATGGGGGAGAAACTAAAGATTGTTTAATCGAGACTCGCGGTATCGATCGAGCGGGAGACGTCCATATTTTTAGCGCTGCGCAAATGGGATATGGCTATCGGAGTTGTGCAGCCCCAGCCGATATTATTTTTACCGAGGCCTTGTTTCAAGGCGTCGCGGGGAATTCAAAGGATATTCTCGCTGAAATGGATCGTATTACAGCCGCGCGTGAAGCCTCGCAGCCAATTAGAGACAAAACAGGCGGCTCGACATTTAAAAATCCCCCTGGACATAAGGCGTGGCAGTTAATCGACGCAGCAGGATGTCGGGGCCTGAAAGAGGGTGACGCGCAAGTCAGCGAAATGCATTGTAATTTTCTAATCAATCGTGGCGCGGCTTCGGCGGCGGACATTGAGCGACTTGGAGAGACTGTGCGGCGTCGGGTAATGGAGACAAGCGGCGTTGAGTTGCATTGGGAGATCAAGCGAATTGGTCAGCCCTAACTTGATTTCATGAGTTTCTGCTTTACTCAATAATCTATTGACGATTCCCTGAAACAAGAAAAAGCGCTAGCCTGGATTGCTGAAGAGATTCGGGATGGTTCTGGCGTAAGCAATCATTTAGCGCTGAATATGACTATTCTTAAATTCCGGTCAGAGCGTTGATTTCTCCGTAGGGCGTTTTTCATATTTTTCGGCGTTAGATTGATGACGCCCTCTATCAAATCGTGGAATTTCTATGAAAAGACATGTTGCTGTGCTGATGGGTGGACTTTCTGCGGAACGTGAAATTTCACTACGTTCAGGAGAAGCCTGCGCCGCCGCCTTGGAAGAAAAAGGCTATCTCGTTTCACGCGTGGATGTTGGTTTGGATATCGCCAGCTGTCTCGCTGAGCTGAAGCCAGATGTTGCGTTCAATGCCTTGCACGGCAAATATGGGGAAGATGGCTGTGTGCAAGGTTTGTTAGAGCTATTACATATCCCCTACACACATTCGGGGGTTCTGGCTTCGTCGGTAGCGATGAATAAGGAAGTCGCCAAGACGCTAATGGCGGCGGCTGGGGTGCCAACGCCTCAAGGGCGGGTTGTTCATCGATTAGAAGCTGCAAAAGGGCATGTGTTGCCGCCGCCTTATGTATTGAAGCCCGTTTCAGAAGGCTCTTCTTTCGGTGTCTTTATTGTTGAAGAACATGCGCAGCGCCCACCGCTGGCCTTGAGCGCCTCTGATTGGTCGCATGGAGATTTCATGCTGGCGGAAAGGTTCATTCCTGGCAGAGAGTTAACCTGCGCTGTGATGGGAGATCGGCCTCTTGACGTCATAGAAATACTCGCCGCCGACGGCGGATGGTACGATTATCATGCAAAATATGCGAAAGGCGGCTCAAAACACGTTCTTCCGGCAGTTCTTAAACCGAATATTTACCAACAGGTACAACAGTTAGCTTTAGAGGCCCATCGAGCTCTCGGTTGCCGCGGCGTCAGTCGGGCTGACTTTCGATACGACGATCGTCCAAATGGAACGGGCGACTTGCTGGTGTTGGAAGTAAACACGCAACCGGGAATGACGGAGACCTCCCTTGTGCCAGAAATGGCGGCCTATGCAGGTTTCTCATTCGGTGAGCTTGTCCAATGGATGGTGGAAGACGCATCCTGCAATCGATAAAAGGGGCGGCAATGGCCGCGCTTCCCCTTTGGCCTGCCCATGCGTCAGCATCGTTTCATCCTGGCGCCGGGTCGGCGTTCTATCCTGCTGCCGCTTCGTCTGAGAGAGCGCTAAAACATAGGCCGGCGAGCTTCGTAGGACGGCATTTAAAACGTCGATGGCTCGCGATTTTAGCGCGTCCAGGGTTTGGTCTGTTGAGTGTTGCAGCCCTTTTCAGCTGCGTTGGTTTTATGGGCTGGGCGCAAAATGGCGGATATGATGATTTTATTGCCAAGCATGGCGCGCCCTGGGATATGGCTGCGCGCGCGGTAGGTTTTGAAATTGCCGCAGTGACAATAACGGGTCAATCGCGGGTAAGCGAAAAAGAATTGTTAGAGGCGGCGGGCGTTGGACCGCAGCAGTCTTTGCCTTTCCTTGATCCCAATGCAACGCGTGAAAAATTATTAGCGATTCCGCTCGTTAAGTCGGCGCGGGTGATGAAATTGTATCCTAATCGTCTTGTTGTGTCGGTTGAAGAGCGCTTGCCTTACGCATTATGGCAGCGAGATGGACAAGTATTTGTTGTGTCTGAAGATGGCGTCTCTATCGATGCCTTGCGGACAGATCGTTATTTGTCGCTTCCCTTTGTCGTTGGGCGGGGAGCGGAAAAACGCCTTCCTGAATATGTCGCGTTAATGAAATCTATGGGCGACCTCGCGCATCGCGTTAAAGCAGGAGTTCGTGTCGCTGATCGCCGTTGGGACTTAGATATGACTAATGGCGTTACTGTACGCCTGTCGGAGCAAGATCCTGCCGCATCGATTGCGCTATTATTGCGGTTGCAGCATGAGAGTCGAATTTTAGATAAGGATATCCTTTCCATCGACTTGCGCTCACGCGATCGCGTTGCTGTTCGCTTAACGGAAGAAGGTCTCGCAGCTCATGAGGCCTTAACTCATAAGCCGCATAAGGGTGGTGGTTAGTCTCATGCAATCTTCGAACATTCCGCCGCGTATGAAGCCGCTTTCGCCTCGTCGATCCGCCACATTTGCGGCGCTCGATGTCGGCACGTCAAAAATCGCTTGCGTCATTGCAAGATTGACGCCTTCAGCTGAAATCGCGCCGGGAGATTGGCGTACGCATCGCACCCGCGTTATTGGCCTGGGTCACCAGCGTGCGCGCGGTGTTAAAAATGGTCTTGTTGTCGATATGGATGAGGCCGAGCGCGCAATCCGTCAAACGGTCGATGCAGCCGAGCGTATGTGTGGCATGCAGGTAGATCATGTGATTGTTACGGCCTCTGGCGGTCGCCTGGCCTCTCAGCATTTTAATGCGACATGCGCAATTGGCGGCAGAGAAGTCGCAGTTGCAGATATCCATCGTGTGTTGGAAGCTTCTGCAGCGCATGATTTGCATCGAGGTCGAGTCGCGCTGCATTCTTTGCCAACTGGTTTTTCTCTTGACGGCGTTAGTGGCATTCACGAGCCCAAAGATATGATCGGGGAAGAGCTCAGTGTAGATCTACATGTCGCTACGAGTGATCAGACAGCGACACGCAATCTTATTATTGCAGTTGAGCGCGGGCATTTGGGCGTAGAAGGATTAGCGGCGGCGCCCTATGCGGCAGCCTTAGCCGTCCTCGAGCCAGATGAAGCTGAGATGGGCGTTTTACTAATCGATATGGGTGCAGGTTCAACGTCCATGGCCGTTTTTGATAGGGGCGAAATGGTGCATTTGGACGCTGTCATGCTTGGCGGCGGACATGTCACGATGGACATCGCGCGGGGTCTTGATGCGCGTTTGGTAGATGCTGAGCGTCTTAAAACACTCCATGGTTCAGCTATTGTCGCTTCTTCTGACGAGCGCGAAATGATTGCTTTTGACCATGTGGGAGAACATGGGTCAAATCGTGCGCATGCTTCAAAAGCGCAATTAGTTCGTATCATTCGGCCGCGTGTAGAGGAAACGCTTGAATTTCTCGCTGAGCGTCTCAAACGCGCAGGATTTCCAGTCAGTCCTAATCGTCGCATCGTGCTCACAGGGGGAGCGTGTCAGCTCAATGGCATGACAGAGGCGGTGCGGCAGATCCTAGGCGGACAAGCGAGAATTGGACGTCCTATCGGCGTGGATGGTTTAACTCAGTCCGCGCAATCTCCTGCGTTTGCCGCTGCAGCAGGTTTGCTTGTCTATCCGCAAGTTGCTGGACATGAATATTTCGAACCGCGTCGAGAATATCGCGCGGCGACAGGTACAGACAATTATGTCTCCCGCGTCAGTAGATGGTTAAGAGAAAGCTTTTAGAATCCGGCATGAAAATGATTCTCATGAGCCAAAAGCAGTGCGTGTGAGAAGTCCGGAATGAAAATGACCGAGGACGAAGCGTTCGGCGACGGGCGTCCAAGGAGAGTGACAACCGGCGCCGATAAAAAAGAGAAGAGTGAGAGGCCTGTAAAATGACGATCAATCTGATAGCTCCTGAACTGAGGGAATTAAAGCCCCGGATCATCGTTTGCGGCGTTGGCGGCGGTGGCTGCAATGCTGTCAATAATATGATCGCATCGGGTCTCTCCGGCGTTGACTTTCTTGTTGCGAATACGGATGCGCAGGCGCTTGCGTCGTCTCAGGCGGAGAGAGTCATTCAGATGGGTCTTCAGGTTACGGAGGGCTTAGGCGCTGGCGCTCAACCGGAAATCGGTCGCGCGGCTGCCGAAGAAGCGCGCGATGAAATTCGCGATCAGCTCCATGGCGCACATATGTGTTTTGTTACAGCCGGTATGGGCGGCGGCACAGGGACAGGCGCAGCGCCTGTTATTGCTCAGATCGCGCGCGAGATGGGAATCCTTACTGTCGGCGTTGTAACAAAACCGTTCCATTTTGAAGGACAGCGGCGTCTGCGCATAGCAGATTCAGGTATCGCTGAATTACAAAAATGCGTTGATACGCTGATCGTAATCCCCAATCAGAATCTTTTCCGTATCGCTACGGAGAAAACAACTTTTGCCGATGCCTTCGCGATGGCGGATGAGGTTCTTTACTCAGGTGTAGCGTCTGTTACGGACCTCATGGTGAAGGAAGGTTTGATCAATCTTGATTTTGCCGATGTACGCTCAATTATGCGTGGCATGGGTAAAGCGATGATGGGCACTGGAGAAGCGACAGGCGAACGCCGCGCTAACCTCGCTGCAGAGGCCGCGATCGCAAATCCGCTTCTTGATGAAGTGTCTATGAAAGGCGCGCGTGGTTTATTAATCTCCATTACAGGCGGCCATGACTTGACGCTCTATGAGGTCGACGAGGCTGCGAGCCGCATCCGTCAAGAAGTTGACGAGGACGCGAATATTATTCTTGGCGCAACCTTTGACTCATCTCTCGAGGGCGTTGTCCGCGTATCTGTTGTTGCGACAGGTATCGATCTTGCGACGATAACGGTGGAGGATCCTACGAGCGCAGCGCGTATGGCGGAAGCTGCTGAGCGTATGCGCCAGAATATGGCCTCACAGCGGATTACCCCGCCTGTCGTGACGACGCCGCAAGTTGCGCCTCAAAACATGCAGCCCTATCAATCAGAGCTGCGTGAGACCTCCAAAATGGCAAAGCATCCTGAATCGATTGTTTCGCCTGCCTATCAGTCCCCTCCCCCAGCTGCCGCGCATGGCGTTTATTTTGAGCCAGCTCCTGTTCGGCAAACCTATGTTGCGCCACCCGCGGTTGCAGAGATGCCGGCGCCTGCTGAGGTGAGCGTCGCGTCTTACGTTCCGCCAGTAGCCGAAGCTCCCCGCATGCCGCGTATGCCTCAGGTTGAGGACTTCCCTAAGCCTGTGCAAGATCAAATTCGGCAGCAACAGCGCGGTGAGGCAGCTGAACAAGATCCAAGACGTAAATCAATTTTTGAGCGCTTAGCGTCTTTCGGCGCAAGTCGACAAGAAGAAACGCTGCATAGCCCGCCGCCGCCGCCTGTTACGGCATATGCACCCCCGCAGCGCGGTCCCGTAGGGCATAATGCGCCAACCCCGCAGCACGTCGAATATGCAAAGCGACCAATTGCGCCAGGGCCTCAGAGCGGCTTTGACCTCCAGGGTCGACGCGCTGCGCCGCCGCGACCGGCTGAGGAAGACCATCTGGAAATCCCAGCTTTTCTGAGGCGCCAATCTAACAGTTAAGAGCCATTATCATGATAAATCAAAGGCCTGCTTTGCAGGCCTTTTTTTATTGTTACAAAATGTAACAAAGCGTTACTGGAGCTAAAGGCGTTAATTTGATTATAACTTCTCCCAAGAGGGTGATTTCAAGTCGCCAATGCGTGGGGAGGGTTGAGCTATTCGCCCAGGATCGTCGAACTTATGCCAAACAACCTTGGCCCGGTCCGTCTTGCTTGCGGGTTTGGGAGTTCATAATGGCCGCAACACGCGTGTCGCCCTAGAGCCCGCTTCTGCCGATGCTGGGATCATTTTCGTTGCGGATGGACAAGAAATCGAAGCGCTCTTGCCAAACGCCCAGGCGCTGCAACGTCAAACTTCACTCATAGCCAATGGCGTCGCTATTGCGACAATTGAACATTTGGTTGCAGCGCTGATGTCGCTTGGCGTCGATAATGCAGTGGTTCATGTTACCGGCGGCGAAGTGCCCGCGATGGATGGATCAGCGCGCTGCTTTGTTGACGCCATAGATGAGGTTGGTCTCGTTTTTTTGAAGCAGCATAAAAAAATCCTGCGTGTTGTGGCTCCTGTTCGAGTCAGCGATGGCGCAGCTTGGGCACAGTTGACACCGGCGTCTTCTGGCATGAGCTTTGACGTTGAGGTTGCGTTTCGACAGCCAATCGGGCGTCAGCGTCATATTCTTTCCTTGACCCCTGAGACTTTTCGCAATGAATTGGCCTCGGCGCGAAGTTTTGGCTCGTTAGATGAGGCGCAGCGCCTCTGGAGCCAGGGTCTTGCCCTTGGCGCAAGCCTCGAGAATTCACTGGTCTATGATGAAAGAGGCGTTCTTAATCCGCATGGCCTTCGTTATGAAAATGAATGCGCGCGCCATAAAATGCTTGATGCCGTTGGGGATTTGGCTTTAGCGGGAGCGCCTTTGATTGGAGCCTTTCGTTCCTATCGCAGTGGGCACCGTCTTAATGTGAGCTTATTAATGGCCGCATTTGAGGCGGGGGCCTTAGTGTTAGAAAAGGCGCGAAATTCCCCTGCGCGCGGCCAAATGACAGCGATATCGCCATAATCTCGCCAGAAGCAGGCTTTTTAATTCTTGGTCTTTCGCTCCTCTGAGCTCGTCAACAGCAGCGGGGGACATGTGTCTTATGGTCAGTATAGGCCATTCATCCGTCCAGCATGCATGTGCACGTCGCGCTCCGCGATGCCAAATGAGGCGCTTAAAATGATATTTCTTTCAGTCTCATGCCGTAGAAAACTACGCTTAGCTGAGATTTGTAAAATTGCTTTCATCTTGGTTTTGAGTATGTCCGCCTCGTCCAGCCATGCTGATATTTTAGATAATCTCTCAACAGGATTTGGGATTTGGGGACCAGAAAAATACAAGTCGGAAATTACGCCAGATATTCCTGCAGAAGATCTCTACAACCAGGGATTGGCGAAGCTTAAGGCCCGCGATTATGAGGGGGCGGCAAAAAAATTTACCGAAGTTGAAAAGGCTTTTCCCTCGACTGAATGGGGGCGCAAGGGCCTATTGATGGCAACCTTCGCACAGTATCAAAAGCCTGCCTATGATGATGCCGTTCAGTCTGCGCAACGTTACATTGGTCTCTACCCAAATTCATCAGATACGCCTTATGCGTTTTATCTAGCGGGTATGTCTTATTTTAATCAAGTTCCTGATACCATGCGGGATCAGCAGCCAGCCGAGAAGGCTGTCGAAATTTTTACTGCATTGATACAGAAATATCCACAGTCCGAATATGTGAGCGATGCGCGCTATAAAATGCAGATTGCGCGGGATCAGTTGGCCGCAAAAGAAATGCAGGTTGGGCGATTCTACTTAACACGCAATAATTATCCAGCTGCTGTTAATCGCTTTCATGATGTTTTGGGAAAGTACCAAAACACGCGTCATACGGAAGAGGCTCTGTATCGGTTAACTGAAGCCTACCTGGCAATGGGTATTGTTGGCGAGGCGCAAACTGCAGCGGCGATATTGGGGCATAATTTTCCCGACTCGCAATGGTATAAAGATGCCCATTCTCTATTACAAAAAGACGGGCTAGAGCCAGAAGATCACAAGGACTCGTGGATTTCAAAGCTAAGCAAAACTCTTTCGCCCTCTAAGAGTTAGCGGATCAAAAGCGGCCTAGCTTGCCGCTTTATGGAATGAGTTCTGAGCGACTATGATCTTGAAATTCGAATCGGCGCGGCGTCGGCTCGGCTTGATGATGACTTTGATCTAGGCCCATGCTCCAACAACTATCAATTCGAGATATTGTGCTCATTGACGCGCTGGACCTAGAATTTAGTTCTGGTCTGACAACGCTGACTGGTGAGACGGGCGCCGGTAAGTCAATTTTATTAGATGCTTTTGTCTTAGCGTTGGGAGGACGAGGCGACGCGAGCTTAGTGCGCGCAGGTAAAGAGCAGGGACAAGTTACGGCGGTTTTTTCGCTTCCTTTCGAGCATCCCGCACATCTCGCCGCGCGCCAATTTGGCTTCGTTAGCGAGCATGAAATCGTTCTACGTCGCGTTCAAAGTTCAGATGGTCGCACTCGAGCTTTTGTTAATGACCAGCCAGCGACCGCTCAAGCTTTGCGCGCGATCGGCAATTGTCTTGTTGAGATCCATTGTCAGCATGATGATCGGGCTTTAGTAGACCCTGCAGCCCATCGCGCGCTTGTTGATGCGTTCGGCGGATTGTTTGAACAGCTCGCTGAGGTAAGGAGTCTTTATACCAGCTGGCGCAGTGCGGTGCGGCTTAGCGCCGATGAAGAAGCGCGCATTCAAAAAGCCAAGTTAGATGCTGATTATTTGCGACACGCGCATGCTGAGCTTTCTTCATTAAATGCTCAACTAGGTGAAGAAGAATTATTAGCGCAAAGACGTCAGTTTATGCAAAGAGCTGAGAAAGTTGCGACTGATATCCGCGATGCTCTTGCGGCCTTTATTAATGACTCATCACCTGCAAGCGAGATCGCGCAAACTGCAAGAAGATTAGAACGGAAACTTAAATCTGCACCAGAAATTTTAGAACCGCCTGCTCGCGCTCTTACGCAAGCGGTGGATGCTTTAGCAAGCGCTGAGTTAGCTTTAGAGCAAGCCTTAAGTGAGACCGCCTTTGAGCCCGCCGAACTAGAGCTTGTCGAGGAAAGGCTTTTTGCTCTGCGAGCAGCGGGGCGGAAATATAATGTTTCAGTTGAGCAATTACCTCATCTGACGTTGAAGTTTGCGGACGAAATTACAGCATTGGACGCTTCAGAAGCCAGGTTGGCGACGCTTCGCGCAGAAAGCGAACAAGCGCAGCGTGCATATTTTACGGCGGCGCGCAGCCTATCTGATTTGCGTCAAAAAGCATCTGAACGATTAAATCAATTGGTGGATGCGGAACTTCGTCCGTTGCGACTTGATGGCGCGCGGTTTATGGCTCAGGTTTCTAGCGATCCGCAAAACGGCGGCGCCGAGGGCATAGATCATATCGAATTTTGGGTTCAAACTAACCCAGGCGCACGGGCAGGACCTTTAATGAAAGTAGCCTCAGGGGGAGAGCTTGCGCGCTTCATGCTCGCCCTGAAAGCGGTTCTGTCTGATCGCGGATCGGCGCCAACTTTGGTGTTTGATGAAATTGATACCGGCGTTGGAGGGGCGGTAGCAGACGCTATTGGTCAGCGTCTGTCGCGTCTTGCAACGCGCGCGCAGGTTCTTGCGGTTACACATGCGCCACAAGTCGCGGCGCGGGCAGGGCGTCATTTGCATATCCGCAAAGGCGCTTTAGCTAAATCTTTGACTAAAGAGCCAAGCGTTGTCACTCGCGTCGCCGTTCTGGACGAGATGCAAAGACGTGAAGAGATCGCTCGGATGCTATCAGGCGCTGCAATAACAGATGAAGCTCGCGCCGCTGCGGCTCAGCTTATAAAAAATTCCAAATGAGCGCTTATTATGCCGAGGTTTGCCTAATTGAGCGCGCTAGAAAATGATGCCCCATAAAATTGTCGTTACCATCAATCACAAGCTTGATGCAGAGTTCGTTAGAAGACGGGTTGAGGCGCGATTAGACCAGTTGCGTCAGGATTATGTCGAAAAAATTGCTCGCTGCGATATTTCTTGGTCAGGGAATGTTGCAACTATTCAAGCGAGCGCGTTGGGCCATAGCGTGTTAACGCAAATTTTTTTAACTGAGAAACAGGTGCGTATAGAGGCGTCTTTGCCTTGGATGCTGGCTAGTTTGTCTGGAAAAATTGAAAACTTAATTATGAAAAACGCCAAGGATACGCTTACTAAAAATTAACAGTACTTCAAAAGTCTAGTTAGTTTTCTTCTGATTTTGTCGACCAAAATCAGGCGATGGCGTATCTTGTCCTTGCTCTATAATCGATTGCCGAATAATTCGTGTACGCGAAAAGAATGCGCTTAAGCTATCGCCATCTCCATGTCGAATCATCCGCTGTAATGCGCTAAGATCCTCATTAAACCTGCCTAACATTTCCAGAACTGCGTCGCGATTATTTAGAAAAATATCCCGCCACATAATTGGGTCAGAGGCCGCGATGCGGGTAAAGTCACGAAAGCCTGAGGCGGAAAATTTAATGACTTCTGAGCGTGTTTGTTCGCCAAAATCATCCGCTGTCCCAACAATATTGTAGGCGATAAGGTGAGGTAGATGGCTTGTCAGCGCAAGAACTTTGTCATGATGCTCGGGGCTCATTGTTTCAACTTTTGCGCCAATGCCTTCCCAAAATAAGGCGAGCTGCTGAACTTTAGAGGCATTGGCGTTTTGCTCAGGAGTCAAAATACACCAGCGATTTTGAAACAGCGTTGAAAAACCCGAATCTGGTCCTGAAAATTCAGTTCCTGCAATTGGATGCGCTGGAATAAAGTGGACGTGTGTTGGTAAATGTGGCGTGACTTGGCTGACGACCGCTGCCTTGACCGAGCCAACATCAGAGACGACGGCGTCTTTTTGGAGAAAGGGCGCGATTTCTTTTGCAACGAGACCACAGGCGCCGACTGGCGTGCAAATAATGATGAGGTCGGCGCCTTCTATAGCGTGTCCTATCCCGCCAATTTTTGAGTCTGCCAGGTTTAGCGCTTGAACGCGTTCCATCACGGAGGGTTGAGCGTCATAAATTGAAATGCTTCGCGTAACATTAAACTGACGCGCTGCGCGCGCAATTGAAGAGCCAATCAAGCCGCATCCGATAATTGCGAGCTTTTCAAATAAGGGAGGCTGTGCGCTCAAGCTACTCATGTCGAAAACTATTTTTTTCCTTCTTGCATAAATTCTTTTAAGGCGGTGACAACTGCATAATTTGCTTCCTGTCCGCCAACCGTCAGACGTAGAAAGTCAGGCAGTCCATAGGCGGTGATCGCCCGAAGGATCAGTCCTTTTTTTGTCAGAAACTGATCAGCCTCAACTGCCGTCAAACCCGGCGTAGATGGGAAACGAATGGCGATGAAATTGGCGACGCTAGGTAAGACCTCAAGTCCAAGCGCTGAAATTTCATTCGTGAGCCATGGCAGCCATTGCGTATTATGGTCGATGGCTTTTTGAAGATGCTCTCTATCGGCTAGCGCGGCAATGCCTGCCGCAGAGGCGACGCTCGAAATGTTGAAAGGCGGACGTATGCGATTGAGTGCGTCAATTATCGATCTTGGACCATAGCCCCATCCCAGACGCAGGCCGGCAAGCCCGTAGATTTTAGAGAAAGTACGAGTCATCACAACATTTTCATACTCATCGACAATCGTCACGCCAGAGATATAGTCGGCTGCCCTGACATATTCCACATATGCGGCATCTAACACGAGAATAGTTTGTTTTGGCAGCGAGGCGGCAAGCCGTCGAATTTCTTTTTCAGGCAAATAAGAGCCCGTTGGGTTATTTGGGTTAGCGAGAAAGACGAGTTTTGTTTTGCTCGTCACACAGCTGAGTAGCGCATCGACATCGGCTGTATAATTTTTTTCTGGCGCTACAACAGGCCGACCGCCTGCGCTGAGCGTAACAATCTTGTATTCAAGAAAACCATATTGACTATAAAGTCCCTCGTCCTGTGGGCCGATATAGGCAAGCGCGAGGAGTTCAAGAACTTCATCCGAGCCTGCGCCAGCAATGATGCGAGCCGGATCTAAATTATAGTGTGCGCCAATCGCCTCACGCAGATTACGTGAGGAGCCTTCAGGATAAAGAGCGGATTCCTCAATCATATCGCGTGCTGCCGCAATAGCCTGGGGCGAGGGTCCTAACGGCGTTTCATTTGCGGAGAGCTTAAAGGCGCGCGTTGCGCCGGGCGCTGCGCTTTTTCCTGGAACATAGGCGTCAATCGCTAAAACGCCAGGACGCGGAGTTGGTTGATTAGTCATGGCCTCATCTCCCTGGCGCAAAGACGCCGCTTCGCGCGCGCGATAATTCATAGCGCTGAGCATGACTCCCGATTGAAGATACGGAGGCGTTCGCCATGGCTTGCGCAAAGCGTTTGGCTTCGATGCGACCGGGAGCGGCGACCATTAATGATAATCCTCCAGCATGTGGCGCGCTGGCGACAATTTCTCCTTCAAGCTCAGATATGATGGCAGGAATGGAATGCGACCACTCTGGTAAATGAATGGCATGAAGTAGAATATCGTGCGAGGCTGCTTCGCTTGCGGCGCAAGCAAGGATAAATACCGGTAAACCTGCAGGATGGTCTGGTCGCTCGACGAAAGGCAGGCGCGCAATAATTTTTGGCGCATCTTCGCCAATGAGACGTGTCCACCAAGCTCCGTCGCCGGTAGCGCCCGTCGCCCTCAATACTCCTAGATCGCCCTTAGATTTAGCGACCGCGTCAATGACAGCGTCGGCGCCATGATGCGCGACATAAGGAACAGTAAAGCCAAAGTGAAATCGCGCGCTATCGCGTATCTGAGCGTCGCCGCCTGAGTCATCTGCGTGGACGCAATAGTTATTTTGAACATATGTGAAGGTCGAGACAATAACGCGCCATACGCCTTCGACGGCGTCAACCGGCAGTAGCCCACGATGCCGTTCAACGAGCGCGCGCATCATTTGCGCCTCTCTCTCTGGCCGAAAAGCGCATCCCCCGCCTTGGGCGCGTTTGACAGCAATGAGCCGATCAATAATCTCTCCGCGTGCGATAAGTAACCGGTGCATTTCGAGATCGATGCGATCAATCTCGGCGCGTAATTGGGTTAGGGCATCTACAGCAGGGGGTGAGGTCGGCTGGTCTGGCATGGAGACTGTCTTAGAGCATGTTCCCCTAAAGTTGAAAGCCTTTTGATGTGTTTTAATCGCTGGTCGATCCTCCCGCTGGCGATGATCGTTTACCAATATGATTTGGGCCTTGCCCTAAATCATGAATGGGGTTTGCTTACGCGAGAAAAAATCAATTTGGGGGTAAGGCGTGACTTGGCGGCAAGGCGGCTATTTTTCAGCTGGATTAGAGAGTGATCCAGAATTGTTTGATCTTGTTGAGGGGGAGCTCAAGCGTCAGCGCAATGGCATTGAATTAATTGCCTCTGAGAATCTTGTTTCTCGATGCGTCCTTGCCGCTCAGGGTTCCGTATTAACCAATAAGACCGTCGAGGGAGCGGTTTTTAAGCGCTACTATGGCGGCGCAGTTTATGCAGATGAAATTGAAGCCTTAGCAATTACGCGCGCTTGCAAATTATTCAACTGCCGCTTCGCTAATGTGCAGCCTCATTCAGGCACAAATGCCAATGCGGGCGTTTTGCTGGGATTACTCGAACTCGGGGCGCCAATCTTATCAATGAACATCTCAGCTGGCGGCCATATTAGTCATGGACATCCAGCAACATTGACGGGGCGCGATTACGCGGTCACGCATTATGGGGTTAGTCGCCAGACAGAGCGTATTGACTTAGATGAGGTGCGGGATTTGGCTATAAAAACTCGACCGCATCTTATCATAGCTGGGGGGTCGGCCTATCCAAGAGAAATAGATTTTTATCAGTTACGACAAATTGCAGATGAGATTGGCGCCTATCTCATGGTGGATATGGCTCATTTTGCAGGACTTGTGGCCTCTCGTCTTTATCCTGACCCTCTGCTGCACGCGCATGTTGTTACGACGACCACTTATAAGTCTCTGCGCGGCGCGCGGGGCGGCATGGTTTTGTGGAATGACGCTGATCTGACGCAAAAGATTAATCAAGGAATTTTCCCTGGCATACAAGGGTCGGTGATGTTGCATGCTGTAGCAGGAAAGGCTGCCTGTTTCGGGGAAGCGCTGCGTGAGGAGTTTAGTCTTTATAGTAACCAAGCGCAGCATGCCGCAGCTTTATTAGCGCAGAAATTATCCGCAGGCGGAGCCAGAATTGTAACGGGAGGAACCGATACAACATTAGTTCTAGTTGATCTTACCGAGTTCAATATAACGGGAGATACCGCGGCAAAGGCGCTTGAGCTTGCAGGCTTGGCGGTTAATAAAAATCTTATTCCATTTGATCAGCGTAGCCCCGAATCGCCGTCTGGGTTGCGTCTTTCAACAAATGCTGGCGTTGCGCGTGGTTTTGGCGTCAGTGAGTTCGCGACGATCGGAGAATGGATTACGCGCATTTTGCGTAATCCTGGAGACATGCTGGAGATTAAAACAATAGCTCATGCAGTATCGACGCTTTGCGCTGCATTTCCGATTTATTGACGCGCATTTTTTTAACAGAAAACCCCGGGAGACGACTATTTGTCTCCCGGGGTCATAGTATTCATTCATCATAATTTATGACGAAATTCACCGCATCTTAGTAGGAATAATACATATCAAACTCTACTGGATGTGGCGTCATTTCGAATCTCATGACGTCTTGCATCTTGAGCTCAATATAAGACTCAATGAAGTCTTTGTTGAAGACGCCGCCAGCTGTTAGATAGGCGTGATCGGCTTTCAATGAATCCAGCGCCTCGCGCAGTGAGCCGCAGACAGTTGGGATTGCTTTCAACTCCTCTGGCGGCAGATCGTAGAGATCCTTATCTGATGGCGCGCCTGGATCAATCTTATTGGCAATGCCGTCGAGGCCTGCCATCAGCATGGCGGCGAAAGCAAGATAAGGATTTGCTGTTGGATCAGGGAAGCGAACCTCGATACGCTTAGCCTTCGGTCCTGATCCAAATGGAATGCGGCAAGAAGCCGATCGATTGCGAGAGGAATAGGCTAGAAGGACTGGAGCCTCATATCCTGGAACCAAACGCTTGTATGAGTTCGTTGAGGGATTGGTGAAAGCATTAAGCGACTTAGCATGCTTGATAATGCCGCCAATATACCAAAGGCACTCTTGTGAGAGCCCAGCATATTTATCGCCAGCGAAAACAGGCTTGCCGTCTTTCCAAATAGCCTGATGCACATGCATGCCTGAGCCGTTATCGCCGAAGACAGGTTTGGGCATGAATGTAGCGGTCTTGCCGTAGGAGTGGGCGACTTGATGAATGGCGTATTTATAGATTTGGAGATGATCCGCCACAGTTACGAGTGTTTCAAACTTCAAACCTAATTCATGCTGCGCAGAGGCGACTTCATGGTGATGTTTCTCAACCTTGACGCCCATCGCCGCCATAGCGGCAAGCATTTCGCCGCGCATATCTTGTGCAGAGTCGACTGGCGGGACTGGGAAATAGCCGCCTTTCGTTCTTACGCGGTGTCCGAGATTGCCGCCTTCATAGGCTGTATCGGCGTTTGAGGGTAATTCTACGGAGTCTAGCGTGAAGCCTGTATTGTATGGATCTGCAGAGAAGCGAACGTCGTCAAAGACGAAGAATTCTGCTTCCGGTCCAAAAAAGGCTGTATCGCCGATGCCAACCGTTTGGACATGCGCCATGGCTTTTTTTGCGATGCTTCTTGGGTCGCGGTTGTAAGGCTGGCCCGTCATGGGTTCGACGACATCGCAAACGATAACCATTGTTGGCGCAGCGAAGAAAGGATCCATTGTGGCTGTCGAAAGATCAGGCAGAAGGGTCATGTCTGACTCATTAATCGCCTTCCAGCCTGCG
>SXGT01557715.1_pt1 | contig 29113 bp, 21 predicted proteins | sample 3176221 | NCBI WGS metagenome assembly SXGT01 (sample SAMN11356862, study PRJNA531348) | freshwater metagenome | isolation source: freshwater sample F1-120 | place: China: Fuxian Lake, Yuxi | collected 2017-12-25 | reverse complement strand
CCTCGACTCGGATCCTTGGTTATCCCGCCCCGCGCTCGAGCTGGTCGTGGCCCTGGAGCGCCGCGAGATCAGCGCCGAGGAGCTGACGCGCCGTGTGCTCGAGCGCATCGACCGCCTGAACCCGCGGCTCCAAGCGTTCGTGCGCACTATGCCCCGCCAGGCGCTCGACGCCGCGCGGCGCGCCGACAAGAACCGAGGGGACCGCCGGTCGAAGGGGTTCTTCCACGGCATCCCGATGGGCGTGAAGGACCTCAACTTCCTGCGCGGCGCGTTCGCCAGCATGGGGACGCCGCAGTATCGGTACCTCCCCTCACCCATCGACGACTCCTTCGTGAAGGCGATGCGCCGCGCGGGCTTCGTGTTCGTGGGGAAGACCGCCACGAGCGAGCTCGGCATCATGCCCGTCACCGAGACGCTGCTCGGCCCGCCCACCCGCAACCCTTGGGACGAGTCGAAGAGCGCGGGAGGCTCCAGCGGTGGCGCGGGCGCCGCGGTCGCCGGCGGGCTCTTGCCGATGGCGCACGCCAGCGACGGCGCAGGGTCCATCCGCATCCCGGCGGCCTTCGGCGGCCTCTTCGGCCACAAGGCCTCGGTTGACCTCCTGCCGAACCCCTACGGTCGCAACGACCCGTTCAATATGACGGCCAACGGCGCCGTCACCCTCACTCTGCGCGACACCGCGGCGTTCCTCGACGCGATCCTCGGCCGGTGGCCTGGCGACCCGGGGACCTTCCTCGCGAGCTGCGAGGAGACTCCAGCGCCGGTGCGGATCGGCTTCGTCACCGTGCCGCCGATCGGCGAGACGGATCCGCGGGTCGCTGCCCACGTCTTGCGCATCGCGGGCGCACTGGAGGGCCTAGGCCACCACGTGACCGAGGGACCGGTCTCCCGCGGGTCGCTCGAGGAGTTCCTGCCGGTCTACCAGCGAATCGCGGCCAAGGCGCCGCTCCTCACGGAGCAGACGATCCAGCCCGTGACCCGGTGGCTGCGGGGCGTGGGCCGTGGGATCAGCGACAGCTCCGCGCGGGCCTCCTACGACGCCATGAGCCAGCGTATCCAAGGCGCGCTCGGCGACGTCGAGGTGGTGCTCATGCCCACAGTGCCCATCCTCCCCCCGCGGGTCGGCGCCTTCGACCACAGCGACGGGGAGACCGCCTTCGCCCAGGCCGCGGTGCTCGGGGCGTTCACCTCGCTCGCGAACGTGACGGGGCGACCCGCCCTGACGGTGCCCGCGGGTACGGTCGACGGGCTCCCAGTCGGGGTGATGCTGATGGGCCGACGGGGCGAAGACGCGCTCCTCCTCCAGCTCGCCCGTCAGCTGGAGGCCTGCGGCGCGCTACGCCACGCGAAGGGCGTTGAGTGACGACCGGGACGTCCGCGTAGACCGCGGCGAGTGCGTCGGTCGCCGGGAAGGCACCGCGAGCGAGCCATCAGCCCGTCGACGCGGCTAGCCGCCGAACAGCGTGGTGGATAGGTAGCGATCGCCGCGATCGCAGAGGATGCACACCACGACGCCGGCTTCGAGCCCCTGGGCCACCTGGATCGCCGCGCGCGTGGCGCCTCCAGAGCTCATCCCGACGGTGAGCCCCACCTCGCGCGCGAGTCGGCGCGACATGTCCACGGCGGCCTCCTCCGAAACGTCGACGTAGCGGTCGACGCGCGCCGGCTCGAAGATCTTCGGGAGGTACGCCTCGGGCCAGCGCCGGATCCCCGGGATCTTGGAGCCTTCGGTGGGCCGAACTCCCACGATCTCAACGGCGGCGCTCTGCGACTTCAGGAACCGCGAGACGCCCATGATGGTGCCAGTGGTGCCCATCGCCGAGACGAAGTGGGTGACGAGGCCCGCGGTGTCGCGCCAGATCTCCGGTCCGGTCGTGGTCTCATGAGCCCACCAGTTATCGGGGTTCGAGAACTGGTCGAGCATGGTGTAGCCGCCCTCGGCGACCCGGGCGCGCGCGTAGTCGATGCTGCCCTCCATGCCCGCCGCAGCCGGCGTGAGGGTGACGCGCGCGCCGTACGCCTCCATGGAGCGGACGCGCTCCCTGGTGGCGTCTTCGGGCATGACCAGCTCGAGCGAGAGCCGCTTCATGGCCGCGATCATCGCGAGCCCGATCCCGGTGTTGCCGCTGGTCGGCTCGATGAGGCGAACGCCGGGCCCAATGACGCCTCGGGCCTCGGCGCGCTCGATCATCGCTCGCGCCGGCCGGTCCTTGACGCTGCCGCCCGGGTTGTTGCCCTCGAGCTTGCCGTAGAGGTGCACGCCGGGTCGCCCCACGAGCGGGCTGAGATCCACGAGCGGGGTATTGCCGATGAGATCGAGGGGGCCGCGGACCGACATGAGGGTCACGCTAACGAGGGGCGGCGGGTTTCACAAGGTGCGGGAGCGGCAACGGTGGTGACCCGGCTCCCCTCAGCCGCGGGACGCCGCCGCAAGCGCCCAGAATGGGAAGACCTGCCGGTAGAGCTCGTAATGGAGCCCCGCGGTGTCGAAGAAGACGCCGGCGATCTCCTCGCGCGGCCAGGTCCCGTCCTGTCGCTGCCGCGCCAGCAAGAGCTGGACGCCTCGCTCAACGGCGTCCGCTACCTCGGCGCGCCGTCCCGACGCCACCAGCGCCAGCACCGCCCACGCCGTCATGATCACCTGGCTCTCCCGGGTGGGCGTGTACTCGTGTGTCCAGGCGCTCGACAGGGCCTCACCCCACCCACCGTCCTCGAGCTGGTGCGCGAGGAGCCACTCGACGGCGCGGCGCACGACCGGATCGTGGCTCGGCCGCCCGGCGGCCCGCAGCCCGGTGACGGCGAACCAGGCGCCGTAGGTGAAGTTGACGCCCCACACCGCCTCGAACGAGCCGTCGGGCCGCGCGCAGCGGCTCAGGTAGTCGGCGCCACGCGCTATGGCCCGAGACGCGTCGCGCGCGAGCTCAGCCGGCAGCGCGGCGCCGTGTGTCCCGAGCACGTGCGCGAGCCCCTGCACGCAGCTCGAGGTGCACTCGAGGTAGCTGTATTCGCCCATGCAGCTCCCGAAGAGCTCGGACGGGTTCACGTGCTCGAGGAGGCGTCCGCCGCGCGCCGGCTCGTAGCTCGAGAAGCCGCCGTCCGCGTTCTGCCGCGCCAGCACGAAACTCACCGCGCCGGCGAGGCGCTCGGCGTCGAAGCGCCCCGGCACCCGGCCGTGGTGCTCCATGAGGGTGAGCGCCGACAGCGCCTCCGCTGTGCAGTCGCTCACGGGCCAGCGATGCTTGCCCTCGCCGAAGCACCAGCCGAAGCGGATCGGCACGCGATCGGTGCTCTCCAGCTCCGCGAGCTCCACGTCCACCTGGTTCTCTTGGAAGTAGGCGTGCATCCGCGCGAGCACCGGCGCCGCGCGACGCCCGAGCGGCTCCGGCAACGTGAGCAGCGCCTGGGCCGCGAACGCCGTGTCCCAGCTGTTGGAGGCCGCGCCCGCATAGCGCCGCCCTCCCCCGTCCTCCACGGCCCAGTGGTCCACCCCGGCCCAGCTGCTCTGGGTCTCCTCGTCGTTGGGGCCGCGCCCGTGGCACAGCGCCACACTGAACAGAAGGCCGTTCACCGGGCTGATCCCCAGGAACTGACTGTTCCGGTGCTCTACGCGGATTCGGCGGAGCGCCTCGGCGAGCGCGCGCCCCCGGAGGCTTCGCGACACACGAGGCTCGATCGCGCCCAGGAGCGCGTAGCTGCCCTCGAGCGCCGGGTCCTTGGGAACGTAACGGTCGGTGGCGGCTACCTCCGAGCGGTAGAGCCGGAAGTCGACCGTGTCGTACCTGCCCCCGTACAGCTCGGCCCGCAGCGCGTCCCGCAGGCCGCCGGGCAGCCGCCCCACGAACCGGACGCCGTAGAGGTACGAGAAGCCGAGGTAGATGAGCCGCGTGTGACAGTAGAACCGCCGCGGATGGACCGGCGCCGCCTTGGGCAGGAGCCACATCTCCGGCGGGATCGGGTGCAGGCCATCCCACTCGTACAGGCCCGCGACGGCGAGCCACGCCTTGCCCCACGTGGGGATCGTCGCCACGTTGTGGCCGGAGAGCCAACGGAGCGTCCGCACGCATGCCGAGTGATCGGGGCCGCACCCGAGGAGCCGCAGCGCGACGTGGCCGAGCGTCGTGAGGAAGAGCGTGCTCGGGCCCCCCTCATAGAGCGGGAAGCCGCCGTCCTCGTTCTGTTGGTGCTCGAGGTAGCGCTGAATCGCTTCGCGGCGCTCTGGGGCCAGCGGGAGACCGGTCACGGCGGACGTGATCACCACCTGCGCGGTGATCATGATGCACCAGGTGGTCTCGCCGGCGACGCTGCCGTCGGGGCGCTGGATCGCGGCGAGGTGGTCCATGGCCCGGGCGATCGCAGCCTCGATGCTGGACGAGGCGGCGCACGCGTCTCCGGCGGGGTTGGCCTCCGAATCACCCGGCGGTCGAGCGGGGGCGACGTCGATGGGGCCTGGTGCGGGCAACGAGTTGACGGTGCGCAGCACCGGGCTCGAGGGCACCGGGAGGCGTTGATTGACGGAGGCGCGCGCGGGTCGGGTCATGGGCGCGGGACGCTACGAGCCGCCGCGCGGCCCCGCAACCCCGAGAAACGCGTTCCTTCGCGGGTCGCCAAGCGTCGCCCAACCGCCACTGGTCGAACCCTCGCGGGCCCTAGCCCTCGCGTTGTAGCCTGCGCGCATGGAGGGCCGCACGTCGTGACCGCGCACGAAATCCGAGAGTTTCTTTCCAGGCAGCACCACGGCGTCCTCGCTACCGTCGAGGCGGACGGGAGCCCCCACGCCGCGGTGGTGGGCCTCGCCACACGCGAGGACGGGTCGCTCGTCTTCGACACGCTCGACACGACTCGAAAAGCCGCGAACCTCCGGCGCGACGCCCGCGCCGCAGTGACGGTCTACGAAGGGGCGCGGACCGTGCAGCTCCACGCCACGGTGCTGGAGCCCGTGGGCGCGCTGCGCGACGACGCCGTCGCGGCTTATCTCCAGGTCTTCCCGGACGGCCACCAACGCCTCGAGTGGCCTGGACTCACGCACTTCGTCCTCTGCCCCACCTGGGTGCGGTACAGCGACTTCGACCAGCAACCGCCGTTGGTGATCGAGCTGCCCCACGGCTTCTCGCCCGACCCCGGCCGGCCCTAGTCGCCCAGGAGACTTGCCGGACGGCCGCCCGTACGCGAGGGTTGGGGCGATGGGTCCACTCTTCCTGCTCGCCGCGTCCGGCACGGCTGCGCTAGCGGCCAAGGCGCTGCGAGTTGTGTTGAGAGAGCGTCGCGGCGGCGTGGTGGCGCTCCTCTACCACCGGGTGCGCACACCCGAGTCGTACGAACAGCTCCGCGGGCCCGAACGAAACTTCTCGGTGCGCGCGGACCGCTTCGAAGAGCAGATCCGGTGGCTGGTGGAGCGAGGGAGCACGTTCGTCACGCTGGACCGGCTGCACCGCATCGTCACGGGCCTCGAGCCCGCACCGCCGCGCTGTGTTGCCGTCACCTTCGACGACGGGTCGGCCTCTGTGGCCGAGCTCGCCGCGCCGATCCTGGCCCGCTACGGCGTGCCCGCCACGGTGTTCGTGACAGCGGATCCAGCGGCCTGGGTGTTCGAGGACCAACCGCGGCTCACCACCGACGCGCTCCGCTCCCTGCGGGACGCCGGCTGGTCGATCGGGGCCCACGGGCTCTCGCACCACGGGCTGAACGAGTGCCACGACGAGGGCCTCGCCCGCGAGCTGTCCGAGAGCCGGGCATTGCTCGAGGCGGAGCTCGAGGCGCCGGTGCGAGACATGGCGGTGCCGCTCAACTTCTACGACGAGCGCGTGCTGGCGGCGGCGCGGCGCGCCGGATACCGGATGGTCTTCACCGCCAACCCGGGGAGCCTGTTGCCCGGTGACCGGGACCACGAGCTGCGGCGGATCGCGGTGGAGGGCGGCCAGACACTGCGCGACCTGGAGGGCTCGCTCCGCCCCATGGCGCTCGCGCGCCGCCGCCTCGTGCACGCGGCGAAGCGGCTGCCCCCACGGCTCCTCGGCGAGGCCCGGTGGATGCCGCTGCGTCGTGCGATCTTCCACTCGCCCCTGGGCCCCTGGCTCACGGCGCGCCACCTGGGCAACGCCCTCACCGGGCTCGCGGTGGTCTGGTGCGGCGTGCTCGTGGTGTTGGCCCTCTCGCCGCTCTGATGCAAACAGCTGTACGGGGCTATGCGGGCCATGCCGGGCCAGCAGGAGGACGCACGTGACAAGCGAGTGAACTGAGCCCAAAGTCGTCGCTGCAGTCGCTGTCAGGCGAAGGGGCCAACCGCATGCGCTCATTGCTCCTGGTGATCGGTTTGCTCGCGGGGTGCGGCGCGCTCGACGAACCAGCTGACGGGTGCGACCACGACGAAGCTGCCATCGCAGAGATCGAGCGCCTCGCCAACATCGAGGGCGCGCTCTCCTCCATCAGCTGCACCACCAAGACCGCCACTGGCTACAACAAGGGCACCCCCTTCACGATCACCGTGGTCACGGTGGACGGGAAGCCCGTGGAGCTCAAGACGGCGAACGCCTACTACGTGATGGCGAAGGCCGCCGCGGCGGACGGGGTCACGCTGAAGGTGGTGAGCGGGTTCCGGACCATGGCGGAGCAGCAGTACTTCTACAACTGCAAGCAGTGCTGCTGCTGCAACTCCTGCAACGACGCGGCGCCGCCGGGCTACTCGAACCACCAGAGCGGCCACGCGTTGGATCTCAATACATCCTCGTCGGGCGTCTACAGCTGGCTCTCGGCGCACGGCGGGAGCTACGGCTTCAAGCGGACGGTGCCGAGCGAGAAGTGGCATTGGGAGTGGTGGGGTGGCGGTCCCGGGGGCGGCCCTTGCGGCTCGGACCAGGACGGAGACGGGGTGAAGGACAGCTCGGACAACTGCCCGACGACCAAGAACGCTGACCAGAAGAACACCGACGGAGACAGCAAGGGCGACGCCTGCGACACCGACGACGACAACGACGGCAAGCTCGACGGCAGCGACAACTGCCCCACCGTCAAGAACGCGGACCAGAAGAACACCGACGCCGACAGCAAGGGCGACGCCTGCGACACCGATGACGACGGCGACGGTGACCTCGACACCAAGGACAACTGCCCCACCACGAAGAACGCCGACCAGAAGGACACCGACGGGGACAAGACGGGCGACGCCTGCGACACCGACGACGACGCTGACGGGGTCCCCGACACCCAGGACGTGTGCCCGCTCACGAACGACCCGGCGCAGACGGACACGGACGGCGATGGCAAGGGTAACGCCTGCGACACCGACGACGACAACGACGCCGTCCCCGACGGGTCGGACAACTGTCCCACGAACAAGAACCCGACCCAGCTCGACACCGACGGCGACAACAATGGCGGCGACGCCTGCGACGAGGACGACGACGCCGACGGCGTGCCGGACAAGGACGACGTCTGCCCGGTGGTCCCGAACCCGGGCCAGCTCGACACCGACGGGGACGGCAAGGGCGACGTGTGCGAGGACGACGACGACGCGGACGGGGTCCCCGACCCGCTCGATAACTGCCCGGTCACGCCCGACAGCACCCAAGCGGACACCGACGGCGACGGCGACGGCGACGCCTGCGACGAGGACGATGACGCGGACGGGGTGAAGGACCTCTTCGACAACTGCGACCTCGAGCCCAACAGCGGGCAAAGCAACACGGACAAGGACGCCGACGGCGACGCGTGCGATAGCGACGACGACGGCGACGGCGCGCTGGACCCGGTGGACAACTGCCCACTCACCTCGAACGCCGACCAGTCGAACCTCGACGACGACAGCGGCGGGGACGCCTGCGACGCCGACGACGACGGAGATGGCGAGGGAGACCTGTCAGACAACTGCGCCACCACGCCGAACTACCTCCAGGAGGACGGCGACACGGATGGCCAAGGAGACGCGTGCGACCACGACGATGACGACGATCTGCTCGTGGACGGCGCCGACAACTGCCCCGACCTGAAGAACCCAGAGCAGGCGGACGGCGACGCTGACGGGGCCGGGGACCCGTGTGACGAGGACGACGACGGCGACGGTGTCGACGATGGGGAAGACGGCTGCCCGGCGCATGCCGACTCGGCGCAGGCGGACTGGGACGGCGATGGGATCGGTGACGTCTGCGACCCGGACGACGACCGCGACGGCACCCCAGACGTGTCCGACGTGTGCCCGCTGGACCCGGACGACCAGCTCGACTCGGACGCCGACGGCGTGGGCGACGCGTGCGACGACGATGACGACGGCGATGGCGCGCCGGACGCGGTGGACGTCTGTCCGGAGACGCCGGACGACCAGCGCGATCTCGATGGTGATGCGCAAGGGGACGCCTGCGATCCGGACGATGACGACGACGGGGTGCCAGATCCCGAAGACCTCTGCCCGACCACGCCGGACGCCGAGCAGCCCGACACCGACGGTGACGGCGATGGAGACGCCTGCGACCCTGACGACGACGGCGATGGCGTCCTCGACGCAGCGGACACGTGCGCTGCCGGCGGCGCCACCGATACGGACGCGGACGGTGTGCCCGACGCCTGCGACGCCAACGACGACGGCGACGGCCACCTGGACGCGTTCGACAATTGCCCGCTGCTCCCGAACGACCAGGCCGACGCCGACAGCGACGGGATCGGCGATGCGTGCGATCCCGAGCCGGGGGCCGGCGCACCGCCATGCGGCGTTGGCTGCGCGGACGAGGCGCCCCAGCCCTCCACCAGGCCAGCCGCTGACGCCTGCGGGGCCGGGCCAAGCGGGGAGGCGCCGTGGGGCCTCTTGCTGTTCCTCGTTCTCCTCCTCCGGCGTCGGGCCCGGCCCCTGACTCTGGCCGACAACCGCGATGGAACGCGTTATATAATCCCCCCGCCGCGCGGATGGGACGCCGGCGCAGAGAGCTGGAGAAGAGCCATGGCCACGTTCCCGAAGCGCGTCAAAGTGGTCGAGGTCGGGCCCCGGGATGGCCTCCAGAACGAAAAGGCGCTGATCGCCACCGCCGACAAGGTGCGCTTCATCGATGCCCTCACACGCGCCGGGCTGCCGTGCATCGAAGCCACCAGCTTCGTCTCGCCCCGGTGGGTGCCGCAGCTCGCCGACGCGGTGGAGGTGTACCGCGCGATCACCAAGGGCCCCGCCACGCGATACCCCGTTCTGGTGCCCAACCTCGTGGGTCTCGACCGGGCGATCGAGGCCGGCGTCAGCGACATCGCGGTGTTCTCGGCGGCGAGCGAGACGTTCAACCGAAAGAACATCAACGCCACCATCGCCGAGAGCCTCGAGCGCATCGAGGCCGTCACGTCGCGCGCCCGTGACCTCGGTCTCCGTGTTCGCGGCTACGTCTCCACGAGCTTCGGGTGCCCCTACGAGGGCGCGGTGCCTGCCTCGGCTGTTCGCGACGTCACGCAGCGTCTCCTCGACCTGGGCGCCGAGGAGGTCGCGCTGGGCGACACACACGGCGCCGCGAACCCGACGCTCGTGCACCAGGTGCTCGATTGTGTGATGGCCGCCATTCCCGCCGAGCGGCTGGCCGTGCACTTCCACGACACCCATGGTCGCGCGCTCGCCAACGTGTACGTGGCCCTCACGTACGGCATCGCCACCGTGGACGCGAGCGCTGGCGGCCTCGGCGGTTGCCCGTACGCCCCGGGCGCCAGTGGAAACCTGGCCACCGAGGACCTGCTGTTCATGCTCTCCGAGATGGGGATCGAGACCGGGGTGGATCTGGAGGGGGTCCTCGACGTGAGCTTCGACATGGAGCGGCTCCTGGGACGGCTGCTGCCCTCGCGTCACCTGCAGGTCGCGCGCTCAAACAGAATCGCGGATGGCCGCCTCCCTCCCCGCTCGGAGTGAAGACCCTTGACATCGCGGAGCCGGGAGGTGTACAGGGTCGCCCCCGCGTCGCCGTGCGTCCTCCACCAGGTCGCCGAGCGGACGCAGAAACAGACGCGGCACGGCCGCAACCGCACGGGGCGAGTCCCGGCGGCTCTTAGGAGTTAAGAACGTGGCGAACCACAAGTCGGCCGACAAGCGGCACCGTCAGTCCCTGAAGCGTCGCTCCCGCAACCGGCACCTCCGGGGCGAGATCAAGGACGCCGTCAAGGCGTTCCGCGAGGCCCTCGAGACCAAGGCCCCCGCAGACAAGCTCACGGCGCTGTACCGCGAGGCCGCCAGTACCCTTCAGCACATCGCGTCGAAGGGCGTCATCAAGAAGGAGAACGCGTCGCGCCGGATCAGCCGTCTCGCGGTCGCCGTTCACAAGGCCGGCGGTCAGAGCTGAGCGCTCCCGCGGGCCGCCCGGTGCAGCTCGAACATCTGATCGTCACAGGCGCCGGGCGAGGCCTCGGTCACGCGGTCGTGCGCGAAGCGTTGAGGCGCGGCGTGCGCGTCAGCGCGTCCGTGCGCTCGCAGTCGGCCCGCGAGCAGCTCGTGCGCCTCGGCTGCGCAGCGACGGTGCTCGATGTGCGCGACGCCGCGGCTGTCGAGGCTTGGTTCGAAGCAATCGGCCCCCACGACGCGCTCCTGAACAACGCGGCGGTGCTTGGCCCGAGGCGCTCGCTTCTCGAGACCACGCCAGAGGACGTCCGCGAGGTCCTCCACACCAACGTGGTCGGCGCCTTCACGGTGGCGCGCGCTGCGCTGCGGCACCTCGTGCCCGGCGGGCGGATGTTCCACGTGTCGAGTTATCTCGGGCGTCATGCGTTGCCGGATTACGGAGCCTACTGCCTCTCCAAGTTCGCACTCGAGGGCCTCGCTAGGGTGGTCGCGTGTGAGAACCCCGCGCTGCTCTCTGTGGCCCTAGACCCGGGCATGGTCCAGACCGACATGCTCCGCGACGCGCGGCTCGGCGGGCCCATCGACGACGCCACCACGGCCGAAGCGGCTGCAGTCCGCGTCCTCGACCTGTTCGCCACGCTCCCCCTCGAAACGTCGGGGACCACCGTCAGCCTCTGAGCGCGAGCTCGTGGTCCGGACACGGACGCGTGCCCCGGAAGCGCCGCGCGACCGGGCCGTGGCAGCTCAGTTCGGGGCGGGCGTCATCGCCGCCCGGACCTCAGTGATGCGATTGCCTCCCTCGAACCGAGCGTCGGCGAGGGCGCGCAGCCCTCGGCTCAGCACGGTGTTGGGATTGAGCTCGCCGAGCTCCACCGGAGACATGGCGAACGTAACCGTGGAGCTCAAGTTGGACCCGTCGAACTCCACCCGCACCTGCGCCAAGGCGGTGAGTAGGTTCTGGGCCACATGGAGCCCGCCGGAAAGCGCCGTGGCCTGGAGGATGATGACCATGGTGTCATCCTCCAGGCGGATGATCGTGTCCGTCCCCCGGCTCGTCGACCGAAGCGCCTTGAGCACCGCCTGCACATAGTGCTCGACTGCGGGGGGGCCGTTCTGGACCCGGAGCCCCGCGAGGGTGTCGATCTGGAGGCACAAGATGGTCGCCGGAGAGTTCGTGCGGCTGGCCATCTGCAGCGCGCGACGCAGCTCCACCAGTCCGAAAGAGACGCCGGCGCTCTCCTGCGCGGCCCAGTGGAGGGCCACTGCCTCGAGGCGGTGAAGGAGGCAGTCCAGCCCCACCGAGATCGCGGCGACCACCTCGCTCGAGAGACGGCGGTCCGTCCGGAAACCCAAGGCGAGCTGACCGTCCGTAGCTGATCGCGCGGCGCCCAGCCACAGGCCACCGGCGAAGCGCTCCATCGGCCCGAGCGGCAGCTCGCGGAGGATCTCGTGCGGGATGACTGCCCCTTCCGCAGCTCTGACGCACCACGTCGTGTTGCACTCCGGCTCCGCGAGGGGCCCGTAGTTGTAGGTCGCCAAGAACGCGGCCTCCGCGCCGACCAGACTGGACACAGCACGGAGCACCGTCTCAGCGAGGTCGGCCGGCGACGCACCCGCTGGCAGCGCTGCGAGGCTCGAGATGAAGGTCGTCAGGTCGTCAGGCGCGGAGCGGGGAGCGGCGTACACGGGGAGCCTCCGAGGGTCACCGTGTTTCTTCGGGCCGTTTTCGCCGGAGGTTAGGCGGAACCTCGAACAGGCATAACTCGTTGCCTTCCGGGTCGAACACCATGGCGAAGCGTCCCTCAGGGGCCTCCCACTGCTCCCGGAGCAACGGCGACCCCCGGAGCGGCTCCAGCGCGCGCACCAGTGACGGCACGCGAATCGTCAGCCCCACGGCCCGTAGAGCGGTGGTCTGCGGTCGACCCGGGACCACGCGGAGGCGGAGGCCGCCGCGCGCTCCTTCGAAGGAGCCGTCTTGCAGGGCCCGGAGGCGGAACCCCAGGACCTGAGCGTAGAACGAGGCCATCACCTCGGGGACCACCGCGCGCAGGAGGATCCCGACGACGCGGGTCATCGGTTCCACACCACAGTGCCCATGTCCGCGCGCATGGCGAGGTACTCGTCCGTCCAGCGTCCGTCGGGACCGCGCACGACGAACACGTCCCGCTCGGCAACCTGCGTGTCCCAGCCGCAGACAAACAGCGCGATCAGGGGCTCGGCGCTCTCCGGGGACCGGAACACCACGTCGGTTCGGCGGTGGAGGCACAGCCCGGCCGCCGCGATCGCCGCCTCGGGCCGCGGGTCGCGAGACGCGTGACAGAACACGAACTGCCCTCGCGGCGCCAGGAGGTGCGCGGCGGCCCGGCAGTAATCTCCGACGTCGCCGTGGAGCTCGAAGCGGCACGCGGCCTTCTGCGGGTGTGTCGAAGCCACGGCCTGCCCCACAGGCAGATAGGGCGGGCTCCCCGTCACGAGGTCGAAGCCCCCCCGCTCGGCGGCCTCCGGTGGCGGTGCCTCGGCGTCGGCAGAGGCCGTGAAGACCCGGCGGAGGTCGCCGAGACGTGGCTCGACCCGGTTGCCCAGACCGTTCCAGCGCACCGACTTCTCGGCCAACGCGTGGGAACGCTGCTGCACCTCGAGCGAGGTGAGCCGCGCGTCGCGCCCGTCGCGTAACAGTCGCCACAACACCAGCAGCCCCACGGAGCCGATCCCGGCGCCGAGGTCGAAGGCCCTGATGGGCCCGGGGGACTCGAGCGCCACGTTGGCAGCGCGCCAGGCGGTCATGAGATCGTCGGTGGAGAAGCGGTGCCCGCGCTTCAGCTGAAACAGCCGCCAGTCACCGGCGAGGTGATCGAGCGACTCCACCGACTCGACTGGGACATCCCGCATGGGGGGCTGACGTTAGCGCAGGCGTCCTCCGGCGGCACGCGCTATGTTCGCAGCGTGCGTCTGGCGCTGCTCCTCACCCTCTCGGCCCTCACGGCCCACGCCCACCACGATCCGCTCAGCCGCAGCCAGTGGCGGGTCCTGCCGGATGCAGGTGTGGTAGGGGCCACACTGATCTTCCGCGTGGCCGATCTCGCGCCCGCCGTGCTGGGACACCAGCGCCTGCCGGCGCTCGATCGCGAGGCCCAGCTAGAGGGGCTGGACAAGACGCTGCGAGCCCTCGCGCCAGGCTTCATCGAGGTCCGAAACGACGGCTCCGCGTGCAGCGGGCGGCTCCTGAGGATCCAGCACCAGAAGGGCGTGGAGCTGGGCTTCACCTTCGATTGCGGCAGGTCGCTCGGGCGGCTCGAGGTGTCGTTCCCGTTGCTCGGAAAGCTCGCGGCGGACCACCGCAACATGGCCACCCTCGACGTCGGGGGCGCCGTCGAGTCCGCCACGTTCACGCGAGACCAACAGAGCTGGGCCCGGGAGTTCGCGGGAGCGAGAGCGCGCGGCGACGAACACGCAGGGGGCGCACCTCGCCCAGGGAGCGCAGAGGGGGGCGCTACGGTGCCACCGGCGCCCACCGCGGCCGTTGGAGGGCCCCCGCTCGCGACCGTGGCGTGGCTGGGGCTCACGCACGTCCTGGCGGGGTTGGACCACGTGCTGTTCGTCTTGGGGTTGGTGCTCGCTGCTCGCCGACTACGTGACCTCGTGGCCCACACGCTCGTCTTCACGCTGGCGCACTCGATCACGCTGGCCTTGGCGGCGACCGGGCGCGTCGAGGTGAGCCCCGCGCTGGCCGAGCCGCTCATTGCGCTCAGCCTGGTCGCCATCGCCTGGCAGGCCGTGGATCAAGCCGAACACGCCGGCTCCACCGCGGCGATCGTGGCCGTATTCGGCTTGATCCACGGCCTCGGGTTCGCTGGCGGGCTCCTCGAGCTGTCTCTGGAACCGGCGGCGCTTCTCGCTCCGCTGCTCGCGTTCAACTGTGGCGTAGAGGCAGCGCAGCTCCTGGTGGCCGGCCTCGCCTGGGGGGTGGTGGCGGTTCACCGGGAGCGGCAGTGGTACCGGGCGCGGCTTCTGATCCCGAGCAGCGTGGCGATCGCCCTTGCCGGGCTGATCTACGCTGTGGAGCGCGTCACCCACGCTTAGGGGGCCAGAGCACACGCTCGGAGGGGCAGCGACCGCCCCGCGCAGGGCTACTCGTAGACCATCCAGAGCGGCCCCGGGAACACCCAGCTCAGCCCTTCGCGGAGGCGGTCGCGCCAGTTCTCCCAGTTGTGCCCGTCACGCGCCTCGACGTAGCGAACCTCCATGCCCATGTCGCGAAAGAAGGGCGCCATCGAGCGGTTCTCGTAGATGAGCGACTCGTACTGACCGCACGACATGAACACGCGCTGGCTGGGCCGACCGGGCGCCTCGCGGAACGTGTTCATGAACTTCACGACGGGGTCGAAAGCGGGGCCGCGTTTGTGTGCGCCGATATCGGTGAACGCGAACGAACCCGACTGGAGCAGGAGGTTCCCGAAGACACCCGGGTATCGCCACGCTGTGGACAAGGAGGCAACGCCGCCGAAGCTGGCCCCCATGAGACAGCGTGTGGCCGGAGTGCCGTAGAGCGGGTATCGCTTCTCGATCTCGGGCAGGACGTACTCGGCGATGAAGTCCTGATGCGGTCGGTGGTCGGGGTACTCGTTCATCCGATTGCCGGGGTGAGTGAGCGCCACGATCAGCGGCTGAACCTCCAGGCGGTGGATGAGGTTGTCGAGGGCCGTCTGGAGGCGCGTGAACCGCAGGTAATCGCCGCCGTCGTGGACGATGAGCAGCGGATAACGACGGGTGGTGCGGAAACGCGCCGGGAGGTACAGGCTGACCCGCCGCCACTCCTTGAAGGGCGTCCTGCGGAAGATCATCTCCTTGATCTCGCCCTTCCGGGCCTCGCCGTCCGGCTCGATCCAGTCCGGGGGCTTGTAGCCGCTGGCCTGACAGACCGAGTTGGCCCCGAAGGGGTCCGTGGCGTAGTTCGGGTTGAGGGCGTCCATGACCCACTCGCCGTGACCCGCCCGGTTCACCTCGAACTTGTATTCGAGCCGGCTGCGCGCAGGCACCTCGAGGACGAAGTACCAGAGGTCCGTGCCCGCTATCCGCTGGAGCGGCTGCGACGAGGGCAAGCCGAAGACGAAGTGCCGGAGGTTGACCTCTCGCGCCTCGCCGCGCCAGACGAACGTGCAGTGGCGTCCCTCCACGATGGGGAAGGTGTGCCGCTCCATGAACGCGTCGACCGCGGCGACGCTGCGAGGCGCCTCGGCCTCGAAGGTGTGAATGGCTAGGTTCAAAGGAGGTCCACCACGTGGCTGTCGGCGCCGGCCGAGTCGTCGAAGAGGCCCACGCGGAACGTGCTCTTCGCCGTCTCCCCGATGGGCTCGACTTTGCCGTCGAGGCGAAGACGGCGGGCTGACGGCGGGGCCCCGGGTACTCCGTCCGGCCAGCCGAGACGCTCCCCTTCGTCGAGGGCGAGGCAGGTGGACGGATGAAAACGGCGCGCGAGCAAGGACACCCGCGGCGTGTCACCCAGCCGAAGGCGGGTGCGGGCGTGAGGCAGCACCACCACGCCCTGGATGAGGCCGAGGCCCTCGTCGAAGACCTCGGCGTGGCCCATTCCCTGCGGCGGAGCGTCATGAAACAGCACGACGCGATCGGAGAGCGCCATCGCGCCCGCCGACCAGGCGATCACGGGCTTGTCCGCGAGGAGCGACTCGAACCCGAAGAGCTGCAGACGATTCAGGAGCACCGCCACGTGCCCGCCCGCCAGCAGCACCGCGCCGGCGGCGCCCACCAGCTCAGCGAGCTCCTCCACGTGCCGTCGCACGGCGGGGCGCTCGAGCGGGGTCTGGGCGCGATCGAAGGCGCTCCGGATGGCGCGGATCCGGACGAGGTGGTGAGCGTCCACGCGACGAATCGCGTCGATCGCGGCCTCGATCTCAGGCTCGAGCAGCTCCTCGGGAGCGTGGGTCGCGAGCAGCTGCTCCACGACGCTCTTCGCCGAAGTGAGGCGCAGTCGATAGAGCTCTTGTAGCCGGCGGAGCGTGTCTTGACGGGCGCGGTGAGCCGTCGCGAGGTCGGGGTCCTCGCGCATGATCTCTTCCCAGCGGGCGTAGAGATTCAGGTTCTTCACGCGGCCGCCACAGGCCTCCTTGAGTTCGTCGTCTTCGCTCTCGCGCTCCTGCCAACCCGCGGTGATGACAGCGGCATAGGCGTCCGGCTCGTCCAACACGCCGAGGGCGTCGAGCTCCCGACCTGCCAGGGGCAGCAGGCGTTGGGGACCGAGGACGATGCGAGGAGGAGAGGACATGGGGCGGACCTTCTATCGCGAGACGGGCGTGTGTGGTAATCGAAAGGGGCTCCCGGCTCGGGCGCCCAAGGTGTGGACTCGTCTCTGCACCTGAATCTCGACCCTGAGCGGGTGACCGCATATTCGGCCCACCCGGCCCCCGCGCCAACCCTTTTTGCGGGAAGCCGCGGGTGCCACGCATGAAACCCCGGCCGCCCGCGGTCGGACCTCGACGCTGACCCTCGGAGTCGCCCATGCATGTCCTGTTCGTCGCTCCACATTTCCCGCTCAACCAGCGCCTGTTCGTCCGGGCGCTCAAAGCCGCAGGGGCCAAGGTCACCGGGATCGGCGAGCCCGCGGTGGAGCACCTCGACGGTGAGCTGAAGAGCTGGCTGCACGGCTACGAGCAGGTCCGGTCGGTGTGCGACGTCCAGGCCCTCTTCGATGCCGTCCGCCGCGTGCAGCGCCGCGAGTGGGTCGACCGCCTCGAGGCCACGGTGGAGGCCCACGTCTTGGCCGCCGCCGAGGTGCGCAACGCCTGTGGGATCCCCGGGCTCAGCATGGACCAGTCCACGCTGTGCCGCGACAAGCCGCTGATGAAGGAGTTCCTCCGCCGCCACGACATCCCGTGCGCCGCGTCCAGCGGCGCGGACTCGGCCGACGACGTGCGCACCTTCGCCAGGCGAGTCGGATATCCGTTGATCCTGAAGCCGCGCGCCGGCGCGGGCGCTGACGGCACGATCAAGGTCACCTCCGACGACGACCTCGAGGACGCGCTCAAGGCCTACCGCCTCGGGAACGGCCGCAGCATCGCCGTCGAGGAGTACATCGAGGGCCACGAGGGCTTCTACGACACGCTCACGATCAACGGCGAGGTGGTCTACGACTTCGCCGCCCACTACTACCCGAACGTGCTCGAGGCCATGCGGTCGCGCTGGATCTCGCCCGTAATCGTGGTGACCAACCGCATCGACAGCGCCCCCGGCTACAGCGAGCTGAAGGCGATGGGGGCCAAGGTCATCTCGGCGATGAAGCTGGGGACCACCGCCACGCACATGGAGTGGTTCTACGGGCCCAAGGGGCTCAAGTTCTCCGAGATCGGCGCCCGCCCGCCCGGCGTCCGCACGTGGGACCTCTACTGCGCAGCCAACGACATCGATCTCTACGGCGAGTGGGCCAACGCGATCGTGCACGGTCGCGTCATGAGCCGGCTCTCACGGCAGTTCTCGTCCGGAATCGTGGCGCTTCGGCCCGATCGCGACGGTCGGATCGTGGGCTACGAGGGCGTCGAGGCCGTCCAGCGCCGTTATGGCCCGCTGATCATCGACGCGCACATCCCGCCCCCCGGGTCCCCCACCCAGCCGGTCGAGGCGGGCTACCACGCCAACGCGTGGATCCGCATGAAGCACCCCGATTACGACACGCTGCGCAACATCCTCGAAGAGGTCGGCCGCACCGTGAAGGTCCACGCGAGGTAAGCCAATGAAAGTCCTTTGGATATCGCCACACTATCCACCCGAGATGCTCGAGTTCACCCGCGGCCTCGCCGAGGTGGGCGCAACGATCATCGGTGTTTCGGACCAGCCGCAGGCGCAGCTGCCGCAGGCCGTGAAGCACTCCCTCAAGGCCTATATTCAGGCCCCGATCTTTGACGAGGACCGCGCCGTGGACGCCATCGTGCGCGGCCTCGGCCGGGTGGAGGTCGACCGCGTCGAGACCCTGTGGGAGCCCTGCGTGGTGCTCGCCGCCAAGGTCCGCAAGGCGCTCGGGATCCCCGGCATGACCCCGGAGGTCGCGCTGCGATTCCGCGACAAGGGCCTCATGAAGGAGGCCGCCATCGCGGGCGGCGTCCGGGTCCCCAAGGCCGTCCGAATCCGCACGGTCAATGAGGCATGGGCGGCGGCCGAGGTGGTGGGATTCCCGCTCATCATCAAGCCGATCGCGGGCGCGGGCACCGCCGACACGTTCCGCTGCTTCGAACCGAAGATGCTCGAGAACGCGCTGCAGCGTATGGGGCACGTGCCCGTGTGCAGCGTGGAGGAGTACATCGACGGGGACGAGTTCACGTACGACACCGTGTGCATCGACGGCGTGCCGGCGTTCGAGAACGTGGCGCAGTACCATCCGCGCCCCATCGAGGGCCGCACCAACGAGTGGATCAGCCCCGCCCAGCACGTCTTCCGCAACCCGCTGATCCCGGAGCTCATGCCGGGCATCGACCTCGGGCGGCGCACGCTCAAGGCGCTGGGCATGACCACCGGCTTCACGCACATGGAGTGGTACCGGAAGCCCGATGGCGAGGTCGTCCTCGGCGAGATCGCCTGCCGCTCCGGCGGCGGTAAGCTCGTCGACATGATGAACTTATCCAACGACTTCGACGTGTATCGCGAGTGGGCTCGGGCGGTCTGCTGGAAGTCCTTCGAGGCCAAGGCCCACCGGCGGTACTTCGTCGGCATGGTCTTCAAGCGGGCTCAAGGCCGCGGCCGGATCTCTCGGATCGACGGCCTCGACCGGGTCCGCGCGCGCTGCGGGAAGTGGCTCGTGGAGGAGGGGCTGCTCCCGGTGGGGGCCCACCGGCGCGACTGGAAGGCCACGCTGCTCAGCGATGGCCACATCACGGTCCGCCACCCCGAGCTCTCCGAGTGTATGGCCATGATGAAGACCGCGATCATCGACCTTCGGATGTACGCGGAGTAGTCCCATTGTGAGACGGATCGTCCCGCAATGGGACGGTCGCCGCCTCACAAGCCCCTGATTCAGCGTCCACTTTCACTGGCATTCCGCTCGCTCTGCCCCTGCACGTCCCGGTGCTCGGGCCGGGCCTCTGCGAAAGGACCAGTGGACTTCCATGGACGATCTGAAGAAACGCGCCCGCAAGGCGCTCGACAACCTCAAGAAGCTCTTCGGTGACGAATCGGCAACCCTCCTCGGCGACGAGTCGAAGGCGGGCATCGAGGTCATCAGCACCGGCTCGTTGGGCCTCGACCGCGCGCTCGGCGTAGGCGGCGTGCCGCGCGGGCGCATCGTGGAGATCTACGGCCCCGAGGCCTCGGGCAAGACCACGCTCATGCTCAACCTGGTGGCAGCCGCACAGCGCGCCGGGGGCCTCGCGGCCTACATCGACGCCGAGCACGCGCTGGACCGCGCCTACGCCGAGCGCCTCGGCGTGGACGTCGACGCCCTCCTGCTCTCCCAGCCCGACTCCGGCGAGGAGGCTCTCGAGATCGTGGAGCACCTCGTCCGCGAGGCGCGAGTGGAGCTCATCGTGGTGGACTCGGTGGCGGCGCTGGTGCCGCAGGCCGAGATCGACGGCGACCTGGGCGACACTCACGTGGGGCTGCAGGCGCGCCTCATGAGCCAGGCCCTGCGCAAGCTGGCGCCCGTGGTGCACAAGTCGGGCGCGACGTTGTGCTTCGTCAACCAGATCCGGACCAAGATTGGGGTCACCTTCGGCTCGCCCGAGACCACCACCGGCGGACGCGCGCTGCGCTTCTACTCGTCGGTGCGGTTGGACATCCGGCGCATCGGCGGGCTCAAGGAGAAGGAGGAGGTCACCGGCAACCGGGTTCGGGTCCGCGTGGTGAAGAACAAGGTGGCGCCCCCGCACGGCTCCGCGGAGTTCGACATCCTCTTCGGCAGCGGCATCGACCGCGCCGGCGAGCTCATCGACAACGGCCTGGCCGTGGGCCTCGTCCAGAAGTCGGGCGCGTGGTTCTCCATGGGAGAGACGCGCCTCGGCCAGGGTCGTTCCAAGGCTGCGGAGCTGCTCCGGCAGAGCCCCGCGATGGCCGACTCGCTGGAGGCTGCCATCCGTGGTGCGTGGGCCAACGGCGCCCGTCCGTCTTCCGCCTGCGGCAGCGACGACGACGTCCTCGACGAAGCGGCCTGACAACCGCTGACCGTCCCCGATCCGTGTCTCCAACCTGGGGCCCGCGCCCCACAAGACCCCAACCGTAACGAGAAAGGACCCATCCCATGATCCACAGCAACAACCTCGTCATCCTCCGCGGGCGCCTCGGCGCCGATCCCGAAGCCAAGACGCTGCCCAGCGGCGACCGCGTCGCCAACTTCAGCCTGGCCACGAACCACGCCTGGTCGACCAAGGACGGCCAGAAGCAGGAGCGCACCGAGTGGCACTCCGTGGACGCGTGGGGCCAGCCGGGGGACTTCGCGGCGAACTACCTGAAGAAGGGCGACCTCGTGCAGGTGGTGGGCTCCCTCCGCTACTCCCACAAAGAGAGGGACCCGAAGGACGGCAAGGACGGGAAGGACATGAAGTTCCCGCGCATCAAGGTCCACGAGCTCATCGCCCTCGAGCGCCGCCGCAACGAGGAGCGCGGGGCCGGAGCGGGAGCGGAAGCGCCGGCGCCAGAGCGGGACGGCGTGGAGGTCGTGGAGGGGGACTTCCCGTTCTAAGGGACGGGGGCACTCGCGCCTCTGCCGGCGGGTGCCCGGGGGGCTACGGTTCGACCAGCGTGTCGATCTGTAGGCCGCCCGGGTACCCGTAGCTGACCGCGGAGTTGTACCCGTACGCTGAGAGGCCGAAGGGCGCGGTGCTCTCAAACGTAGAAACCCCCACGGAGAGGTCCACGTAGGCGTAGCGCCATGGCGAGCCGGACACGCTCTTGAACTCGCTCTCAGGCACAGCAGTGCCCGCCACGAGCACCGGGGCGTCGGTCTCCTTGACCAGCGTCACCCAGTTCTGGCCGAACGCCGGCTCGAGGAAGCCGCCCTTGAGCGGCGGCGCGGAGAGCACGTAGTAGGTCCGGAACCGCTCCACGGGCACCGCGCCGATGAGGCTCGGGTCCCCGATGAAGTCGTCCGTGTAGCCCTGGCTCACGAGGTACTGCATCACCTGAACGGGCCCGGTCGCGGTGACCTCGAAGGAGGCCGAGGTCTGGATCTCGATGTAGGCGCCCTTCTGCGAGAGGGTGAGGTTGGTCACGAGGTCCCCGTCCACCGTCTTCTGAGGCGGGTTGGTCGACAAGACCACGTTGGCGTCCGCCGCCTGGATGCGCCAGAGGTCGATCTCGGTGCCGCGCGGCTTGGTCTTGATCGCGAGGTAATGGGCCCCGAGGAGGTTCGTGGGCAGCAGCTGCTCCTCGAGGTGATCGGCGCAGCACCCGTTGACGTCCGACGGCGCGTCGGCCGGGCCGATCACCGCCTCTTCGTGTCCTGAGAAGACCGCGATCGGGTAGTTGGCCCACACCCGCGAGCCCGAGAGGTCCGCCGAGCCCGCGTCGAAGAGCGACTCGCCCTCTGTCTCGATGTTGAGCACCTGGCCCTCCGCCATCTCCACCGTGTGGAGCTGCCCGGGCGAGAGCTTCGGGATGATGCCGTTGGCCTTCACGGGCGCCGACACCTGCAGCGTGACCTCGGTGGCGTCTCGCGTGGCCACTACCGTGAAGTAGCCCGTCTGTCCCTCGATGAACGTGGTCGGCGAGCTCAGCCAGGACAGGACCACGTAGTCGGTGCCCAGTACGTTCGCAGGGAGCAGCAGCGAGGCGTCGTTCGAGTACTTGTTGTCCCACGGGTTGAACTGGTGAACGAGCACGGGACGGCTGCTCTCGAGACGGACGCCCAGGTCGAAGAGCCCGGTCTTCTGCACGTTCATGATTGGCAGCACGAAGACCGACGAGCTCTTGGCCTTCACGATGGGATCGGGGACAGCGATGGTCACCCCGTCGGGCGGGTGAAAGCTGACCTCAGCGTCCAGCTCCCCTGGGTTGGACACCACCACCGCGTGCGGCGAGTTCTCGGGCGTGGGGTTGATCGTGGGGTCGGGGTAGTTCGGGAGGTCCACGGTCCAAAACGAACAACCGATATAAGCACCGAGCTTCGGGTCGACCGTGCACTTGGATCCGCACTTGCCCGACGAGCAGTACAGCTCATCCGGACACTGCACGGGCTCGAGGAAGCCTGTCCCGTCTTCGTTACAGGCCTTCACCGCGGTGAGTCCCTGGCAAAACTTCTTGCCGGGCTCACAGACCATGACGAGCGCGCACACCCCCTGGACGCACTCCTCGTTGGCAGCGCACCCCTGGGGACACCCGCCGTCCGAGCCGTCCGAGCCGTCTCCGGACGCGTCGCTCCCCTCGGAGCCGTCGGCCGGCGCGTCCGAGCCGTCCTCGGCGTCGGCAAGCGCGTCACTTCCGTCGGTTCCGTCGGTTCCGTCGGTTCCGTCGGCTGAGTCCGCGCTTCCGTCCGTGCCGTCCGCGGTGCTCGTACCGTCGCCGGTGCCGTCGCTCCCCTCCTGTCCGTCGACGGGGACCTCACCGTCCGTGCCATCGAGGCCGGCGGCGCCGGTGTCCTTTCGCCCCCCCGCGGGATCGCTGCAGCCGACCGCCAGGAACACCAACCACAACGCGCACGCTCTGAACCGCATATCGCCTCCTTTGGCGAGCTTACACCCGAGGCCGGACTCAAGAGTGGGTCCCGCCATCTCTCCTGGGCGATCCGATGCGCGCTCCGCACCCCTCGCAATCCACGAACTGGAGGCGCGTCGAGCACGCTAGCGCACTCCGCACCGCCAGAAAACGCTTGACCCCCGGACTCACCGGCGAGAAAAGCCGCGGCGATTCAGGAGGCTCTATCATGATCGCCACGCTCCGTGCTGCTGCACGGCACTTCATCGTCCTTTCGCCCGCGCTGTTCGTGCTGGCGTGTCACGAAACCACCGAAGACGACCTCGGCACGCCCGGCGAGGACGTGACCGCTCCGGGAGACACCGGCGGCGGTAACACCGACGGCGGCGACACGGGCGAGCCGCGCTTCCAGAATGGCTGCGAGAACGACACCGACTGCGCCGGCGTGGTCTTCGAGGACCTCTCGGTATGCGAGCGAGTGAGCTGCGACCTCGCCACCAAGAAGTGCATCCGTGGGGACGCCGCCGACGGCACCTCGTGCACAGACGGCGACCAGTGCACCACCAACGACCAGTGCAAGGCGGGCGCGTGCTCGGGCGCGGGCAAGACCTGCAACGACGAGAACCCGTGCACCAACGATCTGTGCAACCCCGACACGGGCAAGTGCGAGGCCAACCCCAACTCGGCGCTGTGCGACGACGGCAACCTCTGCACGCTGAACGACCAGTGCGCGAACGGCGCCTGTACGGGCCAGACCAACCCGGCCTGCCAGTGCGAAGTTGACGCCGACTGCGCGAAGTTCGACGACGCCGACCTCTGCAACGGCACGCTCGCGTGCACCGACAAGCAGTGCGTGGTGAAGGAGGGCTCCGAGGTCGGCTGCACCGCCGGGACCGACCCCTGCTCGTCCACCGCCTGCGACCCGGCCGACGGCAAGTGCAAGGAGACCCCTGCCGGCGACGGCTCCGCGTGTGACGACGGCGACAAGTGCACGAAGTCCGACCGCTGCGCGGCCGGCAAGTGCACGGGCAAGGCGCTCACCTGCGACGACAAGAACCCCTGCACCGACGACAGCTGCGACTCCGCCACCGGCTGCACCACGGCCGCCAACACGGGCGCCTGCGACGACGGTGACCTCTGCACCACGGACGACGCGTGCAAGCAGGGCACCTGCACCGGCGCCACCAACCCGGCCTGCCAGTGCACCACCGCGGCGGACTGCGCCACCTTCGAAGACGGCGACCTCTGCAACGGCACCCTGGTGTGCAACAACTCGAAGTGCGAAGTCGACACCGCCACGGTCGTGGACTGCTCGGCCGACGCGGCCGCTGCCCCGGCCTGCCAGACCGTGGTCTGCGAGCCCACGAACGGCAAGTGCGAGACGCGCCCCGCGCTCGACGGCGGAAGCTGCGACGACGGCAGCCTCTGCTCCTCGTCGGACGTCTGCGACGCCGGCGCGTGCAAGGGTACGGCGGTCGTGTGCAACGACGGCAACGCCTGCACCGACGACACCTGCGACCCGGCTGCGGGCTGCAAGACGGCCTTCAACACCGCTTCCTGCGACGACGGGAGTGCCTGCACGTCGAATGACAAGTGCAGCGGCGGCGAGTGCGCGGGCTCGGGCGACTGCGCCTGCGAGACCACGGCGGACTGCGCGTCGGCCGAAGACGGCAACCTCTGCAACGGCACGCTGGCGTGCGTGAACAAGCTCTGCAAGCTGGTGCCGTCCACGGTGGTCACCTGCGACACGAACGGCCTCACCGCCTGCCAGACCGCCGAGTGCATCCCCGACACCGGCAAGTGCATCACGCGCAACCTCAGCTCGGGTGACCTCTGCAACGACGGCGACGCTTGCTCCGAGAACGACGTCTGCACGGACGGCCTCTGCAAGGGCAAGCCGGTCGTTTGCGACGACGGCAACCTCTGCACCTCCGACTCGTGCGAGCTGGCCTCGGGCTGCAAGTACGTGTTCAACAACGTGCCGTGCGACGACGGCGTCAGCTGCACCACGGGCGACACCTGCAACCTCGGCTCGTGCTCCGGCACGCCCAGCCCGGAGTGCACGTGCACGACTGACGCGGACTGCGCGGCCTCGGACGACGCCGACAAGTGCAACGGCACGTTGAAGTGCCAGGTCGTGGCTGGCGCCGGCAAGTGCGTCGTGGATCCCGCCTCCGTAGTGGTCTGCCCGCCCAGCGACTCGCCCTGCAAGATCTCGGCGTGCAACGCCGGGACCGGGGCTTGCGACCTAGGCAACGCCGCCGAGGACAAGCCCTGTGACGACGGAGACGCGTGCACCGCGGGCGAGACCTGCACCGCCGGCGCCTGCGAGGGCGGCACGGCGGCGAAGTGCGACGACGAGAACCCGTGCACCACGGACTCCTGTGACGCCATTCAGGGCTGCCGGTACGAGAACAACACGGCCTCGTGCGACGACGGCGACCCGTGCACGCTCGCCGACGTCTGCGGAGAGGGCGCCTGCCAGCCGGGCGACGCCAACCCGGCCTGCGAGGCCAGCTGCAAGGCCTCTTGGAACCTCGGGTGTGGCAGCTTCGACTCGTGGGACACCGGCAGCTTCGGCGCCACCGACCTCGTAGACTCGTACGCCTGCTCCGAGGACTCCTTCCCCGGCGGCGAATACACGTACCTCTTCCAAGCCAGCTTCGACGCGAAGGTGCGCATCACGCTCTCGAACGAGGACGCGGCCACCGACATCCACGTGCTGGCGCAGTCCGACATCGGCTGCGACCCGAAGGCCTGCATCACCACGGGCTACAGCACGGCCACGGTCGATGTGAAGGCCGGCGAGTCCTACTACTTCGTGGTCGACACCTACGTCTCTGAGTTCTTCGACCTCGAGACCGGCGGCTACACGATCGAGGTGGACTGCGTCCCGGCGACGGAGACCTTCTGCCAAGACGGCGTGGACAACGACGAGGACGACTCCACGGACTGCGAAGACTCGGACTGCGCCACCAACATCGCGTGTACGCCCGACATCTGCGAGTCCTCCTGGACGCTCAGCTGCGGCGGCTCCGACTCGTGGTCGAACTACCAGTTCGGGTCCACCAACAACGTGTCCGAGTACGCGAGCTGCGACAACCCGTTCACGTACCCCGGCCCCGAGTACACGTACGTGTGGGACGCGCCGGCCGATGGGCCCGTCACCGTGACCCTCACGGACGAGTCGTCCTTCGGGACCGACATCATGGTGCTCACGGACGACAACGGCGTGTGCGCCGCAGCCAACTGCGCGGGCTGGGGCCTCGACGACGTCACCTTCGACGCCGTGGCCGGCCAGCGCTACTACTTCGTGGTCGACGGCTGGAACGGCGCCGAGGGTACGTACGACATCTCGGTCACCTGCGGGGCGGCCGGTGAGACCGCCTGCGCCGACGGCCTCGACAACGACGAAGACAGCTCCACGGACTGCGCGGACACTGACTGCGCCGCGCTGCCGGCGTGCCAGGTCAACTGCGACCCGGTCATCGCCACCCCGGTGGCGTGTGACTCGGCCACGGTGCTCAGCACGGGCGTCGCCGCGAGTACCAAGGACGTCATCGACGCCTATAGCTGCAACACCGGCGAGGTCAGCGGCCTCACGGGTCCCGAGGTCGCGGCCACCTTCGTCGCTCCCTACACGGGCCTCGTGCTGTTCGAGATCCTGGAGACCAACCCGAAGACCACGCTCATGGTCATCGAGAACGAGGCAGGCCTCTGCCTCCCCGCGAACTGCCTCGACTCCGGCACGCTCGTGCTCGCCGATGTGGAGAAGGGCAAGTCGTACACCGTGGTGGTGGACGGCACGCTGACCGACAAGTTCACGCTCGAGATCACGTGCGACCAGCCCTCGACCGAGCAGCTGTGCGACGACGGCGTCGACGACGACCTGGACGGCTTCGCGGACTGCGAGGACGAGGACTGCTTCATGCTCTCGGACCTCTGCGACCTCGCTTGCTCTCCGGCCACCGACAGCTTTGCCACGCTCGTTTGCGACGACGACTCGGACTCGTTCTCGAACGACGGCTTCGGGAGCGCGGACGACGTGGTCTATTACAACTGCGTGGAGCGCCTCAACGTCTTCACCTACTCCGGCCCCGAGTACACCTACACCTACGTCGCTGACACGAGCGGCCCGGTCACGGTGACGCTGACGGAGCCGGACTTCGGCAACGACCTCGACCTCATGCTCCTCGTGGACAAGGGCCTCGGCTGCAACCCCGCGAGCTGCCAGGACTGGGACGAGGACACCCTGACGTTCGACGCCGTGGCCGGCACCACCTACCACCTCGTGGTGGATGGCTTCCTGGGCGCGGTCAGCACCTACGAGCTCGCGTTCAGCTGCGGCGCGCAGTAATCGCGCCCCCTGTAGCGCCGCCCCTAAGCGCGGCGCTGCGCGTCCCGAAGAACCCCACGAAGCGGCCAAGCGCCGCACGTGGGGCGGGACCTCTCGTCACGCCCCCAAACGACAAACAGGTGAGTGTGTGGACCGCCGCATGGGCCACACACTGGCGGGTCTCCGGACCCGCGGGGGGACGACTATGTACGCTGCTTCATTCGAGCCGGTGGTTCTCGAGAGCCGGGAGAACAACCGCGTGTCGATGTGCCTCGAGGTCTCCGGCGAGACCGGGCACCAGTTCTTCACGGGCTTCACGGAGAACGTCTCGGCGGGTGGGCTCTTCATCGCCACCTACCAGTGCCTGCCGATTCGCAGCCGCCTCCATGTGTCGTTTCGGGTCCCTGGGCTGAAGCATCAGTTCGAGTGCGACGCCGAGGTGCGCTGGATCCGCGAGTTCAACGAGTCCGCGCCCCACGTGGCGCCTGGCATGGGCGTCAGCTTCCTGAACCTGTCAGCCGAGGAGACGGCGGCGCTCAACATGGTGCTGCACCGCCTCGAGCCGATCTTCTACGACGCCTGAGGCAGGTCGCCGAGGAACTCCAGCACGAGGCGCTCGAACAGCTCCCACTGTTCGAGCTGCGCCGTATGCGTGCCCGCCCGGAGCATCACGGTGCGGGCGTTCGGCAGCTTCTCGCCCATGAGCTCGCTCACCCAGAACGGCGTGAAGCCGTCGCGCTCGCCGCCGATGACCAGCGCCGGCGAGCGAACGTCGCCCAGCCGCTCGGAGGTGGAGTGCTGCGCGGCCTCGTCCAGGGTCTCGAGAAACACGCGCGGGTCAATGCGTGCCATGTGCTCGAGGTAGGCCATCATGTCCGCGCGCGCCAGGAGCTTGCCATCCACCTCGAGCAGCTGTGCCACGCGCCAGGCGAGCTCGGTTGGGAGCACGCTGGACGTGACCGCGCTCGCGACCTCAGGGATCGCCTCGACGAGCCGCCGGATCACAGGGAGCAGGCGCTTCAGGCGGTCGCTGTCGCCGGCGGTGTCGAGCGGCCTTCCGGGGCTGCCACACACGAGGACGAGCCCCTTGACCCGCGACGGCGCCATGAGCGCGGCCTCTAACGCGATCTGCACCCCCATCGAGTGGCCGAAGAAGACGCCTTCGGGAACGCCCGCCTCGTCCATGCACGCAAGCACGTCCGCAGCGAGCACCGGCATGCCATAACCGTCCCCAGCGGCGCGGCGCCAAGAGGCCCGGTCGATGCCACCCGCCATGCTGGAGTTCCCATGTCCGCGATAGTGCGGGTGGAAGACGCGGTGCCGGCTCTCGAGGGCGGGCGCGATGCGCCGCCACGCGAAGCCATCGCATCCAAGCCCATCACACAGGATCACGGGCGCGCCCTCTCGGAGGCCCCCGTCAAACCAGACGAGCTCCGTCCCGTCCTGCCGCACCGTCCTGCCGCTGGGATAACCGTCCACGTCGTTACCTTCTCTAGTTGGCGGAGCCCGCCGCGCGGCGGGCCTCCATCAAGGAATGGGTGCGGGGCGCGCCCCCGTTGGCGCCAACGGTGCCCGCGAGACGCCATTCGAGCGCCACGCGCCCTGGCGGACCTCCTACGAGCAGCTGGACGGACCGCGACGTGGACTTGAGCGCCGTCGCGGGGAACACGACGTCGTACGCAACCCGGAGATTGGTCACGTCCGGATACACGAACTCGAAGCCCTTACGGTCAGCGTGGCGGACCACGCGCAGCGCCTCGCTGCGAACACCGTCCACCAGCAGCCAGACCCGGAACGTGCCGTCCGGCCGCTCGAGGTGATTCCAGGCCCACTCCCGGGTGTGCATGGTCACGAAGAACTCGAGCGCT
>SXGT01415158.1_pt1 | contig 29116 bp, 21 predicted proteins | sample 3176221 | NCBI WGS metagenome assembly SXGT01 (sample SAMN11356862, study PRJNA531348) | freshwater metagenome | isolation source: freshwater sample F1-120 | place: China: Fuxian Lake, Yuxi | collected 2017-12-25 | reverse complement strand
GCAGTACTGGCATCAGTGGCAGGCGCCACTGCCGCTGCTTCCGGGAGCTCCTCCAGGATCATCGTCCCCAACGTCTCGAAGTGATCCTTGCCTGCCAGCAAAAGCAGTAGTGCCGGGTCGTCTGCTGGCAACCGACCTGCAAGATCGGCATACACCAACTCCCACAGCTGAGCCAGATGAAACACCGCCTCAGACTCATCTGGGGACATCCCCTCTGAAGAGTGCTGCGCAGCCAACTGCTGAAACACCTGCTCAAAGAGCCCCTGATGCTGCAGCGTCGCCATCAGCTGAGTCGACATCAACATTACCAAGTCCCGGGTAAGCGGGACCAGCCAGTCAGCTACCAGGTTCGGCAATGACTGAGCCGTAAATGAACTCACTGGCTGCGCCGCCAGCGTGGTCACACGCTTGACCACAGCCTGAAGCAGCGCGACAGGATTGGGAACGACAGGAAGTTGAGCTTGGTCAGACACGGCGAGGACTCCTCGGGTCGTAGTGACTGCACTCGAGCGGGCGCAGGTCTTCCAGGTCGTAGGGGACTGCCCCAGCCAGGCATCGAGCCCACGGCCAGGTGTAGAGGGCCCCGTCAGGCTTGACACGCCCCACAGGCGCCGCCGAGAGAACATAGTGCCCATGCCGGCAGGACTTACACAGAACTCGGTCATCGCGGAAGCTCAGACGGGAATCGCTGTCACCCTCACGCCGAGCAGGCTCTTTCCCCTCGTTCAACACGGCCTGGAAAGGGCTGATCCCCCCCGGAGTCATGAAGTTCACCTGGTCAGCCTGGGTTTCCTCGACCTGGTGGCTAGTGCCGGCCACCGGGCCCACAGATACCCCAGCCTGGAAATTGCGGGCAGTCTCAGCTGCTGCTGCCACAGCCGCAGCGAGCGAGTCACCAAGAATAGCCTGTGCAGACCCGGGTACCTCGTACTTCTTGCCATCGGCAGCGACCACCACCCCAGGGGTATCCCCACCAGACCCACCACCGGGGAACTTCGGCTTGTTCATGCCACACCTCCACAAATCCACCAGAATATAAGGCTGCCAGGCCGCGGCTGCAACCACTATTCGACAAAGCAGAAAATCCGTGCCAGAATAAGCCTGGTTGCTACGAGGAGACTCTGTGTACAAGCTAACCGGAATCGGTAACACCATGATTGCCCCAAGCAGCACCAAAATGGATGCAGCTACGCAGGCAGTCGCAAAGGATCCCGCAGGGATTCCAGGCACAACTACAGTACTACAGTCCCGCGGATTCTCCCGAGAGCCGGCATCGACCCCAGACACGAGCGCCAGTCAGGCCATGTCCAGCAGGTTCGGGGAGCAACCCCGACAGACCCTTCCTGGCAACATCCAGCACACCGGCATCATCGGGAGCATGCCCAGCCATAGTCGTGGTCTTAGTAGGCCAAGCGCAGCTACTCCAACAATCATCGGTAGCGCACCCGGCCATAATGGTGGCATCGTCAGGGGAGCAGTAGTTGCCCAGCTACCACCAATGCCAAATCCTGGCTACGTGCCGTACCTAGTATACCCCGATGCAGAACCAACACCGGCATCAGCACTCCCCCAGGGACAGGCACCGCAGTTGCGCCCAGTGGCCAATCGTGGCTTCGCCCGTGAGCCTCTTCAACCAGGTCAACAAGCAGGAGCTGCTATTCCTGTACAGCCGGTACAGCCGGTACAGCCGGTACAGCCCCTATGGCCACCTCCAATGGCCCAGCAAGGTCAGATCCAGTCAAGTGCAAACAGCCTCCAAGCCGGCAGGCGCAGTGGTACTCCGGTTAACCAGGGGTCCACTGTTGTGGCAAGTGCCTCACAGATCACTCCGAGCCCACTTGTGCTCCTCCCCGCAGCAGGACAAGGTGGCCAACTCCGCATTACAAGCAATACAGGTACACTACAGGCAGGCAACAGGTGGGCAAGTGCAACCCCCGATGCCACCGTAGTCATGCCTGGCTACGCAGATGGAGGTGGAGCTGGTCCAAGTGGAGGGGTATCCCCGGGCAGTGGGGTTACCTTTGGTGACGGTGGTGGAGACGGTGGGGGCGGTGGGGGCGGTGGGGGCTCTTGGGGTGGCGGTGGGGGCGGTGGGGGCTCTTGGGGTGGCGGTGGAGGTGGAGGCGGTGGTGGAGGCGGTGGTGGAGGCTCTTGGGGTGGCGGAGGTGGTGGAGGCTTCATGTTCGGGGGTGGAGGGCCCTTGCCCGAGGAGGTCGATGTACTCGATACCTCCAAACTCCCAGAAGTAGAAGAAGTCGATGTCCTTGCGCTGACAACCCCGAAGAAATCCAGGTGGTGGATCTGGCTGCTGGTTGCTGGCGGTGCCTACTACACCTTCCGAGAGCAAGCCTGACATGACCTACACAACACCACCGGTGATTCACGGACATATCTGGCGTGAACGTGGGGCAATGCTAGACTGCGTCCTCATAATCCAGCAACCTAGGACAGCCGGGGGTGTCCCAGCAGCACTGACTGCCAAAGTCGGTGATGAGCTAGTTGGCTACCGGCTGCTAGAGCCCTTGATTCCAGGGGCCAACAAGCATATCATCCTGACGATACCACTCAACTACCGAGGGAATGTCCTTGTCGCCCAACTCGGAAGCAACCCACCAGTCAGGATCAGCATCTAGTACTATGATGAGGAGTACCGGTCAGAGAAAACCAGCGGGGAGTTGGTCTGCCCAGGCGCGCAGGAGTCGGTAGCTCCCAGCATGGAAACCCCCGACAGGCCCCACAGGTAGACACGGCATCAGGACAGCATCCAGGTCAAACCAACCCCAGGCACAATGCTCAGGCCGACCAGACTGGTTCAAGTCCGGAGTCCAGCGACCAGCCACGGCTTCTGGCAGAGCCCAGACCAGTGTGCTGTACATCCGAGGTGGAGTTGTAGCCGTGTCCTGCCAGATATGCAGGTGAGTACCTGCTGGGGTAGGCAGCGGTCCCAATTCCTCAGTAGCCTCGCGGAGCGCAACTTCAGCAGGACCTTCACCTGGTTCAGCCTTACCACCAGGAAGACCCCACCGGTACGGGTTCTGAACGTGCTCAGAGCGCAACGCCAAGAACACCCTGCGACCAGGTCGCAGAATAAGAACACCGCCACCACGCACAGACATGGCCTACCCGAGGAACTTCTTGGCGAGGAAGAAGGCAGCCACGGCCAGCAGACCTGTCTTGGCCATGTCAGTCTCCGATGATGGAGCCGAAGGTGCAGGAGCAACCGGCATCTGCGGTACCGGGCCACCCTCATCACCACCCCAGGCACCACCAGGATACCCCGGACCGCCACCAGGATACCCCGGACCGCTACCAGGATACCCCGGACCGCCACCAGGATACCCCGGACCGCCACCAGGCAGCATGGCAGGATCAGAAGTCATGCGCCCTTCCTCAGTCGGGATCACCATCTGGTCCTCGGGCACGAACCCCTGCCTGATCCGGCGGATCGCACCCGGATCCGCGGCCGACGGTCGAACCCCACGCGCGATCATGGTCAGTTCGTTGATGTGCGGCTGGCTGAATGGCGGAGAGACCGCGGCTACAGTCACGATTGAGCCCTTGACAGCCTGGGCGTCATTGACGAAGTTCTGGTCAATGATGCCGGTATAGGGGCTGCGCACCCCCCAACCGTCACGGCGGCTCGAGGCCAGCGCGAACTGCTGCCCAGCGTTGAGCTGCTGTAGCGTCTCAGCAGCCCGAATCTGCCGGGTCATGGGGTCCATGGAGATCAGCGACCCCTCCTCGGTCTGCGAGGAAAACGTGGGGGTGTAGCCTACACCAGTGTACATGAGGACTCCTTACACACGAGGCCGGTGAGGCCGCCTTGCGCGTCTAGCATACCACAGAGTCGGCGGTGGGCACGGCTTCCGAGTGCACTACACCCGGATTCGTCCCGTCTTGACCCACTCCTCAATCAGCGGTAGACTCTGGGCCTGGTCGCCAAGCGCCTCAGGCGTGAGACCCGAAGTCGACCGCCACCACCCACGGAGGGCCCGCCACCGCCCCAGCAGCACCCGAACCCGGCTTCCAGACGCATGCCGCACACGCTGCACGGCTTCCGGGGTTGGGTCAGACAAGCTCTTAAGCGTCTCAACCATTGACTGCTTCTCGGCAGTGATCTCCGCCCGGACCTGTTCCACGGCCTCCAACACCAGGTCATCCACGGCTTCCGCAGCAGCCTGCACCGCCATCTTGGCAGCCAACGGCCTCTGCAAATGGGGCGGCATCAGTCGGACGGCAGCAGCGAGCTCGCGCTCAGCCCGGTCAGCGGCCTTCTCGTCCCCTGCAAAGACAACCATCGGTCGGCTCGAGAAGGGGTGAGCCCGCTCGAACTGCCGGAGACCAAAGAGGTCCGCGACACGCTGCGCGGCCCGCTGGTAGCTCGCGAGCTCTGCCCGCGAGGGCGCCTCCCCGAGCCGGGCTTGTTTCGCACGCAACTCCTGAAGGGGGCGCTCATCAGAGGTTGTGTGCGCCCAGAGCGCCTCGTCGTTCCACCGACCCAGGATGAACCCGCCGGCCTCGGGCCGAGTCCGCTGGCGGAGTCGGCGGGCGGCTGAGATTTCCGCGGCTCGGGCGTAGGGCCGGGGGATCTGCCCCCCGGCAGCCCACTCCTGCAGGGTCCAGGGGACCCCGATCTCAGGGTGGTGCGCCCCGTAGTAGAAGATGTGCTTCTGGCGCCGTTGGTCGGCGTTGAGCGGCCGACAGCGGTAGATGCCCTGAATCGCCTCGGCTTGCATGAGGGCCTCGGCATGCTCCTTGGGGTTGATCCCCAAGCAGAGCGCCTCAGCAGTCGAGGCGTGCAGGTTCACCCACGGGTCTGAGACCAGCGCGATGATATCAACGTCCTCAAACTCATTCGAGCCCGCGATGCCCCCATAGTAGCCAATCCGTAGCTGGAAGTAGTCCTTCAGTTCCCGGAACAAGGTGTTGATCTCTGGATCTGGACAGTCGACTGCCTTCATCGCATCTCGCTCAGACTTCCAGACACCTTCACCAGGCAGACCGAGATACTCTACGAGCTTCTTCCGTAGAACCAGTCCGACCCGGGCCTGACCTGCGTGCTGGTGGTTGATCCCAAGACCCCGCACTGCAATGTCGTGCAGGAACCGCTTCAGGGAGTTCTTTCCGTGGTCGGTGAGTTGGTTACCCTCGAACAGCCTTGAGGAGGCAAAGGCCTTGGTCTCGACGTGCGTCGCGTGGACCCACTGAGCATCAGGCTTAATCGAGTTCTTGATGTTGAGCTTGAGGTCGAAGTTCTCGTAGTAGGCCTGGTATGCCGGGATCATCAGGTGTGCTGTGGAGTCCAGTACCATGGCCGGGAGGAACTTTGGTGGGTTTCGGTACGTGACCACATACCGGATGTCTGTGGCACGCTTGGGAGTCCCGGCAACGAGAATCTGGCAGATGGCGAACTTCAGGTTGGCCCGTCTGGGCAGGGGGGTCTGTCGAGCCTCGGCAAGCAGAGCGGTGAAGAAGAAGCCCCAGCGCTGGTCTCCCCAGTCGTCTGCTGAGAGTCCGCTACGCACCTCCATAGGCGGTGGGGACGGCATAGGGATGTTTGTGAAGTAGTCTACGATGCCGATAAGTGCATCAAGCTGTGGGGACCCGTCTGGGAACACCCTAGATACATTGAGCGGGATACCGTGCTTGTTCCGGGCCAGGTCCTCGTCGAGGGCCTTATCCATCACAGCGGCTGAGATTGTCTGAATGAAGGTGTGGATGCCAACTCGCCATCCCTCAAACACCGGGTGCAATGAGGGACTGCCCAATTGGTGCTGCAGGTCATAGAACTTGTAGGTGAACGAGTCGGTCCACTGGGGGTGCTCATCATGTACCTGGGTCTCAGGCCGCCACCCCGACATCTCGTGCACCCCGAATACCGAGGTGGGCTGGGTGTCCGGAAAGAACTGGATGCGGGACCTACAGGTGCGTTTGACCGGACAACCGACACAGGCGATGGTGCCGTGCGCCCACCCCATCTGCTCAAAGCGCTCATCGACGCTGCGCTTCAGGTCGCAGTTGCGCCGCATCCCCTGGACCCGCTTGACCCGCCGGGGGTTGTTCCCCTTCCCGGGTAAGGGTGCCAGGGCATTGGCTGCCCGGATCTGGTTGGCGATGGGGCGGGCTTCTCGCTCACGCTCGTCTGCAAGCGCGTGTGAGGGCTGCAGCAGGTGCACAGGATGGCGGACGGCGATCTCGAGGGCGGTTCGGGTCTTCCCGATTCCAGGTGGTCCGGGTTGGACGACCTCTACCCGAGGGGGCACCGGGGGTGCTCCGGGTACGCTGGGTGGCTGGCGGGCAGATACGCGTGCGAAGGAACGACAGAAGTCCTTGACTGCCCCGGCGAAGTGCGGCATACTGAACCTGCTTTTGTGGTCTGGTGCCTCGTGGTTGAGTCGTTGGTGTCGACTCTCCACACTGACCTCGTCAGAGGTCGCCTATCTTGTGTCTCAGCGGGTAGTTCCTACTTGCTGAGACCTTCCGGTCTACAAAGACGAAAGCCGAGGTGGTCTCCACCTCGGCTTTTTTGTTTTCGGAGTCCTGGTTTGGCGCCGGGTTCCCCCCAGCCTGGCTCTGGCGCAGGCCACACCCGTCCGCACCGATCGTGCAGGATTCTGGATGTAGTCGGGAGCTCCGCATCCCGGCGACCCTACCGACCTCGATCTCGCGCGTCAACCCAGATTCGACAGCGGACTCGCTAAGTCCCTGAAACCATGTGGTTCTTCGGTTGTGCAGGGCGACACCGCACACGGACCTACCCGGGTTTGGGGTCAGGGTTCCCCCTTACCAGCGCCCCATGTCCGTTTTTGCCGCGGACGGAGGCGGGACCTCCTCGGGCGTGACGACGTAGTCCGGGGGTCCGAACCAGGCATAGCCGGCGCGGCCCGCACGGACTAGGTAGCCCTTTGCGTAGAGGTCAGGGGCATACTTCTGCAGGCTCAAACATGCCGGGTGTCCTGGGATGATATCGGGAGGGATATTCTTGCGCAGAACAGGTCCGTGCTCTCGAATGTAGTTGCAGAACCTGGCGATGTTCTCTGCAGTCAGCGGGGTGTACTTGTACTTCGTGATGCCGAGCTCGTGGGTGATCTTTGTAGACATCCCCTGTGGGATATCCTCTGCACCCATGCCCAGCGCTTCGGGGGTAGTTGTGCCCTCGCGCAGAGCCTTGCGGATTGCGTGTCGGCGCACATTCCGTACCCTTGCGATCCACTTGAAGATGTAGTCGCAGACGTCGTCGTAGTCCCCAATCATGAAGACACGTTGAACTGCATCGACTCGACTCGCATGGCCTGCTGCTGCTGTGGTATGCCCGACTGCAACTACGCCTTTAGCGACGAGGTTGTAGAGCACAGGCATATTCCTGCATGCAGCCGGGAGGAGCCTACGCACATGTGCCAGGGTCAACCAATGGCCATCGAAGTCTGCCAGTGTGAGCAGGCACTCTACACCACGCATGGTGTGACCCAGTTGTCGCTGGCGTTCAACCCGCACAGTCTCCTGACCCAGATACCTTGCTGTGCCGGTTATTACAGCTAGCTTGGCCTCGAGTTCTGGGTCTGGGTAGTCAAGCAGGACTGTCTCTGGGTCTACTGGGATGATATCCGGAGGGTACTCACGGTTCCTTCGGGGAAGCAGGTTCATCAGGCTTCTCCACGTCTTGGGGCATTGCCGCTGCAATGGCAGCGTAGAGCTGCTGGGTGAATGCCGGAATCTTCAGCGCTCGTTGCCAGGCCTCGCACATGGTCTGAGCGCTCTGGGTGATCCCAAAGGTCACCTTGGACCCACAGCGGACACACGAGGTGTTATACGCCCCGGCCGGGCTGATGGTGAGGTAGGCCGACTGCGGGTTCAGACATACAGGACATACACACTCGTACCTGTCCCTGGTAGGCCGGTTGACCATCCGGATTCGCGGGAATCCTGTTGAGAGGTCGATCCTGGTTACAAGGGAGTTGGGCCCCGGGAGGCGAGGGAGAGGTGGGATGTCGAGCGCGTCCTTATCGTCCTTGTTCTTCTTGCCCATGATGGCCTCCAAAAAGCACTGGTGCCCCTCGCAGTTCCGTGGTTATAGTCCTTGACGATAGCCTGCGTGGGCCTTACTAATATAGTGTCTAAAAGGTCAAAGGCAAGCACAAATGGACCCGACGCAAAAACGCTTCCTCGAGGAGGCGCTCGGTAAGAGCCCTGCCCCAAAGGGCAAGGGTACGCCTAAGCGTAGGCGGAGTCAAGAGGTAGCGGATGTCGAAAATGCACAAAGTGCAGTCGACCCTGACGATTTTCCTGCGAAATCGGTCAAAAGTCTAGGGGTGACTGATCCCCCACCAGTGACCGTTGAAGAGCTCGACAGGCTTGCCGAGATCGCCGCCCAGGATGACGAGGCGCTCGAGCGGTACCTGGCTGCGCAGACCTTGGTGCCTCTACAGGAGGTCCAGGATGCCTCAGGTCCACCCCGACCACCCCAAGTGTCAACTGCTCCGCCGCGCGAATCATCACGACCTCAGCAGGTTTCGCAGCCTCGGCCACCACAACTAGTCCGAGTTGCATCACGTATAACCCCCCAGGAGGCCCGTCCAGTGGAAGTACAAGCTCCCCGTCAGATGATCGAGAACCCTATCCCCGTCGAGCCCCGTGCCATGCTCCAGGATCGTGTCCTGACCAACCTGCGCGCTTGGATGGAGCAGTGGACCTACGAGCGCGAGCGGGGGTTTGTCCGGGTGATCCGTACGTACCCCAAGATGCACGCTGGGGTGGCGGCCCACGGGTTCCTTGAAGACCTCTACCAGCCGGTGGATGAGGACTACCTGAAGGACACCTGGGGTGGGGGGACCTACTTGGTGGTGGCTACCCAGCCGTACAACGAGGGTGCCGCCGAGATGGATCGTCGTATGGTGGTTGTGCCGGGGAACCCGGTATGGTTGCCGGGTCCTGACGGGAAGCGCCTGCGTTTCCCGGTGGAGGAGGGTAACGACCAGCGCTTCACGCCTATGGGTATGCGTGGTCGTGTTCAGCCTCAGCCTGAGCCGGAACCAGACCCGCACATGGACCCGTGGCTTCCCCCGTCGTCTCCGTCTGCCTGGGCCGGTATCCCGGGATCGGGACCAGGGCCAGGGCCAGGCTATCCGGGCTCGGGCTACCAGCCGGGCTACCAGCCAGGCTACCAGCCGGGTTACCCGGGTTACCCCCCGGTGACCCCGGCCTGGGGTGGTGGTGGTCCAGGCTGGGGTCCGCCTCCGACTCCCCAGCCGGATCTGCTGCAGGCTGTGCGTGAGGCTCAGGTTCCTGAGCGCAAGGCGATGGAGATGGTGGAGCGGCTGCAGATGCAGCAGTCGGAGATGGCCCGTGCCCAGGCAGAGCAGTTTGCCGTTCGTGAGTCTGCGCTGCGCGAGGAGTTCGCAAAGGTTCTGGCTTCACAGACGGCGCCATTGCAGGCCTCTCTCGAGTCGTACCGAGAGCAGGTCCTCCAGCTTCGGAGCGAGCTCGCTGACCGGGTCAGTGTTGTGCGCGGTGAGTGGGAGGTTCGACTGCGCGAGGCAGGTGATCGCCACGCTAGCGAGGTGCGGGGGCTCATCGAGCGCCACGACAAAGATGCACTCTCTCGTGAGGAGAAGTTTCGTCAGGAGCAGGTCAATCTGCGTGACGCTCACCGTGCGGAGCGGGAGCAGCTTCAGCGTGAGCTGGATCGTCTCCGGGACGACCATCGGAAGGATGACCAGGTACGCGAAGAGAAGACTCGCCGGGAGCTCAAGGAGGTCGAGGAGCGCGGCACTCGCCGCGAAGAGCAGATCCGGGTTGACCACCGTCGGGATCTTGACCAGGCCTCCGCCAAGTTTGAGTCGGAGAAGACTCGGCTTGAGGGTGAGCTCCGTTCTCTCCGGGACGAGCGGGGTCGGCTTGAGGATCGTGCACTACAGGCAGAGCAGAAGCTCCGCGGGGACTTCGACCGGCGGGAGGATCGCTATCAGGCGGACCTCAACCGTAAGGAGGACCTCTGGACTGCGGAGCGTGAACGACTGCGCACTGAGGTGCAGACGCTGCGTGAGACGGCTCAGGCGAATCTGGATGGGAAGCTGCGTGATGGCCAGAAGGAGGCTGATGCCCGCCTGGTGGACCTGCGGACCTCGTTGGAGGCGCGCCTGAAGGAGCAGAAGGAGGACCTGAAGCGTGAGGAGCAGATCCGGGTGGAGTCCACTCAGGCTGCGATTCGGGCTGAGCTTCTGCCGCAGGTGAAGGCCCTCGAGACCGAGTCTGCCCGTCTCCGTGAGGAGAACACGCGGATGCACTCCGAACTGACGCATGCTCAGGCTGAGGCACGGGACCGCAAAGACCCGACCCAGAACCTGATCGAGACCAAGCAGCAGTTCGAGATTATGCAGTCGATGTTCAACGGGCCGGCACCAGCTCCTGAGCCGGTAGACGACTCGACCCTTGGCAAGATCATGAAGCACCTGCCGAATATCAAGAACAACGTCTTGGACCCGGTGCTGAGCCGAGTGGACGCGATGACCCAGGCAGCACGTGAAGCCCAGGATCAGCAGCAACGGCTGCGTGAGGTGGCGCTTGTCCGCGGTCAGCAGATTCAGGCGGCGAGGCTGCAGGCGATGCAGGCTGGGCAGCTGCACCCCCAGGCTCTCCAGCCTCAGCCTCAGCTCCAGCCCCAGCCCCAGGTCTTCCAGCCCCAGCCCCAGGTCTTCCAGCCCCAGCCCCAGGTCTTCCAGCCCCAGCCCCAGGTTCCTGCCCAGACACCTCCGGCACCTACGTTGGTGGCGCCGGCCTCTCCGGCGCCGATGACGACAGGACCGACGCCGCCTCTGTCACCTTCTGTAGTGGTGCCTGTGAGCCCTCCGGCCCCCGCAGCTGATGGCCCTGTGGCGATTCCGGCCCAGCTGCTGGAATACTTGAACAAGGCTGTGAGTCAGGGCCAGTCAGTTCAGGATCTCGCAGGTGAGATCAAGATGGGACTGGACTACGGGATGGTGGACAAGGCTGTAATCACGCAGGCGTTCCTGACTCGGGAGGGCAACGAGGTCGCTTCGGAGTTGTCTGCTCTGTCGGTGAACAACGGGTTTTACTCTCTGGGCTCTCCTCGGGGTGAGCAATACCTTCGGGACCTCCATGTGAAGCTGCAGGAGATGCTGAAGTAATGCCGACCTACAGGTACCGTTGCAGGGCTTGTATCAAGGAGTGGACCGAATCAGCCAAGATCTCGGACCCGCCTACAACCGTCTGCCCGGAGTGCAAGGCGCCAGAGGCCGAACGGGTGCTGGGGACTGCCCAGGTCCACCTTCGTGGTGGCGGTTGGGCCCGTGATCGCTACGGGGGCAAGGGCTGATAGCCCCCCTGGCTACCGAGTTCTCAACCCCATCTCGTGACAAGACGGCGAACCTAGGCTAACCTCGTGCTGCAGCTTTGCGAGGTGCGCCCATGGCGTTCGACCAGCCCTACCCCCTCTCTCGCCCCCATCGCCAGTACAGATACGTGTACCCGGCGCCAGTTGGCAGCCTGGAGATTGGGCCGTCGGAGGTGAACTACCTTCTGCATGCCGTAGGGTACACAGCTATCTTTGTGCTGGGTATGGCCTTCGGGTCTCACAGGACGAAGCAGCAGTTGGCACCTCGGAGGGGGCCATGAAATACGTCATGCAGGTACAGCCCAGGGTTCCTCTTGGTATGACCCCTCCACCGTCTCACCAGAACGTGACGGTGCAGCGATACCGTGGTGTGGGGGACACGGTCAAGTATATGCGTAAGTTTGTACTTGAGGGCCAGGCACACCCTGCAGTTAGGGCCTATGCTGTTGAGGTCATTCGGCAGGTGGAGCCCAAGGACTACCTCAGTGAGGCCGCCGCAATCTACTACGATGTGTGCCGGACTGTGCGCTATACGCGGGACCCGGCCAATCGTGAGTTCGTGCACCATCCTGCAGTTGTGCTGGCTATGAGGGCTGGGGACTGCGACGACTCCGCTATCTTGATCCGTGCTGCGATGGCTGCCTCAGCTGCTTCCACGGGCTCACCTGTTGAGTTTGTCGTAGCTGGCTTTGACAAGAAGGCCAAGCTGAGTCAGAGGTACACCCACGTATTCATCCGGGTATGGGATGACCGGACAGGACAGTGGGTGGTCCTGGACCCAGTTGCTGGACCCCATACTGGGGTGATGCTCAGCAAGGTACAGCACTTCAAGAGCTACGAGACCTGAGGAGAGTACCATGGTGTTCTTGTCTGGGCTTGGTTCCACACCGTTTCCTCCAGAGCACTGGGGGCTGCCTATTCCTGTGGAGGCCCCGCAGCAGATTCCTCCTCAGGGTGTGAACCAGATTGTCCCGCAGCCGGCACGGATTACTCCGGGGGGTCGACCGCCGATTCCCATGGCGCCGCTTGTTGCAGGCAATCGTATCCTGAAGATTAGCCGGCAGACGGTGCCCCCAGTGTTCGAGCTGTTCTACAGCGACTTGAACATGGGGCCGCTCCGACATGCACTTGATCTGGTGCGCCCAGGTGGTGGTGCTCGGGTGACTGCCCGCACCAACAACTACATCTCGGCTCGTGGGTGGGACCCTGCTCGGGCTTTGCAGGAGGCGCTTGCCAAGGAGATCGCGTCAACGGCCATGTCGGTCCTCTCCGAGACCGTCAATCAGGGTCAAACGTACTCCTTCGAGCGGCTGCCTATCGAGGCCAAGACTCAGTACCGAGTGCTGAGTGGGCTTGGCAGTCTTGGTGAGATTGTCCTTGACCCAGTGACTCGTGCGCTCAGTCTCGGGGTTACCAGGGCAGTTGTAACTACCATGTGTCATCCAGAGTTCCCGGCCGCTGCTGCGAGTCTGGGAGATGGGATGGCACGCAAGTATGGTGCTTTCATGCGCGTGGGTAACCGATTCGCTCGGGTTGCTCTCAGCTCTTGCAAGCTGGCCCAAGAGTTTGCGAGTAAGGTGGTTGCGTGATGCGCGATGTGGTGGACCTGATGGAGTCAGGGCGGGTCCACCGCCCACGGAGTGAGGAGTCAGGACGTCTCCGGAATATCCCTAGATCACTTGGGGAAGACCTGGTTGACGTTGGTGACTTCCTCGATGAGTTCGGCACTCTTCGTGATGACGAGAATGAGGCTGTTCCACGGAACACCCGACCCCGCCGGAGGAAGACCAAGTGAGGTACGTGATCGCGAAGCCGGGTGTGGGTCTGTGGGACCCCCGACTGCCCAATCGTGCCTGGCCGGAGCCCTGGGGGTCTAACGGTGTTGTCCCATACAATACGGGGCTGAGTGGGCTAGGTCTGTGGGACCCCCGTCTGCCTAACCGCCCGTGGCCGGAGCCCTGGGGATCGAGTGGTACTGCACCGTATACGGACGGCTTGAGTGGTCTGGGGGCTACACGTCCACGTCCGATTGGGGCTGGGCACTCTGTTGATGGGTTCCCAATTCGTCCACCGAGCCCGGAGATGACGGCTTCAGTGGTGGCCGCGATTCAGAACCAAGTTCCGGCTCAGCACGTCAAGTACTCTCATGTGATTGTGGATACTGGGGCAGGTGTTGCTACCCAGGACACAGTCTATGCGGTGATCTTGACCGGCAGGTCCAACCGCATGGCCGCGGCAGTGCCTGTCAGAGCAGTTCTGAGTGTGCTCCCTGGTGCTGTGCCGGATGGTGCAGCAATGAAGGACACCATCATTCAGGATTACAACGCACAGGTGACCCCGGCACGGCAGCTGGAGTATCAGAAGCGCCAGGTGCATGATGCCAAGGAGCAGCGTGAGGCCGACAGGACTGATGAGGCCCACCGTCGGTACATGGAGCGACTGGCCCCGGCACCCTGGGATATCCCCAATGTGCTTGCAAATGCGGTCAAGGACACTCCAATAGGCGACACGATTGATACTGTTGGTACAGTTGTCAAAGTCGCTGCGGTGGTGCTGCCCATCTTCGGTGCACTGGTCCTGTGGGGGATGTACCGCCGTCGGCAGCGGGCGGCCCCGGATATGCCTGCACTTGAACAGATTGCAGATGCCTCTGCTGAGGCAGGCGATAGGGTGCTGACTAAGGCTGGGCAGGTTGCAGGGGCTGCTACCCAGGCTGTGGTTGGTGCTGCCGGCACTGCGGCTGGTCAGGCTGCTGGGTGGGCTAAAGAGCAGCTTACCCGAGAACGTAAGTGGTCTGGGTCGACCCCCTAAGGAGTGACTTGTGGCACAGCGTATCGTGAGCTCGTGGGACTGGGACAACCTGCGCTATGATTACTACCGGGTTCCCGGCGATATGTCCATCGGTGGGTGGCGCCCGCTGACCGGGCTTGGTGTGGCCCAAGGTGGCAGCTCCTCGAAGTCGGTTGGCGTAGATCTCGAGGCTGCTCTACCAGAGCTGCCTGCGGGTGCCGTCCACCTGGGGTTCGGTTCCCGAGCTGTGGGGACTGTAGTCAAACCGATCAGGCGCTACGAGTATCTTGGGATGGACACCTCTCAGCAGCGAGGTGTTGCGCCTCGGCCAGCCCAGACTCAGCCTCTTGGACGGTTTGTCTATACTGTCTTTAAGGGGGGTCCTCGAGGTGTGGGGGAGATTGTAGTCCAGCCGGACGGCACAGCAATCTCTGTCCCTGGTACGTCCACAGGGGTACCGGGCAGGTCTGGGGGGTCTCGCGAGGTTGCGATGGACGCCCTAGTACAGATGTCCAACGTGGTCAACACCCGTGTGACTGCCCTAAAGGCCAAGATGGGCGCGACTACGTACTCGGCGTTGTTCCTTGGTATGATGCTGGGCCGGCGCTTTCCTGGATTCTCTTCGACGCTGTCGTGGATCGTGGGTATTGCAGGGATGATCAAGCTGGCGGACGCAGCCCGGAAGGGCCGGCTGGCTGATGAGCTACCTCCCTTTGCCCGACTGCAGGCCCAAGCTGAGCAGGCTGTGCAGACTCCTACACAGATTCCTGTCACGATCCCCATGCAGGGACTTGGCCGTCTCCCTCGGAGGTAACTGTGTTTCTCCCCGAGAAGGTTGAGTTCACGATGGAGTTTAGTGGGCCACAAGGCACCATCCAGGTGCGTGTGTACTACATCGCAGGTGAGTACGCGTACTACCTGACGAACTCCTTTACGGGCAAGTCTATGTCAGGACGTGCCAAGACCCTCGCTGGGCTCGAGACGAAGCTGCAGCAGCGGCTGGCATCCCTGGTCAAGGGGGCACCTCCAGTGATTGCACTGCCGAGGCAGAACGTCCCAGATCGTGGTTGTCGGTCCAACGAGATGATTGATGAGCGTGGTCGTTTCCTTGCACCACGCCAGGGGATTCGTGACTCTCGGGTACAGCAGATCGCCAAGGCGTCGCGCCAGCCCAAGGTTTTCGATGAGCTTGAGAAGCGCTATGAGGAGTTTCACTCGCACCCTGTCGAAGAGGTCTATGCGCTGAACATTGATCACCTGCTTCCGACGCATCTATCGCGGGTGGGCACAGGTGACTTCGTTATGTATCGGACGCGGAAGGACGATCCGCTGACCCGGGCTGACCGCAGAAAGAAGGGGCTTGGGGCTGACCCCGAAGGTCCGATTGGGTTTCCCAAGGACTTCATCCACCGACACGACCACTCACACGGCGGGATCTTCTCGGTAAGTGGTGGGCCCGAAGTGTGGGGTATGGGTCCGATTGTCAAGGGGGTGTCCAGGGGGATGGGCCGGCAGTTCCAGTGGCCGCAGGGGGTGTACTTTCTGGGACAGTGGACTGGGGTTCGATTCACGGATGTAGCAGGGAAGGCACACGAGTACCGACCAGCACCTGGGTGGGACCTCTGGGCCTATCCAGACCCCGATCAGTCGCAGCCGGATGCCCATGTGCTCTTCACAGTGCCGGCAGCTCAGCTGCAACAAGCACATGAGCGAGGTACCAAGATCAACAACCTGCTCCTGTGGCGTGGTGGAAACCTGGTGGTGACCTACCACGGGATTGGGGGCTGACCGTGTCCCAGGTCCAGAACAGGCCGATGGTCCGGCTGCCTGACGGGCGCCTTGTACCAGCTGCTGCCCCAGGGCAGCAACAGCCGCCTAAGCCAACCCAGCGCTTGGTGTTCCAAACCGGGCTCATCCCGGTTCGGTGCCAAAACGGCGCCAGCGGGTGTGCCCAGCTGCTCTGCTACGCCTCGCCTGGGGCGACGGTCTCGATCGTCTGCTTCCGCTGCAACTCATTGAACGTGCTCTATGTTGCCGGGGATGGGGCAGGGACTGCGGCGCAGGATTAGGGCAGTCCTCCGGCCCTCAAAAAAGTTTCTCGATTCCTTGACCGGGCGTCCACTCTGGGTAAACTGGTGTTCATGAGGTTGAGGCTGCGTTGACGGCCCGGGCCAAACAAGCCCACCTCTTCTCCTAGAGAGGCCGCGAGCCTCCAGTACAGCTCCTAGACGACCAACGTCTAGTACCGAGGTGGTACTGTGGCTCGCAAGAAGTCTGCTCAATTCGACGGTCGTGCCAACCTGGCCCAGGCGTTCTACGAACGCGCGCTTCGGGCCAACCCCTCGACGGAGGTCACGGACGGGATCATGGGGGTTTACCCTCCTGCTCCTACGTACCCTCCGGTACCCCTGGCGGCTCGTTGGAACCCGACCCGGCACCAGATGGCGGTGCTGCGCTCGCTCGCTGATGCGTACGAGTCTGAGCTTCCTCCGGACCCTCTGTACTCGACTCGTGTTCTTGCCCCCGGGCAGCCACGTCGGTCTCGTGATGCGTACGTCCAAGAGGCAGAGATGAACCTGCGTCTTGGTGCTGCCGATGTGCAGGGGGTGCGTGCCCGGGATCGGGCTGCTACTCAGGTCAGGATCCTTGACTCACAGCTGGACAAGCTGGTCACCAAAGAGCGCAAGACGAGTGATGATGAGGCAGCTGCGGGGCCCCTCGAGCGGGCGTTGCGGGGGGCCTGGTTGAAGGACAAGAGCCAGTGGGCTCCGCCTCCCCAGCGTGCCGGGCTCAGCAAGCTGGCTGAAGTCAAGGCGGCGGTGGCTACAGGGCTCAAGCCTGCGGATGCCACGGAACTCCTGGCCAAGATTGAGCTCCTGGAGCGCTTCCAGCAGTCGTTCAAGACCACGGATGCAGCCACTCTTGCCCAGATCAAGGGCTCCCTCCCCGCCAGCATCCAGCAAGCGCTGGTTGGGAGCAAGATGCGTGATGAGCCGAGTCGCCTTGGGCTCACTCGGCGGTTCGCCGAGGCGCGGGCGGCGGCGCGTGCAGCTGAGTTGGCAGGGCTTCTCTCGCCTGCCGAGGAGGCCGCACTTCAAGAAGAAGTTCAGGCAGAGGCGGCAGCCACACCTCCGGCTACGGCTGGAGAAGGCACACCGCGATCGAATCCAGGGGTGACGGGACTCGCACTGGCCCGACCGAACCCCTCACGTAACGGCCAGAGGAGTAGTGGTATGGCCCGTCGGAAGTCCAATCCCTGGCTCGAGCACCTCAAGCAGCATGGGGGGATCAGCGGATTCGCCCGTATGTCTCCTGCGGGGCGGCAGCAGGTTCAGGCCGCCTACATCGCCGCGAGGTCTCGTGACAACCGGTCGATGTCCGCCCGCCAGATCGATCTGCGCGGCGGTACGATGCGGACTCAGGTCGATGACCGTGAGACTGCCCGCATCAAGAAGGCGTACGACCGGCTGGTCAAGGCGCAGGAGAAGCACAACGAGCGGGTCAAGGAGGGGAAGGTCAAGGACCCGGTCTCTACCGCGCTGACGCGCACGATCTCCCAGTTCCTCAAGGACAAGGATACTGGGCTGCTCACCAACGTCCGGCGGACGGTGGGCAAGAAGAAGGTCCCGGTGACGCGGGATATCGTGGTCCCCACGAAGCGCGGGCTCCTCAAGCGCTTCCTGGACGGCGACAAGGGCCTCGCCCTCGTTCCGGAGATCGTGGAGGTGCGGGTCACTGGCGGGGCCGATATCTCTGCCCCGGGGGAGAAAGAGCGGGTCCTGAAGGAGATCCAGCAGCAGATGGTGGCTATTCGTGCCAAGCTGCTGGCCAAGCCGGTTCCTGGGTTCAAGGCCAAGGAGCCTCTGACGCAGGCGCAGATCAACCTGCTGGCTGAAGCGGTGGCTCAGAAGCTCATGAGCCAGAAGCAGATGGATTCCCGGATCGCCCGGCAGTCCCAGCCTCGCAAGTACACCTCGAAGAAGGCGGCCACCGGTGAGACGCTTGCCCGGCTCCAGCGGCGCCTCTCCACGGCCGAGAACTTGATCGCCCAGATCAGGGGCGGTGCGACCCGGGTCTCGCTGGGGGGCATCGGCCTCAGGCGGGCTGGGGCCACGGGGCCCAACCTCTGGCGGGACTACCTCAAGAGTGACCGGCCGGAGGTCAAGGCACTCCGGGTGCAGTTCGGGAAGGACATGAAGGGGTTCCTGAAGGCGGCTTCGGTCCTCTACGCCAAGGATCCGGAGATCACTGCTGCTCGTGAGGCGGCTGAGGCTGCTCGGAAGGCGAAGAAGGCCGGTGGTGAGGTGGCTGCGGCCCAGGCAGCCATCGCGCAGGCGCAGGCGGCTGTTGCGGTTGCCGAGACTCCGGCAGAGCTGGCTGCGGCTACCGAGGGGCTGGAGCAGGCCCGGGAGAACGCCTACCTGGTGGCGCCGCTGCGCCAGAACTTCTCGATGGGTGGCGTGCGCGGCTTCGTCGACTCGGTCAAGCAGCCGGCCAACCTCCAGAAGCTCGGTGGTGCCATCGCGGGTGCGGCCCTCGGCTACACCCTGAACAGCCAGCTCGCGAAGGTGGAGGCCATCGCGCCCTACGCTGCGTGGGGCGTGCCGGTCATCAACCTCGCTGGTGGTGCTGCGGTGGCCTACTACGGTGGCCGTCAGTTCGGTGCCGTGGGCAACCTCGCGGTGGGTGCGGGCCTCGGCCTCATGGCCCACGGTGTGCTCGCCCTGGCCGGCAAGCTGATGAACGCCCTCGGTATCGGCAGTCCTTCGGCCTCCGCGGGCTTCGGCAACCTGTACGACCAGGCCTTCGACGGCATGGGCGCTGAGGTCTACGCCGCTCCGGCGGGCGTCGGTCGCTACATCGAGACCGGCGTGAGCGGTCTCGATGCCGAGGTCTACGCGGCCCCGGCTGGCTTCGGTGCCGAGGTCTACGCGGCCCCGGCTGGCTTCGGCCGCTACGTCCAGACCGGTCCCAACAACGAGACCCCGCCGCTCCCGATCGCCAACCAGCCCCAGACCGTGCTCCCGCAGCAGATCAACCTGCCCGCGGGTCACTCGGTCCTCCAGGGCCAGACCGGGGTCATCCGCGGTGGTGGGATCTGGGACGAGTCGGTGTTCGGTCGCATCGACTCGATGCCGGGCATCTGAGGCAGACCTGACAGGCACTAGGGGGCAACCTCTAGTGCCTGTGTGACAGTTCTCGTTCCTTGTTCTTGAGGCTCGTCTGTAGCAGGGCTCTTCTGGAAGTGGCCAGGAGGCCTTGTAGCAGGGGTCGTGTCGACCCAACAACCTGCGGGTGGATCACCCAAGGAGAGTTCCCATGGCTCGCGTCGAAGGCATCCGTGAACAGCGGGTGCAGTTCCTCTACGACACCGACTTCGTCTGTCTCGGTCCCGTCACCTCGGGTGCGGATCTCGCGCTGTCCGAGAAGAACCTGTTCACCAACCCCACGGGCGACCAGCTCCGCACCAACATGCAGAGCGCGGGCTTCCTGGCCGGTGACCAGACCTTCCTGACCTTCGCGGTCCGCCACGAGATCGGCTTCTGGGGCGGCGAGTCGACCGGCTCGGACGGCCTCGACAACGCTGGCGCGGCTGCCGATGCGCTGTCCACGACTGCCGGCGTCTCGGTGTGGACGATCTGGCTCTCGACCTTCGCGTTCACCGTCGGCGCGAAGACCTTCTTCGAGGGTCCCGTCAGCATGACCCCGGCCGGCGGCTCCCCCTGGGGCGTCGTGAACGACAGCCACCAGCCGCTGATCACCAACGGCGAACCGCAGTCGAAGGCCATCTACGTGCTTGCGCTGCCGATTCCGATCGCCCAGCGCGAGGCCATCCGGGTCACCGAGAAGAAGCCCACCAACATCAACAACGGTGGGGCCATCTCGATGAACCTGGTGGCGGTCATCAACGACTACACCGGTGCCCGCGTCTTCCGCTGCTACCTGGACGGCTTCAACACCCGCGACGTCCAGTGATCAGACGCAGGGCCAGCCCCTGCATCTGACCTCTGGGTCACGGGCACATCGGTGCCTCCTGGCGGCCCCTTCACGGAGGGGGCCGCCTCCCGGCACTTTACCTCTGGTCTACCTACCGGACCAGGCCCAAGGTTGTAGGTAGAGACCCCTGGGGACCCTCCCGAAGGTCCAGGGGAACACCATCTGGAGAGACCCTCAGGGGGACCTACCTGCCTCCAGGGTCCCTCTGAGGGTCTTCCCTCTTACGAGGAGACCCCTATGGCTGGCGAGAATCCGCAGGCCTTCTTTCAACTCCGGCAGCTCCAAGAGATGCTGTCTGAGCTCCAGACCCAGCACAACAACCTGGCGCGGAACTTCCGGCAGAGCTCAGCTGAGCTGGTTGCGGAGCGCGAGTCTCGAGCGATGCTCGAGACCAGGTTGAAGGAGCTTCAAGGTCAGATCGCGGCCAACAAGGAGTCGTCGCTCCGTCCGCGGACGATCAACGACATCCCTGGTGTGCGGCTCCCCAAGTGGTACGAGCTCAACATCCCCATCGCGGCGAACGCTACGCAGGCGTCTGCAGGCAGCGTGGAGATTGAGCCCGATGGGCCCTTCATCTGCACTCAGATGCAGTGCTACTTCGAGATCACGGCTGCGGGGTCCAGCGGCTTCCCTGTTGGGACTCTGCTGCCGACCACCAAGTACGCCCTGACTCGGCTCCAGGCGCCAACGATTACGGGGACCAACTTCACCTCGTCGGTGCAGTTGCTTGGTAACGTGATCCCTGAGCTCAGCATCCGGATCCAGACGCTGGGCTCGGGTCGCTTCTGGACGGGGCAGACCCCCGTATCGACGGCTGCCTTCTACGCCTTCAACGGGACGCCCCTGTACCTGGCTGAGCCGGGGTGGGTGGACGCCACCGACCGGATCCAGGTGAGTGTGTTTCCTGACATCGCCTCGGGAGCGAGCTCTGACCCCCCGTCCGATGTCGCCGGGGACTTTAAGATGGTCTTCCACGGTTTCCAGATCCTGAACCCAGGTCTGCGCCTCACCCAGGTCCTCAACTACGGGGCGTAAGAGGAGCAAGCCATGAGTTCAGGGACGCCTCCATTCGGTACTGGGGGTGGGCCCCCACCGCAGTACCCAGGTACTGAAGGGGTGGGGTCTATCTCCACACCCCCTGGGCCGCGTACGTCTGCGACCCCCTTTGTGGGCCCGCGGCCGAACCTACGCCCGTTCATCTTTGGCTCGGACGAGAACGACAAGCTGGCTCTGCGCCCTGGTGCCCCGGGAGGACTCCTGCGGGGTCCTGGGGGTGATACTCAGGTAGCAGCGTGGTATCTGGGCCGGTTGCCCCCGGGACAGATCCAGTGGTATCACCGGAAGACCTCTGCGAACCCCTCTGGCCTCAGTATCATCAACCGTACGCTGCTGGCGACACTAGGGCAGCTACCCTATGGTATGTCGCTGGTGATCGAGTCTTGGGTGCTCTTCTGGCTCGACACTGGGTGTTTCCCTCTGGATCCTGTCCGGCTCGAGGAACGTGGGGTCTACGCGGACAGCGATGGTCGAATCTGGCAGAATCTGCTCTTTAACGGGCAGGCTGTCTATGACTCTCAGGAGTCTCTGTACGATGTTGGGGCTGCGACTACCCGTGAGGTAGCCGGGTTCACTACCCTGAATGTCAACCTGCTTGACATGGGAGGCCACCCCAACGCGATCTTCGTACCTGACGGGGCGAAGATCGAGGCCAAGTGGCAGTGGGAGGCAGCACCAGGTGTGATGCCCGGTGCGGTCGGCATGGAGATCCACGGATGGGTTATGCCGACCAAGCTGTTCAACGAGATGCTGATTCATCTCCGGGCGGCGGTGTAACATGAGTGAAGCAGCGTTCATCCACCAGGCCGCGGCTATCGAGCAGGCACTCCAGGAACTTGCGTCTGCCCAACGGGCGCTGGTTCGCGGACTCAACGATGTCTCGCTTGATCTAGTCGAGGAGCGGGCCAAGAAGCAGATCGCACAGACTCGTTTCAAGGCTATCGAGGGGGAGATTGGGTTCAGCAACCAGTCGGCCTATCGTTACCGGGATATTAACGATGTGCCGGGGATCCGCGTCCCTAAGTGGTACGAGCTCAGTATCGCGATTAGTGCTGGCAGCACGAACGACGCCTCGGTTGTTCAGCAGATGGAGTCTGAGGGCCCCTTTATCTGCAAGCAGCTTCAGCCGTACTTCGTGCTGGACAACCCGGGGACGTCTACATTCCCGTCTGGGACACGACTGAGCACGACCAAGTACGCGCTGACCCGTCAGCAGCTACCCACTGCTGGCGGTAGTTCTTTCACAGGCCAGCAGAACATCGGCACGACCACACCTGAGTTCAGCATTCGGATCCAGACTCGCGGTAGTGGTCGTTTCTGGACTGGGCGGGCCAAGATCACGGATGCTTCGGTGTACGGGTATGGACTTGGTCCACTCTACATGCCCAAGCCTGTTTGGGTCGACTCGGCGGACCAGATTTCGGTCACGGTGACACCTGAGGTCCCTGCAGGTGTGGGTCTAGTAACTCAGCCCACCGGGACCTTCAAGCTGGTCATGCACGGGTTCCAGATCCTGAACCCTGATTTCCGGCTCAACCAGGTGTTCAACTACGGACCCTGATCCTATACCTACCACCCTCCGCACCTGACTGCTTGTGGATTCTGCCTCTACGGTGTAAACTGCTCCGGTAGTCTCCCCGGAGTAGGTCGACATGGCCAAGCAGCGCCGGAACGCCGAAGCACCGGCGGGCCCCGAGCGGCTCTCCCTCCGTGAGTTCATTGCCTTGCTCTTGGGGTTTCCGGCCCAGGCCGCGAACTACCATGCGCGGTTGCCGCCGCCCCGCACAGGGGATGCTGACGTCGATGCCGACGCCCGTCTGGCGTACAAGTTCTACACCGAGGCCCGGCGGCGCTACCAGGAGGACCCTGACAAGTTCCTCGTGGTGTTGCAAGAGGTTGCAGGGCTGGGCGGCCTGGCAGCGCCGGTGTCCAAGCACCGACTACGCCGACCGCTCGACCCGGTGGAGGACCCGAGGCTCTGGGAGTCCCAGAAGCGCTTCATGCTCGAGGCGGGCAAGAACTGGCGGGATTTCCTACACACCGAGGGGCTCCGGGATGTCGTAGAGCGCCAGCCGCTGTCCGGCGAGGGACCGCGACCCCCGCGTGGTTTCGAGATCCACCCGGTTGTGGTTGAGCCGGGGACTAAGGCTGAGCTCGCCGCGATGGTCCAGGGGATCAAGGCGGGGTTTGCTGCTGCTGAGCGTGTGCGGGCGGGCCGTACGCCCGGGGCGCCCCTGCCCCAGGATCTGAATGTGGCCCTGCCCCCTGGGATGCCCTCAGGTGGCCCGGAGGCCTTCTACCACCAGCAGGGGGTTGCCCGGGGCAAGCTCCAGTGGAACCCAGGCGAAGTCCAGCTGCTGGTCGAGCGGGCCCAGAAGGAGTTCGACCTGGTGGCGAAGGCCAGCCAGGAGTGGTTCACACGCCTGAAGACCATGGCCGCAGACCGGGCCTCTCTGCTGGAGGGCTATGCCAAGTGGCGGATGCGTGTCGAGGCGGAGAATGACGCCCAGGAGGATACACCAGCTGTTCGTCAGGCGGCGATTGAGCGCTTCATGGCCACTCGTGGGGTTTCCCAAGTGGAGGCGGCAAGACTCGCCAAGGCCGAGGAGACCCGTCTTCCCTCTCAGGGGGAGGAGACCGACGCGGAGACGCTCAAGCTTCTCGAGGCCGTACAGCAGCTGACTGGCTCAGCCCGGCGGGACCCAGCTCTCCACTTCATGCAGCGTATCGGGGTCTCGCTGGGTCGGCCGAGCAGCTACAACTCGACAGCGACAACGACCAAGTATCGCACCACGGACAAGATTTCGCCAGCTCTTTTGGGGCTCCCGGTGCCCCTGGACAAAAATAACCGCCCGCTGCACCGCACTTGCTGGTTGATCATCCAGGATGGTCGTGTGGTGGATGTGGCAACAGGGCTCGGGGGGCGGTTTGGCGTTCGGAAGATGATCCGAGCGTATAATCAAGTCTGGTGGGCTCAGCAGGGTGGGAAGGTGCCCAGGACGAAAGCGTCAAAATATGAGAATACACTTGTAAGGATTCGGAAGCTGACGGAGCAGGCCCGGGAGCTCTCAGCAGGCTCGTATCCGGTGGCCGAGTCGCAGTTCCACGGTACTAGGATCGCAGCAGTCAAGGAGATCTACGAAGCACTGTCTGCTGAGGATCAGGCCAGGTTTGTCGCGGCTGCAGACATCTTGAACTCTGCAGCGAGTAACTCACAGCTGGCTGCTGAGCTAGCCCGGGTTACAAAAGAGCGGAAAGCGAACAGCCAGCAGCTAGGGTATCTGAGGACGGCGCATGATGAGCTGAGTAAGACAGTCAAGCGTCTTGCAGGTAAGCAGCAAGATGCAGCGCGAGTTGGCGTAGCGCTAGACAAGATCAAACAAGCTAAGGCGGCGCAGGTAGAAGCGGCAGCGGCGCAGCGGATGATTACCCTGGATGATCTTCAACGGGAGTACGAGCGTGTTCTGGCCGAGGTTGATGACGCCGGAAAGTTGAAGTTTCAGCGATGGACAGTGAACGAGTGGGTGCCTGGCCTTCGTCGAGGGCAGAGTTCGCTGAATGTCAATAAACGCGATCTGCCTGGGGTGCTACTTGGGTATACCCAGGATTTTGTTCAGGCGTTTCTGGTTGAGGCCTACAACTTTGCTAGCAGAGAGGCATCCCGACTGGCTGCTAAGATGCTGGAGGGTATGACTCTCCCGCAGCAGGCTGCGTTACTTGTACAGGCGAGGCTACCCACGACGCTTCGGGATGTGCGTACACGCCGTGAACGGGAGCAGAGTGCGCGTATGGCGGTCCTGGCTGATCCTGCCGCGACCGCTGCAGCCAGGGAGATTGCTGCTCGCGACTCGAAGTTTGTCGGTGCTCAACTGGCATTGGCTGATGCCGGTCTTGGTGGGTTCAGATGGACGTTTACACCGGAGCGTGGGCTGTTTGCAGGCATCTCAGGGCCTGAACTTGTCGAGCCTCAAGTTCAAGCCAAGATTGTGCCGGCAGTGGTAGTAGCGGCAGCTGATGCTGGTGCCCAGGCTGAGTACGACCTTGACCAGGCTAGGGCTGGGTACGACCTTGACCAGGCTAGGGCAGAGCTTGCGCAGACTGCGGTGGAGATGGAGACACGGGAGGAGGCAGGGGGGCAGTTACGGGCGACATGGGACTCTCTGCGCAAAGCTCTTGCGGGGGACTCTGAGTCAGTACTTGGGCGGGCAGAGGCAGTATTCCACCTTAAGCATGAACTTATTCCTGCTACTAAAGGACATCCCGAGGAGATGGTTCGGTGGGTGAGTTCGGATGCACCACCGTCAGTGGTGGCAGCCTACAATATGCTTGTTAGGGTTGATATCGACTCTAAGAGAATGACCCCTATTGAGTATCTACAGGCAGCCTATGCACAGGCTTCCCAGGAGGAAGCGGCTCGGGCAGTGCCAGCTGCTGATGCAGAGACAAATCCTGCAGCGGTGGCGAGGAAAGCGCGTGAGGATGCGTACCAGAAGGTGCTGCAGGCTCTGGCTAAGAACCGTAGGGCCCTGAAGGCCCAGCTTAGCGAGGCGCTGGTAGACTATGCAGCGCAGGCGTTGACACCCGATGGTCAGTTGAGGGCACCTTCGGGGTTGGTGAAGAAACGCCTCAAGCAGCTTTTCACTGCTCAGGTACTCTCTGCGCTTACGGATGACTCGAGTATCCGTGAAAAGCTGTGTCAAGGTACCCCTGAGTATACCAGGGAGTTTCTTGAGGCTGTACTGAATGATGTCGTGGCGTCTGGTAGCCTCACTAAGGGTGAGGCCACGATTCGAGAGCAGTCCTTTGATGAGGTCCTCGATCTGCTGGTAGGCTTTTTCACCCAGCCATTGACGGCGTGGGCTCGGGGCACTACCGAGATCAATGAGGTCCTGGCAGCTGTGCCGGTGGCGACGACGAAGCTGACGGACTTTACTTTAAGGATTCGTCCTCGGATTGAGAAATTACTGGCTCAGCAGCAGAAGGGTGACGAGTATCTGGAAGTGCTCATTCGTGCAATGAGTGAGCTTGTCTGCGGGTTGTTGCCGGTGTGGCTCCCGGTGCCGATGGGTGGACAGTCGCGTGTGATTGCTCTTGAGGCCTCGTCATTCTTTGGATGGGGGACGAGCGCGGAGGACGCTCCGTACATTTGGTATCCTGGGTACAACCCAGTCTCGGCAGCTGGGCGGCTTCAGCTCTTTCTGGAGAGTACCACATTGTCCTTCTTTAGGACCTCGGGGGATATCCCGGTCGAAGGGCGGGCATCGGGGCGAGCGGCGATCAACTGGATCCATTGCTATCCAGATACGGTCGCGATTAGTCAGGTCCAGATTCCAGGTGAGCCGGGACAGCGCCCGAGGCCAAAGGCTGGCTATTACACCTCTGACTATATAGTGGACGCTGATGCCGTCGATGAGTTTGAGGATGAGGAGTTCGAGATGCTTCTCAAGAGTGAAGAAGCATCGCCAGACTTTCAAAGTGAGGATGTCCCAGGAGAAGTAGTGCTGGAGACAGTTGTCCGTCCTAATGAGGTGGATGCTGGCTTTTTTGACGATGGTGTATTTACGATACCTGTGACCCCATTCATGGTGGAGGATACGCGGAGCCTATTTCTGACAACCTGCAAGGCAGTTCGCCGATCGTTCCAACATAGGTTTGGGGCAAAGCGGAACCACAGGTACAACATTTATGTGGCACTTGGGGTGTTTGGGCGGCCTAGTTTTCAGGTGGCTGGGCTGCAGCCTGTCAAAGCACGAGTGCCGTTGACAAAGATAAAGCCAGGCAAGCTGACTCTCGATGCAATCAGGAGTGCTCTGGTTGAGAAGTTCATCACAGAGACCAGTCGTCCGGCTCCAGAGGCCGAGCTCGAGGCCTCACGGCATCTAAATGCACCGGCATACACTGAGGTTCTAACAGCGTCTCCCTATGTGGCGGAGATGGCCCGGACAGGCTTTGATCCAGACTATTTTCCGGCCCTGGGAGAGTTCGATCCAGCCGATGTACCTTGGGGTGAGATCCGGCATGCGCTGCAGATGCCGGCACCAGCGGCTGCGTCTGGTCAGCCAATTACTGTTGGGGAAGTCTACACACGGTACCTGGCTGTCCCGGCAGAGCGTGCGCTGGATGTAGTCCCATTGGTGGCTCTGAAGCGTGCTGTGTTTGATAGGTTGACATCACTGTACAAGGCGTCGGCCACGCCCAAGTGGTGGCCAAGTGCCCCCGGGAATGCGGCAAAGCCGGCCGCGCGCGTCGTCAGGGCTGTGACTAAGGCTGGTGGGCCTAAGCTGGTCTTTGCAGTTGAGCCCCCACGTACGACTACGAAGAATACGCTAGCCCCGCGAGTGCTCGGGCCCGGTGCTGTGATCCTCCATGCAATTGGTACACTTGGTGCTCGGTTTCTACTCCAGACACCTGATAACTACTTGGGGTTGTTCCGGGCATGTCTAGTTGAGGCAGTTGAGCACAAGCTGAGGAGCAAGAGCGAGTCAAGGGAGTATTCTCCTTGGGCTATTCCCAATGAGTCTGCGGTGCCTGTGCTCCTGGAAGGGGATGCTGACGACACGAGGCTATGGGTACAGTCAGAGTCCGACACCCTGTTTGATGAGTTCGGTGCGGGGCGTGGTCGCCGGGCGACCGTTCAGGATGTTATTGAGGGTAATGCCGCGTATAGTGACCAGGACCCAGCGCAGATTGCAGAGTACACTGACGCTCTGCGTGTTCTACTTGAAAAGCTCGATGCTTCCGTGGACAGGCGGCTTGACAGGCTTGGACATTTGGACGAGGCGGGTACGATTCTGTTGGAGTCTCAGCGAGGTAGGACGGCTCTGCTGGGCTTCTTGGTGGGGACTACCCGGTCGACCTCTGATACCTCTGATAAGGAAGGGCGCGTTGTCGTGCCCTACGGATTCCTGGTCCGTGTCGGTCTCAAGCGGTTGAACCTTGCCGAGCCTCCGGGTAGGCGTGGATTGTCAACAGCTGTCCTGGCCAAGGCGCTTGAGCAGGGCTTGCGCGACTTTGGTGTGCATATTGCTGCTGCCCGTACTGATCTTGGGCGCAGAGCCTGGGAGCAGTGGCAGGTGGCTGCACAGCAGGCGAAGCCTGAGTACATCGGTAAACTTGAGGAGATTACACCTGAGGTGTTGGACAGGTGGCTGGTGGTGCAGGCCGGTCCTGAGCCGGTGGCACCTCAGTTGAGTGATGCGGCGCAAGAAGCGTTGATGCAGGTGGCACGCACAAACCCAGGTCAGTCTGGTCGGAGAATTGGTGTGCTGAACATCCCACCGTTGGTGATGTGGGCGACGATGCTGTACGCACCACGTACAGGGACGGCGGACCATCGTCTGCAGCAAGGACTTGGTCGTGGTACACAGGCATTGAATGACTATGGTGCGTTGGACCCAAGTGGCAGACTGACTCCAGTCGGTCATCAGATGTTCCAGGATATTGCTCAGGGGCCGCTAGAGGACAGTGTGCAGTGGTTCCTGGAGATGGTGGCTGAGGCGCGTCTTCAGCGACGGATTCCTGGTGCGATTCGTGAGAACCACCGTGGGGTGCTTCTGTCAGGGGAGACTCCACTGACACGGACAGCGGTGGTCACCGAAACGGGTGCCCAGGTGGACGCGGTCCTGCTGCGGCCTCGTGTGCCTGTAGAGGTCAAACAGGCAGATGGGACAGTAGTCACGTATGAGACCAGACCTAGGATCTGGGTTCCGGTGGACCAGGTAGAGGATGTTCGGTCCCGGTGGCCAGAGCTCCGGCGTGGTGTGGCTGCTCGTGTCGTTCAGAATGTTGCCGGGTTCAATCAGGAGTTGCTTGGGTGGGCGCCGCCCGCCCCTGATGGAGTCGAGCCCCGCTACTTGAATCAGGAGGTTGTTGCAGAGCGGCGTCTGCGGCTCGCAAACACGAAACCAGCAGAGGGCAAAAACT
>SXGT01589207.1_pt1 | contig 29117 bp, 20 predicted proteins | sample 3176221 | NCBI WGS metagenome assembly SXGT01 (sample SAMN11356862, study PRJNA531348) | freshwater metagenome | isolation source: freshwater sample F1-120 | place: China: Fuxian Lake, Yuxi | collected 2017-12-25 | reverse complement strand
GCGGGGTGCTTTTGATTGATTGATTGGGGATTCAAAACTAAGTTACCTGCGCATGAAACTGTCGGTTAAGAGTGATTACGCAGCACGTGCGGTTCTTGGACTGGTGAGGGCATTCCCATCTGGAGAGTCCGTGCGTGCGGAGGATCTTGCTGCAGGGCAAGGACTTGCAGTCAATTACTTGGTTCAAATCCTCATTGAGCTCAAATCAAAACAGATCGTGAAAAGTCAGCGAGGGAAAGCCGGAGGATATCTCTTGGCTCGAGCTCCATCGGAGGTCACGTTGGGGGATGTTATCCGCGCAGTTCACGGCGAAATATTTGATAGCCCTGCGTTGACCGACCCGAGTTGCCCGCCGGAGCTTAAAAACGCGTGGGGGCTATTGCAAAAAACATTGGATACGACCGCTGATAAAATCAACTTCCAACAATTGGCGGACGATTCTGTCGCACGAGAGAAAATGTATTATATCTGAGAAACCGTGCTGAACTTAGGATTAGGTTCAGGAAAGTGATTTCTTACTGGAATTCTTAATGATCAGTTTTTTGGCTAGATCAATGGCGGCCATCATGCTCAGTGGATTGGCAATTCCCCGTCCAGCGATATCGTGAGCAGTGCCGTGGTCAGGGGAGGTTCTGACGAAGCTGAGCCCAAGCGTCCAGTTGATTCCCCGTTCAAAGGCCACCATTTTCAGAGGGGCCAAACCTTGGTCATGATACATCGCGACAACGACATCGTAATCACCGCGATAAACATAATGAAAAAGGGCATCGGCTGCCATGGGTCCCCAGACATCGAAACCGCGTTGCCTCATCGATTCAACGGCAGGTTGGATGGTGGTGATTTCTTCGGTTCCCATTTTTCCACCTTCACCAGCGTGGGGATTCAAACCGCAAACAGCAATCCGCGCACGATTCAGTCCGAGGTCGAGGCAGGCTTTTGAGGCACAGGCGATAGCAAGTTCAACTTTTTCTCGAGTTAAACAATTAGCCACTGCTTTGATTGGGAGGTGGGTCGTGGCTAAGACAACGCGCAACCAACGGTTGCGATCATCTTCACCGAGCAACATCATGGCCGTCTCATTGCAACCGGCGAGGTCAGATAAGTATTCTGTTTGACCGACGAACGACGTGTGTCCGAGGTTGATGATCCCTTCCTTGTGAAGGGGGGCGGTGACCATGCCGTTTAATTCACCACGGTGGCAGCGTTCTCCAACATCTCGCAACGAGGCGAGTGCAGCTTCGGCTGCCATCGGGTCACCCAAGTCCAAGTCCGGGGGCAATGGGTTGAGTGATGGATTGAAAACGCTGATCCGTTCGCTGGTGTCGTAGGATCGAAAAGGGGAGAGGTGAAGGTTTAACGAACAACCGGACTGCACACGGTCAAGAACCCCATGATCTCCCACAATCAGGAAACGGGTGCCATCGTCAGGTATCGCCGCGAGGCTCTTGAGTGTCACCTCTGGCCCGATGCCTGTAGGATCGCCCAGCGAGATTCCGATCCACGGTTTCATGGATTCCTTCGGGGTGCCAAATCCTCCGTTAGAAGTAACGGACGAAGGCTTTGCTTTTAAGCCGATCAATCCACTGTTTGCGGAGGCGTTTGGTTTCGCTCGTTTTCAATGTTTGTTCGATGGCTTCTCGAACCTCAGCGAGCGGACGAACATGAGCGGATCGCACTTCGTCCACCTTCATCAGGTAGACTCCTTGTGCCGTTTCGATGGGATCACTTTGTGCACCGGCTTTCAAGGTGAAGGCGATGTTAGCAAGATCCTCGCGGAGAGTTTTTCGATCTACCCAGCCCCAATCTCCGCCTTGGCTGGCTTGCGATCCAGTGGAGTAAACGCGGGCCATTTCTGCAAAATCAGCACCTCCCTCAATCTGGGTCCGGATTTCTTTAGCCATTTTAATCGTCGCAACCTTTTCGTTGGCCGGGCTGGTCAAAACAATCATCCGGAGTTTTACCTGATCAGGAAGGCGAAATTGTTCCGCGTTCTCGCTGTAGTAGTTTCCAATTCTTGTGGGCGAGATGACTGGATCCGAAGGCACCTTCTGTTGGAACATGAGTTCCAAAATGGTTCGTTCCCGAATTTTTTGACGATAGCTTTCGTAGGTGATGCCTTGTGACTGGAGAGTTTTGATTAGGACCAACCGATTGTCGTATTTTTTTTGATCCGCGCTGATGCGGTTCTCGATGAAACTTTCAGGAAGGTTATAACCTGCGGTCTTGAACTCATGCAGAACCAGTTGGTATTCGACGAGTTCTTCGATCCGGGCTGCTTGTAACTCCTTCGTCTTTTGGTCCAACACGGTCGGCTGGGAAGCATACCGCCGCTCCAGAGCATCTAAATCCTCTCGGATGCTGTTCTGAACATCCTTATAGGTGATAATGTTGTCATTAACGATGACGGCGATTCCATTAACTAGCGTCGGTTGAGCCGCCCGGAGGGCAACAAGTGGCGCCAGTAGGAGGAGCAACGCAATGATGTATTTCATGAACCTAATCCAAGCCTATCCCATCCATCGTCCTTGGTCAATCACGCAGGACCCTGACACGGAGTTCGATTTCAGGGGCCGTTTATAATTGTTCTAAAGTCTGATGAAGCTCTTGATCCGTATTATAAAAATGAGGGGAAAAGCGGATATAATTATTTCCGGCTCGGTCGGTTCTGAGAGAGGACACGATGTTAGCGGCTTCCAGTCGTGAGTGGAGCGAGCGCATGTCGGTTTCTGGTTTGCTAAAGGTGATGGATCCTCCCGAATTGTTGAGTGCTCCATCGGCATTGAGAACCAAGTAACCCTTTTCTTGCAACGCAGGTACCATCCAAGATCGTTTGCGCCACAGTTCTCTGCCAATGGTTTCGATTCCGAGTTCGAGGATTAGATCTAGGCTCGCCTTGAGGCCAACAATCGAAAGGAGGTTGGCAGTGCCTGCCTCATATCGTCGGGCATCCTCGCGATAGACGAGATCTTCCTGTGCGCTGTAGTTTGGACACCGGAGGTTATGCCAGCCTTGAGTGGTCGGTCTGAGACGGTCTTGGGATTCTTTTCGCACATACATCACTCCTCCGGCACAGGGGCCGAGGAGCCATTTGTGAGCGTCGGCAGCAAGGTAATCAACCTGTTTCACGGACGTGGGAAAAGCTCCAAGGGTTTGAATGGCATCCACGCAGAACAAGATCCCGCGATCCCTTAACGCTTTGCCGATCGCCTCGATGTCAATGCGGTGGCCGGAAAGAAAATGACTCGAGGCTAGGGCCACAAGTTGCGTGCTTTCGTCAATCTGACCGATCACGTCGATTGGGCGTATTCTGCCAAGTTCACGAATATTGAGGAACCTGACTTCAACCCCTCGATCAGCCAAGGTCATCCACGGATAGACGTTGGACGGATAGTCATCAAAATAGACGACGATATTCTCGCCGCGCCTGATTTTGACTCCACCCGCGATAAAGCTTAACGCGATGGAGGTGGGGCCAATCAGCGCGATTTCCTCGGGTTTTGCATCAAGCAACTGTGCGGCACTCGCCCGTGTGTCTTGGAAAAGTCGGGATGGAATCACTGTTTCCTGATCATCCAACATGCAAGCGTCCGAGTAGCTTTTGATGGCCTCGGCGATTCTTCGGGGCAGGGGACAGACTCCAGCGTGTGCTAGATAGATTTTTTTTGAGACAACGGGGAACTCGTGGCGTCGCAACTCTTCATTTGAGAGAATTTCTTCAATGGTCATTCAGGTGTTGGGTGTAAAGGTTTCGGTTGAACGCGACTGCATCCGCATACTTGATGCCTTGGCCCCCAAAAATGTCGAGAGCCGAACCAATCGTCAGTCCGATGCGGCCCTGACCAAGTCGGGAGACAGTGGCGAGGTCATCCAGAGATTTTGCCCCACCTGCATAGGTCGTCGTGATAGGGGTCCATTGGGAAAGCTTTTCTACCAGTTCCAGATCGATGCCTTGGCAAAGACCTTCAACATCCACGGCATGAATCAGAAACTCATCGCAATAGGCACTGAGCTTATCCAATGTTTCTTGAGAAAGTGTGAGGTCGGTAAACGTTTTCCAACGGTTGGTGACCACAAAATACTCCCCGTCTCGCTTGCGACAACTGAGGTCTAACACCAATTGACGAGGCGATCCCATCACGTCCACCAGTCGATCCAGCCGAGACCAATCGAGTTTCCCTTCCTGAAATATCCAAGAGGTGACGATCACATGAGAAGCACCTGCTGCAATCCAAGTTTTGGCATTGTCTGGCTGGATATTACCTCCGATCTGCAGCCCTCCGGGCCAAGCGGCTAAGGTTTCCTGTGCTGCGGCTTCGTTATTCGACCCTAGCATGATGACATGGCCACCTTGCAGATCATCCTTGCGGTATAAATCCGCAAACCATGACCCCGGTTTTTCCGAGATAAAATTAGTCGTCAGACCGGCTGGATCGTCCGTCAGCGTACCGCCGACGATTTGTTTGACCCGGCCCTGATGTAGATCGATGCAAGGACGAAACATGATTCAATTAAACACGAGGCATCGCGCTGCAACAGCAGAATTCGATTGTTTGGTGCTCCGAAAATGTGGGTTCCATAGCGAAAACCAATGCATTATCGCCGACCCATCGCCTGTCCTGCCACCCATCCGGTAGTCCAAGCTGCTTGGAAATTGAATCCTCCGGTGATCCCATCGATATCCAATAATTCCCCAGCGAAATAGAGGCCGGGACATACTTTGCTCTCCATCGTTTTCAAATCAACCTCAGTCAACTTAACTCCTCCACAGGTTACAAATTCATCTTTGTTCAAACTCTTGCCTGTGATCAGGAACGTGGTGCGAGAAAGGGTTTCGATCAGGGTATGCAAACCTGCCCGACCTATTTCAGACCACCGCCGTTCGGGCAAGATCCCCGATGTTTTGACCAGAGCCTCCCAAAGGCGCGTGGGTATGGGTGGAATCGGCGAATTCACGACACGTTTGGCGGATTGAAGTTTTATTCTCTCCTGTAAGAGGATCCGAAGATTATCCTCTGTTAAATCAGGAAGCCAATTAATGCGGAGCGGAAAGTTATAATTCAGGTCGTGTAGAACTCGTGCTCCCCAAGCCGAGGCTCGAAGGATTACGGGGCCACTCAGACCCCAGTGTGTAAGCAAAACAGGGCCGGTTTCGTGTAGATCCGTGCCGGGAACCGAAACCTCGACTTTTTCAACAGTCACACCAGCGAGTTCGCGGACCCAAGGAGTTTCGACATGGAGAGTGAACAAAGAAGGAACTGGATTTGAAATGGTGTGGCCAAGGTTGATCGCAAGCGATGCGAGTGCTGGAGTTCGGCAACCACCGGTTGCCAAAAGCAACAAGTCCGCCTCGAGTGTCTCATTACGGCTGGTGCGGAGGAGGAATCTTTCACCTCGTCGTTCGATTTGCTCAACGGCACAATTGACGCGCATCTCGATTCCTGCAGCCTGTGCTGCGTTCCTTAAACAGTCGATGATCGTCTCCGAACGGTCTGTTGTGGGGAACATGCGGCCATCATCCTCAGTTTTCAATAGGACGCCGTGGTTTGCGAACCACTCGATGGTGTCTTGGACTTGGAACCTTTTAACGAGGGAGATTAATTCTTTTTCACCGCGTGGATAACGTCGGGAGAGTTCGCGAGGATCAAAACAGGCATGGGTGACATTGCAACGTCCGCCTCCGGAGATTCGGACCTTTTGCAGAAAGTGTGGTCCCCGTTCCAAGATGAGGATCTCAAGATTGGGATCAACCTGAGCAGATGCGATCGCACCAAAAAACCCTGCTGCTCCTCCACCTACCACCGCAATCCTTCGCGAAATCATCTCAGTTAGACTACACCATTCCTCAATTGATCCCGAAATTCAAAGCAGATTCGCACGAGTTAGCAGGCTGATTGTGAGCGTTTATTGCTAGATTTTCCGAAATTCAGTTGGAGGAGCACATTCGCTGCGAGGATGAGGCCACCACCCCAAAGTAAGTTCTGGGTGATCGATTCATTAGGATAATTGACTCCAAACCATTTTGAAAATAGGGCCGGCAAAAACAAAGCAAAGAGACTCGCGAACACGGGTTCAATGCAATAAATCAGACCCGCTTCGACGGAGGAGATTTTAGGTTGCCAATAATTCATCATAACGTAGGCGATCAGTGTGCAAAAAACGACCAGTTGGCCAACGAGTAGATACACCGAACCTGAGCGTAACATGGTCAATGGCTCTGCGAGACTACGCATGGAAAAAAAGAGAAACATTGCTCCAATCACTGCGATGGTTCCGAACATGACGAGGGAAAAATGCTTCACATTATTAGTGCGAAAAATTGGGCGTTCGAGCCAGAGTATTTGCCCAGCAAAAATCATTGAGCCGATCAAAGTTTCGGTTTCTCCTCGACCTAGGCTGAATGCTCCCCAACTCACTTCGCTTAAAATTGCGATGCCAGTGATCACTAGAACAGAAGCGAATAACAATTTAGCTGGCGGCCAACTTCGAGTGCGGATCGCTAGAATTAACGGCAACACAATGCAATAGGCCTGAGTCAAAAACGCTGAGGTCGAGGCGGAAGTATAATTCAGCGCGTCCATTTGAAAAATACAGCCTACCCCTCCTAAAAACCCCAAACCGAATCCTTGCCAGACTTCTGAACGGGTGATGGATTTGAGGCTTCCCAAGGTGAAAAATGTCATCAGGATGAAAGCCAAACCGAAGCGTAGTGTGTTCACAAACGCGGTTCCAAACCATGAACTACTTTCCGGCAAGAGTTGGTGCTGGAGTTGACCGAGGGCTTTCATCACCGGGAAGCTTAACCCCCAAAAGATTGTCGCCAAAGCCAACATGTTGATTGCTTTGGCATGAGTTGGAGGAGAGTCCTTCATGAACCCCTCACAATGCGAAAATCAATCGCCTCCATTCCCGTCAATCGGATTTGATCGAGCTCCATCATCACCGCTGATCCTCAGGCGAGGTAAGGGTTCCAAACAATGCAAAAACTAAACCAGTGATGACCGCCACTGCCGCGAGGCTGAACCCTAGGAACGTTGGATGCACGCGCACTACTCCAAAAGCACCGATGCACAGGATCAGATCCAAACCAAACCAATACCAAACTGGAATTCTCGGTAAACTTTGGGACTTCCGGCTCTCAGAGCCCTGCGGCTGGATAAGATTCCTAATTTGTGGGCTGAATGGTTTTGCGGTTGTTGACGGCATAGGAGACCCCGCCACGCGGTCTCCTTCCATCAAGTTCCCCAATCCCTTCCCTAATGCTGACTTCGACATCCCAACAAACTCACGACTTTCGATGCGATTGACAATTTAATTTGGATGGAGCGTCTAGAATTCAACGCAAGAGAAATTGCGTTTCAAAAATCGCTTGCAGCTCGTGGGTGAGAAAGGCACACTCACCGTCCAGTGCGCGCTTGTGGTGGAATTGGCAGACACGCTACTTTGAGGTGGTAGTGGCTAACGCCGTGCAGGTTCAAGTCCTGTCAAGCGCACCAATCTCTCCCAAATGGGTCATACTTGGTCGTTTTCCTTCGTTGCTAACTTTAACATCTCCCGCAGCTGTGTCTTAAGGATTTTGCCTGTCGCGTTCCGGGGTAACTGGGCAAGGATGTGGACGTGACGAGGGATTTTGTAGTTGGCGAGACGCTCGCGTAAGAAATCGATGATCGATTTCTCGTTGAGGGTTGCACCTTCGATCGCTGAAACAAACGCGATTGGTTGCTCACCCTTTCTGGAGTCGGGTTGCCCAACGACCGAGGCTTCTTTGATGCCGGGGTATTGGTAAAGGATTTCCTCAATCTCGCGGGGATAGACGTTGATGCCGTTAACAAGCAACATGTCTTTTTTCCGGTCGGTGATGAAATAATAGCCCTCGGAATCACCGTATCCAATATCGCCGGTGAGCAACCATCCGTTTTTCAGGACTTTCGCGGATTCATCAGGTTGGTTCCAATATCCCGACATCACATTGGTACCGCGAACACAAATTTCGCCAACCTCTCCGTGCGGGAGCATGTTGCCAGCGTCATCTTGCACCGACATTTCAACCCCGGGAATGGGGGTTCCGATGGAACCAGCTTTCCATGGGCCGGGGATGGGATTGATCGACACGACCGGGCTTGCTTCGCTCAAACCGTAACCTTCCAAGAGCGGGAAGGAGAATTTTGCATTAAACTCTTTCAGGATTTCTAGGGGCAGGGGAGCCGCTCCACTGACGCAAAGGCGAAGGGGACAATTCTCCGGCACAGATGCACCTGCAAGCGCGCGGAATAATGGAGGGATCGCCGGGAGCAGCGTGGCTTGACGGTCGAAGATCTCTCCGAAGATCGCTTTCGGTGGGTGGACTGATTTGATCAGGACGACCGAGCCGCCGATGAGCAACGGGAGCAGTAAACCCACAGTGAACATAAAACTGTGGAACATTGGAAGGAGGACAGCAATCCGGTCAAAACTGACGGCCTGGAGCATGATACGGCAGCTTTCCACGTTCGAGAGCAAGTTGTCGTGGGTGAGCATCGCTCCCTTAGGTCGCCCCGTGGTTCCCGAAGTGTAGATCAATACGGCTAAATCATGACGTTGAGCTTCGATGCCACTCCAAGCGATGTCCTGTAGAACCGATTCAGCAGGAATCGATTCCACAAGCAAGATTTGGAGATTCGGAAAAACAGATTTCAGTCGAGTGACACTTTCCTCCGTCGAACTGTCCGTGATTAACACGTTTGCTCCCGCATCTTGGAGAATATGAGCAACCTCGTCTGGTTTAAGGAAGTTGTTGATCGGAACAACGACGCCCCCAGAAAGCAGGGTGCCTTGGAGCACACTGATGAATTGGGGGCAATTCTTCAGCCATAGAGCTACGCGATCCCCGCGTTTGCTATCTAACTTAGTCTCGAGATGGTTGGCAACCCAACAGGATTGTCCCAGTAACTGACTGTAGGATAGTTCGGTCTCGCCCCAGAACACGGCTGTCTTCGACGAATTGGCCTGCGCTGATCGCAACCAAGCGGTGCTCAGGTTCCGATCTTGCAGAAGGGTGGCGTTTGGGTCGAATGGTTCACCCCGTCCGATCATACTTTCAGTTTGCGTGGCCATTGCTGATTTGCTTCCCAATAGGTTCGTTTCAGTTTGATCGCTTCATCGTCGATTGAGGGTTGGACGCGGCCCTCCGAATCTGTGGCTCTTGAAACAATATACCAATCACCCGGGGTTGGGTTTTTCCAAACGAAACTGAAAAAAGTCCAAGAAAACTTACTTTGTTGAGTGCGATCCAGTTCGGTGTTTAGCCAATGGTCACTCGAAGTCTCCTTGTCAGTGGAACGAACTTGAATCTCCACCTTCAAAAGCGGAGTTCCGTCGGTCCAAGCTGCGCCAAAAAATCGAATGGTGCCGTCGTTCATTTTGAGAGCCCGGGCAACGATTGATTTAACATCCTTGGGCCCGACGCTGGTCTCTCGCCAAATAGTTTTACCATCGCGTTCCTCGCCTCGGATGGTGACGTATTCCCGTCCCATGTATTTGCTCATGAACCGGCGATCGGTGAGCTCGATCCGTGTCAACCATTTGACCCAAGCAATGCCAAACCATCCGGGAACCACCAAGCGAAGGGGTGCCCCATGTTCCGGCCCCAGCGGTTCGCCATTCATCTCGTAAGCTAGCAGGACATCGTCAGAGAGCGCATCACCTAGTGAAAGGCTGCGGGCGAAATTCTGGAGATAATCTTTTTCCCGAATCTTTTCGACTTTTTCGTCCGCTCCAAAGAATACAACCTCAGTCCCTCGCGGTTTTACTCCCACCTCCTTGAGGAGAGCGCGCAGAGGTGTCCCGGTCCATCGGATGTTGCCAATCGCCCCCATGAATCCTGGGTTGGCTCCGTTGCCTGAACATTCCAAGGTGGCAAATACATCTTTCTTCCGCCGGGCCTTGATCTGTTCGATGGTTAGGTCGATTGGTTTTTTAACTAAACCATCAACTTGAAGTTTCCAAGTGACCTCATCAACTTTTGGTTGGCCATAATGGCTCACAGAAAAAACCTGATCCTTTGGGGTTACCCACTGGGTCATGTTTTCCCACTTCAACATCTTGCTGCCGGGTTGGACATCGAGAAACGGAAGGAGTGTCCCTTGATCTCGAGCGAGTTTTCTTCCAAAAACTGAGAGAGGAAGTTGCAACGCGGTCAGAGCCGTGAGCGTGGCTCCCGATTTTAACATCGTGCGCCGGGAAAGAACTGTTGGGTCAACCATAGGGATAAGGGGTTGGGGTTAAATCACGAGACTATAATCATAAGGCTTCCGCATCTTACGGCTGAGCATGGCATTGGCTTCAGGGTCGTCTAGGAATTGTTCAGCGACGGGATCCCACCTTAGCTTACGTTTCAGGCGAAGCGCGATTACCCCAAGATGACACACGCTCACGGATCGATGGCCGATTTCTGCATCGCAAATCGGTGCCTTCCGTGTACGCATGCACTCAATGAAGTTCTCCATATGATTTCGGCTCACATAAAGCCGTTGCGATCGGGTGAGGATGGGCATGGTCAACAACTCCGGATCGCTTGCTTCGATCCGTCCTCTTGTGACAAAAATCCAGCCTAAAGTCCCTGTGAATTTTACACCGTGAGGGAAGTGACCTTGCTCAGGTTTCTTCAAGTCACGACCGTCCGGACCGTTTTCGACGACGGATTGAGTCGTCTGTTTTACGCCGTTCGCAAAAACGTAATGGACTTCATACTCGCTATAAGCGGTGTAGCCGCCCGGTATCATGTCGATGCGTGGCTTGGCCTCGACCGACACGGGCCCACTTCGTTCCTGCCCGATTCCCCACAGAGCTATATCGTTGTGGTGAGCCCCCCAATCGGTCATCGTTCCCCCCGAATAGTCCCACCAATATCTGAAGCTCCCATGGCATCTCTCGGGGACGTAATCCGTAAGGGCCACTTGGCCCTGCCAGACATCCCAATTCAGTTCCGGGGGCACGGGTGCTTTTGCAAATGGACCGCCTCTCGGTCCGGAGGGAAGGTTAACGAGGACGTCCGTTAGCTTGCCAAGGCGTCCGTTGCGGACCAGTTCGCAAGCCAGATGGAATCGTTCATCGCTTCGTTGTTGGCTACCTGTTTGGAGAACCCCCTTCGTCTCCTCGGCTACTCGAACCAAGCGTTTACCTTCGTCGAGTGTGAGTGTGAGTGGCTTCTCGCTGTAAACGTCCTTTCCAGCCTTTAAGGCTGCGATGTTGATCAGCGTATGCCAGTGATCCGGAGTGCCATTGATGATCCCGTGGATATCGTTGCGCTGGAGGAGTTTCCTGAAATCAGAAAACCGTTGTGCTTTTGGAAAAGACTTTAATGCTTCGCCCAGGCGACGCTCATCGAGATCACAGACCGCCACAATCTCCGCCGATTTGGAAGCCCTATTCGCGACACCGCGTCCCTGTCCGCCACAGCCGATCAAAGCCAACGCTGGACGATCATTGGGTGACAACGATATCCGATTTGCGGCCATCGATTCCCGATAATCAAGAAACCAAGCAGGAACGGCACCGGCTGCAGCGAGGCTAGAAGTTCGCAAAAAACTGCGGCGATTTAGAGCGGTATTCATGACTCAGGCGTTGGGGACATGGTTGACACTAATGGCGAGATTTATGTTGGGCAACGTCAAAACAGAACAGTGTCTCTTGTTCTCGTGTTGCGTGTCACCAACGCCGGAAGTTCTGGTAGAATAGATAAATGCTGAGGATTAATCCCGCGTAGAGCGCAAGGGTGGTCCAATTCAGTTTTTTTGGAGGCTGAGGTCGAGGAAAATCTGGCGTGACTCCGGCGGCGAGCATCCGGTCATAGAGATGGGGATGAACCAAGTTTCTGGGCATGACGGCTGGAATTTGATTCAGAATATGAAGTTTAAGCAGCGAGTTTGCGTAAAGGCCTGGATCGACCTCATGACGAACGGCGACTTGATCCGCCTGAACTTCCAATCGACGCAACAAACGGACACCTGCTTTTTGCCAAAAAACACTTGTGATCCCAACAATCACTAAACCCCACAAGCCCCAAGCATCGAGCATTGGCTTTGTAAAAAGGAACGGAAAGAAAACGAAAGAGCTCAGGACGCGTTGGGTTTTCAACTGCCGACTTTCAGTGAGATGGGATAATTCGTGGTAACAAATGGCCCGGATTTCATCGGGGGTGCAGTGTTTGATCAGGCCTTCAGTGAATACGAGGCTCTGCGTAATGGGAGCTGCAAACGCACCTAGTAATGGAGTGCGTAAAATGCCAACCGTTCGAGGCGTTACAGATGTTTTGCTGAAACATTCGCTCAGAATCGCCTGTAATTCCGGCGAAATAGGAGTCAGAGCTCTCATCCATCGGAGGATAAGGATGTGACCTGCGCTCACGATCCAAGCATGCCAGATCGCTAGGCCAATGGATGCGCCGAGAGCTTCCCAACGCCACTTGGCGGGGATTGTAATTGCGAGTCCGATTAACGGCACAAATAAAAACGCACGTAAACCCCAACCCAACAGGACTTGGTATCCCCAAGATTTAAGGGTGTGTTCGGGTCGAATTGTTTTGTCTAAAGGGTAACACCCCAGCAAGCCTCCGAGAAAACACGATAAAGCATAAAACCACCAATCTCTTGCTGGTAATCCAGCAACCGCAGCCCCAAGAATCGCGAACGCCGCGAGGAGATAGATGTTGAGGAGGGCACTAACTCGGATTGGGTAAAGTAGTCGGGCACGTTCACTCCAATGTTTGTCGAGGGATCTTCGCCATGCATGGGATCCTACATGGTTTAGAGCAACCATGACTCCGGCAGAAATCCAAAAACCAGCGATGGAAAAAACCCAATTCACGAGGTCTGCGGGAAGGGAATGTTGTCGAAAAGTTCAACAAAAGAGGCCGGGCCTTTGGGCCCGGCCTCTTGACGAACTTAAACCGAAACTCGGTTTATTGACGAGTGCGATAGAACTTTGTCGGTGACCCAGATGTGTCAACCGAGAATGGCGAGGTGGCTCCGGCCACGTCGGTGTAGGCACCGTTGACCGTCGTGCTCGATTGGAGCACGCCTGTGTAAGTGAGGGATGATCCCCCCGCTGATTGGTTCACAACCAAGGTGGGCTGAGCGGACACTACCGTGCGAGCGCGGTAAGTTTTGACCGCTCCCGCAGCTTCGGCGTCGTTCAGCAATGCCAAAGTGCCGGAGGGGGTCATTGTGAACCATTCCAAGTTGGCTCCGCCACCACCTTCAAACCACACAAGGCGGAGAGGGAAGACACCGGGTTTCGGCACGTTCACGAGGAACATGGAGCTGGTGGCTCCACGTCCGTTGTCGAAGGATCCAAGTGTTTGGCCACTGGTCGGTGAGATGGAGACCGTGATCTGTTCTCCTGCCGCGATCGCTGCTTTGATTTTGGCTCCATCCGGTTTAGAGATCATGACGGCACTGAGATTGACATAGGAACCACCCATGATGATGGGAAGTGGTCCGTCAGCACTGCCCGGATCTCGGCTGTTGATCATGACAACCGCGATGGCACCTGCCACCATGGCTTTTTGGACTTTCGAGGAGAAGGTACAAACTCCGCGATCGATCAGAGCGATATTCCCGACGAGATCCGCCCCATTGCTCAGATCCGTGCAAGCGGTTGCTGGATTGACATATACCAGTTTTCCGCGGATTGGTGCGGTAAACGGTTTGAACGCACCTCCAATTTCTTGGCTCCCGTTGGCTGCATAATAGGAACCAGCGGCAGCGGAAGGTGCATCGATAACTACGGATCCGTTCGAGCTGGGAATCGCGTGGGTTGGCGAGACTCGGAACCCGTCGTCACTATTAACACCCATGGTGTAAACGCCTGCGGTAGGAAACTCGACGTAGGTGACGACTTCGGCCGCGAGATTGTCAAGAACGCGAGTGGCGTCCGTGCCAAGTCCGGGGAGGCCAGGAACTCCGAGATCAGGCCTTGAAGGATCGCTGATCGATTGGAATTCTCCGACTTCCACGCTGTTGCCACCGGTGTTCAGCTCTTGATTCCAGTTGAGCGTATCCGAAATGATGAACAGCCCATCAACCGCAGTCGAGAGGTCGAGGACGTTTGCTCCAAGGATTCCTGCCAATTGGCTTTCAGCACGATCAATCGTGTTGATCGGGCCAGTGGCTCCCTGTTGATTCATCTGATGGATACGAGCTGTGAAACCACGCTTGGTCGCATCGCCGGAACCGAGAGGGGAACCACTTTCAGCCGGTAGCGTGATGGTGTCGAGCGTAGCAACCGTTGAGTCTGCTGCCACGGCACTTCCACGAATCGGGCGTAACAAACCAGCTTCCGTTGGATCTCCAACCAGACGCATGGCAACCTGGCACCAGTCCCCGCCGCCACCTTCTTTGTAGAGAGCCGCAATGTAATACCGTTGGCCTGCCACCAAGTGAACGGGGGTTGCCGTGGTCTGTGTCACACCGTCTGCAGGTTCAAGGAAGGCATTGCAACAACCATTTTCTGCAGCAACGGGTGTTGCGGAGAGGTTTGCTGGATTGTCATCAGTGCTGACGAATAATTGCGACGCATCATCGCTGCGGATGAAGAAGTCGTAATCACCGGTGACTGCAGGGATCACGTATCCGCTGAGGCGAGCCCCGTAATTGTCAGCGAATCCGCCGAAATGGCCGCCGATCGAGGTGGTATCAAACCCAGCAACTAGGCGGACTTCGTCAGGAGATAAGGGATATTTGCTGTTCTGCGTCAATTCGCTTACCGCTGTACCTCCGATACCATAGAAGATTTCCCATTTCACTGCACCAACGACATCAGTCCAACTGGTGAATCCAGCAGTCCGTTGGGTGAGGTCGATCAAGTTGGCTGGGATGGCTGTGTCAGCAACATTAGCGACGGTGACAGTGTAACTAGTCGTTTGAGCTTGTTGAGCTGTGGTTAGCCTCACAGTCGTGGCGTTCACCAAGGTGGCTCCAGTAACCGAGAGTGCTGGAGTGATCTGGTAATTACCAGCATTGTTTGCGGAGGCCGCGTTCAGTGGCTCAGAGAAGGTGAGGAGGACACTCTTATATCCGTCACCTGTGGTTGCACGAAGCAATGCAGGAGGTGTGGAGTCGATTTCCACGCTCAGTGAAGCTTCGCTACTCGCAACAGATTTTCCCGGAACCGAGGCGACAACACGATACTTCGCACCGTTATCGTTCGCTCGCTTCAAGACGGGAGTGGTGTAGGAGCCCCCGGTTGCACCGGAGATGTTGGCAAAGGAGGTGCTGTTTGGTTCGGCACGTTGCCATTGAAGCGACAGAGGAGCAGGGGATCCTGTGGCCGCAGCGGTGAAAGTAACAGTCTTGTTTTCAGTCGATGCACCGTTTGCTGGCTGCGCGCTGAAGGAGATTGACGCGGCACCGGGGTCGGCCATGGTGGAGAGATAAGCTCCGGGAATTGGAGTCAGCGAACCCGCTCCAGTGGTGTCTGATTCGGTTCTCCAAGCGACTTGGCAATAGTCGCCACCGCCGCCTTCTTTGTAGAGAGCTACGATATAGTAACGATTGCCGGCCACGAGATGGATGGCTTCTGCGGTGGTTTGGGGCACATCGACTGCGGGTTCGCGGAACCCGTTACAACACCCTGGCTCTTCGGCGATTGGAGTTGCCGAGAGATTCTCGGGTTTATCATCGGAACTGAGAAACAGTTGCGAAGCATCATCACTACGCAGAAAGATGTAGTAGTTCGCGGTTTCAGTGGGTGTAATCCAACCCGAAATCCGTGCACCGTAGTTTTCATGGCTGTCGTTGGGGAACACCGATCGGCTGTCGAAACCAGCGGAGAAGTGGGTGAGATCAGGCACGCCGGCGATGTAACGGGGATCATCCACCAAAGCGGAAACAGGAACCCCGCCGATGTTGCCCCAGTATTCGAATTTGAGGAACCCGACGGCAGCTGCGAACGCATTAAACGTCTTGGTGCTGTCCGTCGCGATGGTGTTGGGATTGGAGGCGGTATCTTTGACACCATTTACGGTCAGTGTGTAGAGGGTGCCAGCGGTCTGTGTCGAAGTACTCAAGCGAACCTGTTTAAAATTCAACACTTCGACGCTTTCAACCGTCAGCCCGTTGTTGAGTTGGTAATTGCTTACAGCGGAGGCAAAACCAACGTCCTCGGAGAAAGTCACCGTGACGGAGTTGAGAGCCTCGGTGCCGACTGCGCTCACCACTGTGGGTGCAGTGAGATCGGCATTAACTGTCAAAACCGCCGGTTCGGAGGTCACCGAGCCTTGTGCATTCGTGATTTTGACTCGAATCTCAGCTCCGTTCGAGCTGAATGGGATATTCGAGAGGGCGAACGTCGGGCCGGTTGCCCCGTCAACATCCACTCCGTTTCTGCTCCATTGCAAACTGAACCCGGGAGTTCCATCAAACGCCACGGAGAACGAAGCATTGCCATGTTCGTTCACGGTCTGTGAGGCTGGAGCTTGAGTGATTGTTGGAGCTGCTGCGGCACCTGCTTCGACCGTGGTGAACGACACATCATCCACCCAGTTGTTCTCATTCAATCCACCGGTGCGGGCTCCGATGGCGAATTGTCCCCCAGTCAAGGGAGCCCAGCCCGTCAAATAAGCATCTTTGTAAATGTCCGTCCCTCTATAATTTACGCTGATCGTCCCGTTTGATTTGAGCTCGACCACGACGGGGATGAACGTGTCACTTTGAAGGAAGAAAACATCCATCATTTTGTGCAACACTTGGACCCCATCCACCTTGACGTCGATCGAGGGTGCCTCTCCGGAATTATTCAACGGGTCACTATCGACGTTGTCGTAGGTATCGATGGAAACGGTGATACCTTTCAGAGTAGGAATCGCTGCAGCATCGGGTCCTTCTTCATCGAACATCGACCATGAATCCAAACCACTGCCGTAGAAAAGCGACAACCCATCGGCCGGAGTAGAAGATCCGCCGCCGATCCGTAGTTTAAATGTGGCTTTAAAGCTACCGATCGAAACTCCCGGATCGATATCATCAAAGATCGCGACCCCGTTCTCGCTGTTTTCAGCGTAGGTGAGTTTCAGCACGCCGTCTTCCAGTGCCGGATAGAACAACGAGTCGTTTGGGGCGGGTCTGGCGCCGCCGTTCATCACGAAGCCGACAGGCGTCGTGCTACTAAAGTCGTTGGTGTAAGTACTCGCTGAGGCGACTCCTTGAGCCGCCAAGGCACAGAGACTGGCCAAGTAAAGAGATTTTCTCATAGTATTGGTTGTTAATCTGTTTGGGTTCGGTGTTCATACTCCCCCAAAACGCCCCAATCAGCAATCAAAATCGTGTGGTTTATGGGTTGAAAACTATGTAGACTGGGAGTTTACGCACAGAACATTGGAACAGAACGGCTTGTGACTGTAGTGGAAAGATTCTCCCACTTTTTATTGAAATTCTTGCTTGGAGCGTGGCTAACAGGAGGCCATTAGCCACACCCCAAGTTACTACCTAACAGGCAGTAAATCGAATGATTCTCGAATTCACCACAAGCTCGAACAATGCATGCCGAGATCGATGAGTAGTAAGAATAGTTTAGAAACCAAGCCAACCCAGTCTCAGTCCAAGCCAATCCCAGAGTGTAGAACCAGGGGCAAAATTAGGCTGGGCCCCACCTGAGTTTGATCCAGGTAACTGGCCTTTTTCAATAATCACCTCACGCCCCCTGACTTCTGCAGTGGCGGTTCCCCAGCCAAAAATGTGCAGGAAGGTCCATCCTGTTTTTTCACCCTTTATTCGCGTTGAAATAATCCCGTCAGCGTTCGTTTTATCTACGGCATCGTAGTAGGCCGAATCAACGGCTGCATTTACGTTAGCGGGGGAACCAAACAACCAACGGAGTGGATTCAGAGTGGGACTAGATTTGATGTATAATCCATTCCCAATAGTCCCAACTTGTTCGGATTTTCCCCCAGAAAACTTAATACCAAGGATTTCCAAGGTTTTGATCTCGCCGCTTCCTTGGATAGCTTGGCCGGGTTCTAGATGAGCGTTCAATCCCTCCACAACTGGGGGAGAGACCTTGCCTGTACTCATGTTATTTCTGCTGGTTCTACATCCAGAAAAACAGATTGCCACAGCCAAGGTAACAATCAACACAAGCGGTTTGTTCGTTTTGAGTGAACTTCATTAGCATCCTTACTTTTAGTTTTTGTTTGGATCGTGGATGAAAATCCTTTGCATCACATAATGCAGGGGTCCCATCGCACTCTCATTAAATAAAAACCGGAGCTGGAACGGATCCTTACAGGTTTTTTGAGTTTTTCTTTCGAAAAGTGGAATTCGAGGCTTTTTGGGGGCATCGAACCATGGAAAGGGGTCGATTGGGACCAAAACTATACCGGTTCGATGGCCGCTCGATAAATGCCGTCGCTGGCAATGATTAGGATTTCTTGGCTCACTGGATCAACGGTGTAAGACCATACGTGGATCAATTGTGGGATTTGTCCGGTTGTAGGGAGGAGGATGGGTTTCTTATCGATGCCTAATCTTAAGAGCCAAGTTTGGGCTGGCTGGGCACTTTCCTCCGAAAGTTTGCCGGATTCAAAGATGATGAGTGCGTTGAGTTTCTGATGATATGTGGATGCTCGGAGTAGAGTTGGGTTAAGGTGTCCCAGTGGAAGAATGCAATTCCATTGGTAGGTGGCTAGGTTTAATTCCCAGATGTCATCCAGCACATGAAATTGTCCGTTAAACCCGCCCAAGCCAGCAATCCGCTCTCCCTGTTTGCCCGAGGGGCTTCCATGGCCGCCCACTAGGTAAAGGGTTTTTCCACTGGGGTTGGGGATTAACTGTATCGCTGATGACCGTCGCCATGGGGAATTCTCCGCTCCGTCTTTTTCGAGCTCTACCCATTCTTTTCGGGTGAGATCAAACTCAAAACGGCTGTTGGTAACGCTCAACATTCCGTAACCCCCCAAGATTCCGATTCGTTTAGTGATCGGATTCCAGTAGGTTAACGCCCCAAAATGGCGTCGGTCATCTGGTCCACCTCCTAAAAGACGAAGCTCCAAGGTTGCTGGATTAAAAGTGCAAACCTGTCCGTTCCCACCCTCCCAGACCCATAGTTCGTGAGTCTCCGGATGCACCATGCACCGGCAATTTGTTAAAAAACTCTGAGATAATTCCTTACTGACGAGGGTAAAGTCCCGGAGGTCGAGGCTCTGAAACGCAATGCTTCCTGCTGTCAGTTGCTTGGCTGAGTACATCTTGCTTTTACTCCAATCCACGGTCCAAGCATTGCCAGCCCAAACTTCTACATTGAATCCTTTTTCCCTGACGCACCGCCATGACACTTGTGCCGGAGTTTCGCGGTTTTTCCGGATTAAAATCGCGGCAAGGCCGATTCCGATCCCGCTTGCTGCACCGATTAACCATCGGCGTCGGTTTAGCGGACGGCGTAACGCAACCACATCGGAAAAAGCCGCCGAAAGTTGATCGGCAGAACGAAATCGCCTTCGGGGTTGTGGATCGCAAACCCGACAAATGACTTCATTCAGGAGGCAGCCTTCCTTGTTCCATTCTGAGGCATGGAGGGTTGCTGCTGGGAGGGAGGGAAACTCGAGACGGCTTCTGCCGGTCCAAGTTTCGTAGAGGGATTTACCCAAGCCGAAAAGGTCGGCTCCAAAGTCATTTGTTCCTTCAATGGGTCGGTAGCCTTCCGTTCCACGATAGTCGATTTCCTCTCCCTGAAGGCCGACTAGTTCGTAATCGCCGAGGCAGGGTTCTCCAGAGATGAAAAGAATGTTGGAAGGTTTCACATCACGGTGCACCAATCCGGCTCGGTGGAGCACTCCGAGGGCTTCTGCCAAGCGAATCCCCCATTGGGCAACCTGCTTTGCTGGAGGTTGACCGTGGATTGATGACCATGCACCGAGGGTGAGTGGTGTGTAATGTTCCGATCTCTCTCCTAAATCCAATTGAGGTGGTGAGGGAATGTTATCCGCCAATGTGAGTGCTTCCCAAAGCCAACCCTCTTCTGTTTCTCCGCAGTCTAGTATTTGGGTAAACCCGGCGTTTCGGCTCAAGTCACGCAAAAGGGCGTCTCTTTTTAGTAATCCTGAAAGTTTGGACGGTTCGCTGGGCATCTGGAACTTGATGGCGCAAAACCCCTGAATGGTCTTGGCGATAAAAAGTTTCGTTCGTTCGCGCTCGCTTAGCAAACGAACCAGTTCATAGCCTTTTATTTGAGGAGGAGTTGACATCGTCAGGGGTCACTCAACGAAGGGGTGGATGAGCAGAGACTTCCATTCAGATCGAAGGCGACGGATGAGCCTGTGGCGGATAATCCAGACATTGGCAGGAGTCGTTTGATGGCGTTGCGAAACTTCTTTAGCACTCAATCCGAGGAGGGCATTCGCCTCGAAGATTTGCCAGTGGCGGGCTTTCACGTTGGCTCTAAGCTTGGCAAGGCACATTTCTACCATCAGTTGCTCGAATTCAGCTTGGGACACGGGGTCGAAGGTAAAATCCCCGGCGTCGGAAAGGATGGAGTTGAGATAAAACCAAGCGGTTTTGGGGAGATGGATTCGGCGGCGCTGATGGTGGATCGCCAACATCCGCTGATTGACAATCTGATTGAGCCAAGTCCGAAATCTGGCAACGGTTCGGTTATATTGAAAAGTAGGAATATAGGCAGCCACCTTAACCATTGTTGCTTGGACGACCTCTTCCGCTTCTACCTTTGTCAGTCCAGATTTCCGGGCGTGAGCTAGAATCGCTGGCGAATATCGTCTGTAAAACTCGTGCCAGCACTCTTCTTCGCGCCAATCCTTGATTCCTCTGATCAGATTCTCATCAGTTGTCGTCGCGTTGAGCATACCTTGTAGTTAGTCTCGCGGCCTAGGTGCGAGGATTATTACAAGTAGATTTGCCCCTAATGATTGGGTTTTGTCAAGCTATTCCTCGAGACCGGAAAATACAAACTGCTCGAGATGGACGATCTCGAGGATCAACGGGATCCCAGAACCCCGTGGGAACCGGTTTGTGGTTAAAGAAGGAGGGAAGGGTTAGGCGAGAATGCCAGAAACAATTTTGCCGTGGACATCCGTGAGGCGAAAGTCGCGGCCGGCGTAGCGGTAGGTGAGGCGTTCGTGGTCTAATCCTAGCAAGTGGAGTATGGTGGCTTGAAGATCGTGGACATGGACGGGATTTTCGACAGCGTGATAGCCTAGGTCATCTGTGAGGCCGAAAGTTAATCCGCGTTTGATACCCGCGCCAGCCATCCAGATGGAGTAGGCAGAGGGATGGTGGTCACGACCTTGGCTGCGCCCTAGAATCGGGTTGCTTTCCACCATGGGGGTGCGTCCAAATTCGCCGCCCCAAACGACGAGGGTATCATCGAGCAGGCCTCGTTGCTTGAGATCCGTCACCAATGCGGCAGAAGCTTGATCTGTGGCGGTGCAATTGCCATCGACATTTCCCGCCACATCGCTGTGGCCGTCCCATCCCTCGTGGTAAATGTTCACGAACCGCACGCCGCGTTCGATCATGCGCCGGGCTAACAAACACGCTCGCGCGAAACTGGGTTTGTCAGGATCACACCCATAAAGCTCCAATGTCGCCTTGGATTCGCTTTTCAGGTTCATCAGATCGGGTGCGGAGGTTTGGAGTTTGAAGGCCATTTCGTAGCTAGCGATTCGAGTCGCGATTTCCGGATCCTTTACAGTCTCCATGTGCTTGCGGTTCATGGCACCTACAAGGTCAAGGGTCTCGCGTTGGAGACGAGAGTCTATGCCCTCAGGGTTCGTGACATCGAGGATGGGATCGCCTTGGTTGCGAAATCTGATTCCAGTATAGATTGTGGGAAGGAATCCACTGGACCAATTAGCTGCCCCGCCGCTGATGCCGCTGCCGGTGGACATGACGACGAAGGCAGGAAGATCATTAGCCTCTGCTCCCAGACCGTAGCTGGCCCACGAGCCGATGGAGGGTCGCCCCGGTTGGGCAAATCCGGTGTTGAAGAAAATTTGTGCGGGTGCGTGGTTAAATTGATCAGTTTTAACCGTTTTGATCAGGCAGATATCATCGACGATTTTTGCCAGATGGGGCAAAACCTCCGAGAGTTCCATTCCGCATTTGCCGTGTTTAGCGAATTTGAATTGTGGACCTAGAACGGCGGCGTCTGATCGGATGAAGGCGAAGCGTTGCCCCCCGTGGATGGAAGCTGGGAGTGGTTTCCCCTGAAGTTTAACAAGTTCGGGTTTATAGTCGAACATGTCCAACTGACTGGGGGCGCCTGCCATGAATAGGTGGATCACACGTTTCGCTTTGGGTGCGAAGTGGGGCGGACGAGGTGCCATTGGGTTGGCGGGCGAGGCGGAGCTTAGAGCACGGGTTGCGAGTGGTTGTGTAAGCAAGGAGGCGAGAGCGAGTTTACCGATCCCAATTCCGCATTCATTAAAGAAGTGCCGACGAGTAACGGTTTGTGCGTAGTGCCGGAGTGGATCCATAGTTATTCCTTGGTAATAGCTTCGTCGAGGTTGAGAACGGCACGGGCGACCGTCACCCATGCAGCAAGTTCTGGATTCGATGGATCCTTAGTCGCTGTGATTTTGGCAGGATCAAGTTCCTTGGCAGTGAATCGTTGGGTTTGTTTTTGGTAAAAATCGATCAGCATTGCCTGTTCCTCAGCGGTTGGGGGACGAGTCAAGCATCTGCGGAAAAGTGACGTGGCTTTGCTAGGGATGTCACCCGGTTGATTCGCGACCTGTTTGCCTAGGGCTTGGGCCATTTCCATCATCATGACGTCGTTCAACAGGGTAAGTGCCTGCAACGGCGTGTTGGAAACCTCGCGACGAGCAACGCAGGCCTCGCCTGTGGGGCCGTCGAAGGTGTTGAACATAGCGAAGGGCGCAGTGCGTTTCGCGAAGGTGTAGAGGCTCCGTCGGTAACGATCCTCCCCCGTGCTGGCAGTCCATGTGAGCGGCCCGTAGGCTCCCTCTGTGGAAACACTCGCCGGTTGGGGGGGGAAAACGCTCGGGCCACCGATTTTTGGTGAGAGCAATCCGCTAGCCCTTAGTGTGGAATCGCGGACTAATTCTGCATCCACACGGTAGCGTGGTCCACGTGCGAGTAAGATGTTTTGTGGATCGCGTTCTGTGAGGTCGGCACGGATGTCGGAGGATTGTTGGTAAGTGGCGCTTGTGACAATGAGTTTGTGGAGTTTTTTGAAGGACCATCCACGATTTCTAAATTCCACGGCGAGCCAGTCCAGTAACTCAGGATGCGAGGGGGCTGCTCCTTGAAATCCGAAATCCTCGAGGGTTGGCACAAGGCCCCGTCCGAAGAAAGCCTGCCACTGGCGGTTGACGATGACTCGAGGAGTTAATGGATTTTTTTGCGATACGAGCCACTGTGCGAATCCTAGCCGGTTTGTGGGTTGCTTAGGTTCGAATTTGGAAATGAATGCAGGGACTGCAGGAAAAACTTGATCGAGGGGTTGTAGAAACTCTCCTCGATTATGCAGGAAAGTTTTGCGTGTGGAACCCGCAGGTCGCTCAGAGAGGATCAAGGTGGTTGTAGGCTTGGGAATTGAATCTCGAAGTTGTTGGATTTCCTTCCTAGCCTCGGCTAGTTCGGGTGCGGTATTCAAGAACTGTTGGCGAAGGTTGATCTGATCTGAGGGGGTTCTGTTTTGTTGAGATTTAACCATGGATGATTCGATCTCACTGGAGAGGCCTCGGGCCTCGGCGGGTTGTTGATCTGAAGTGACCGAGATGCGAAATCGTCCTAAGCCGCAGGCGAAATACTTTTCAAAAAGCATGTTCAATTGGAGGCCTTGATCCGAGGTCAGGGGTTCTCTGAGGACGAAGACTGCCGCATGAGGCTTACCGTCACCATTGCCGATCGACCACCCCGTCAAGGGGTTGTCATCGATCGTGCCTTCACCTCCCTGTGGACCAACCGAAGGTGCGCCTTTGGCGTAGTCGACCGTAGCACTTTTGATCGCAATGGGTTTGCCGGCTGTGGAGGCTTTGAATTCGCAAAGCAGAAAATCGCCCTCTGGTCCTTCGTAATATGCACGGCCAGGGCCGCCTCGTGGCAGACTCGGGTGGGGTAAGGCCTCCAACCTGATTGCGGTGATGTTTCGAATAGGGGTATTATAGCTGACTTCGTAAGTGTCCTTTTTGGTCTGATCTCCACTGGCCAAGACGGAGTCGTCGTCGAGGATAGTTAGGATCGGTTCATTGCTTTTGGCGGCAACAGGTTTCATGGTCGTCCATTGGACCGCCTTGGCAGCCTCAATCTTTAACCAAGCTTCGAAATTCTTCTCCAATGCCTGATGGCGTCGCACATCCAAGGGAACGCTGCTTTTGATGGGTAATCCCAAGCTCAGTTTTACTCCGCCCATCACATGTTTTGCCCCATGCTGTTGTTCGAATTGGATTTCACAGCGTGTTCCAGCAGTAAGTTTTATCGGAGTTCCGAATTCGAAGGTGGCAGCGTGTTTTTTCGATTCTTGAGGACTGATGGCCCAACCCGTTTTGATATCTCCATCAATGGCCTTCTCCACGCCGAAGCTTGATTGAGAAAAATCTGCGCTGGCCTTCACCAATTTAATGGGGGCGAGCTCGTTTGCAGAATTGGATTCTGAAATCAGGAAACGCACTTCACTCAGGACAAAATTCCCACTCGCACTGAAACCGGAACCCTTCTTTGGAAGGTGTTCGCTTGGGAAAGTTTCCAAGCGGAATGATTGCACCTCGGTATCGTTTTGGATGGTGAAAGCGAAGCTGGCACTGGAAACCTCTTGTTCGTCGAATTGCCACGAACCATCTGCTGGCCGGTGAGTTGCGGTGCCCGGCTTGGTGGTAGCTCTCATGAGAGGGGTTTGCCATGTAAGTTCGTCGATGGAGAATTTCGAGGGTAACTCTTTTTCCAACTGGACTATTTTTCTTTCGATCTCCTGCTGTTTCTCCTTCAAATCAGAGCTAGGGAGATCCAGTTTTGGCTCGTCCGCGTTATTGAGCAAAGCCATGACTCGATAGTAATCATAGTGCGTAATGGGATCGAATTTGTGGGTGTGGCATTGGGCACAACCGATCGTTAGACCTAACCAAGCGGTCCCTGTTGTGCTGACACGATCGACCATGGCGTGGTAGCGGAATTCGAGAGGATCTGCTCCACCCTCTTCATTCAGCATCGTGTTACGATGGAACCCCGTAGCGATCCGGTCGCCGGACGTTGCGTTGGGGAGCATGTCACCAGCGAGTTGCTTAATTGTGAATTGGTCGAATGGCATGTCATCGTTCAACGATTGAATTACCCAATCACGGTAAGGCCAAATGGAACGTGCTCGGTCCTTTTCGTAACCATTGGTGTCGGCATATCGTGCCAAGTCCAGCCATCGACGGGCCCATCGTTCCCCGTAATGCGGAGAATCCATCAGCCGATCCACCAAGTTTTCAATTGCCTTGGAGTCTTTATCATTCACGAATGCCTCGGCTTCCTCAGGCGTGGGAGGAAGGCCGATGAGATCGAGATAAACTCGCCGAACCAATGTATGACGGGTTGCGGGAACAGAAGGTTGAATTCCTTCCTTCTCAAGGCGAGCCAAGATAAAGTGGTCAATGGCATTTTTAGGCCAAGACCTAGATTTAATCTTAGGGAGTTTCGATTGTTGAGGAGCAACAAAAGCCCAATGAGTCTCATATTGAGCTCCCGCAGCAACCCAGTCTCTTAACAATTGCTTTTGCTCAGGGGTAAGGGACTTTTTGGTGGCAGGTGGAGGCATCACCTCATCGGGATCAGTGGATAGAATCCGTTTGATCAGCTCACTCTCAAGAGGCCTTCCTGCGATAATAGGTCGTTGTCCCGATTTGGCGGGTTTCAACGATGAAGCGGCATCGTCCAGTCGCAGATCACTTTTCCGACCTTTATCGTCAGCTCCGTGGCATTTGAAGCAGTTTTCCGATAAGATAGGTCGAATGTCTCGGTTGAAACTGGGAGCAGAACGAGGAGCCGCTTGCGATGAAATGACACATCCAACGAACGTTAGGAAACAAATTGTTAAAACGGCAGTCGGTGTTTTCATGTGTGCTTAAAAGTCAGACTAGCCTAGGCAATTCACTTTTCAAACCAGATTTGGGGTAGGAGACCACCTCGAACCAAGCTTAAACAATTAAGACGGGGCAGACGGGGACGGCTTTGAGAAAGGCCTGACCATAACGCTTGGTGAGAATCCGGCCGTCTAGGACAACAACGATTCCGGAATCGCTTTTTGTCCGGATTAATCTCCCAACCCCTTGGCGAAATTTAAGGACTGCTTCGGGGAGTGAGAAATCAAAAAATGGTTTACCGCCTTCGGCTTCGATTTTTTCGAGGCGGGCTTCGATCAGTGGGTGATCGGGCACAGCGAATGGCAGGCGGGTGATGATAAGGTTGGAGAGTGCTTCACCGGGGACGTCAACGCCTTGCCAAAAACTTTCGGTGCCGAAGAGCACGGAGTTGATATCGGTTTTAAACCGTTCCAAAAGAAGGGTGCGAGGGGTGCCAGTGCCTTGGATATGGCACTCGATGCCCAGCTCATCAAAAAATGGTTGGAGTGCATCCGCCATATCCTGCATCAACCGGTAGCTGGTAAACAGAACCATCGCCTTTCCATGGGTCAGGCCGATGAAATGACGGAGCCAGTTTTCTAAGTCTCGTTGGAAGCCTAGCTCTCGAGGTTCGGGCATTTTGTTAACCAGATAAAGTTTCATCTGGTTTTCATAATCGAAGGGGGATCCAACCTGAAGTTGATCGGCATTGGAGCCCCCGACACGCTTGGCAAAATAAGTTAGGCCGGCACGGGCTTCGGGGCTAAGGCCACTCTGTTGTGCATTCATCGAGAGAGTGGCGCTGGTCATGATGATCGACGTGTCGGCCATGAATAGGCGGTCCTTGAGAAACTTCGCTACATCGATGGGAGCGGTGTGAAGGGTAATGTTTTTATAAGTTTTTCCTGATCGATCCACCCAATACACCAGTTCTTTCGTTTCGTGTCGGAGGAAAATCTTGATGTCCTCTAGAATTTCGCCGAGGCGTCGGTTGCATTCGATTAATTCTTGGCCCGTGTCGTTATCCTGAGTCGATTTGACCAGTTCGCTGATGGATTCTCGAACGCGTTGGAGAGCGAGAGTGATGTTGTCCTGAACTAAATCGGGGTGGCGAATCCGAAGCTCAGTCCAGAGACGTGATCCTCGGTTCGAAGGGTCCGCGTCGGGATAATTTAAAGGATCAGATTGCTTCCGATGCAATCGATCACATGCTTCTTCGACTTCGGCAAAGAAATGGTTTGAAGCATTGAGTAACTCTTCAACTTGGCGGGTGAGCTGACCTTGCATCAACAGACCGAGAAGTCCCTTTTTTGTGGCAGGATTCCAAAGGCGTTGGACCGCGAACCGAACTTGTGCGCTCGAGACTGCGCTGCCGATATGCTTTGAGGCAACATGTTCGAGCGTGTGGGCTTCATCGAAAACTAGGAAGTCGTTTTTGAACAGGATCCCGTTTTCAAGGTTTTCCTCGTTTGAACCGAGCAGCGAAAAAAAGAGGGTATGGTTCAGAACGAGCAAATCGGCTGCCAACATTTGACTACGTGCTCGCTGAAAGAAACAAATCTTGGAGTGGGTAGCGAATTCAGAGCCGTGGCCACAGAGTTTTGTAGAGCACAATCCTCGTTCGGAACAAACTTGTGCCCAGACTTTAGGATCAGGCTCGATCTCAAAATCAGAGAGGCTGCCGTCTTCAGTTTTTTGAGACCATTCATGGATGCGTTTGAGCTCTTCCTTTTCAGGAGAAGTGAACAGACCGTCTGCAAATTGTACGGCTTTGTGGAGGCGACGGGTGCAAAGGTAATTGCTTCGACCCTTCAGCATTGCGTAATTGAATGGGACGGGCAGGGCTTGGGTAAGCATCGGCAGGTCCTTGCCGATCAGTTGTTCCTGTAGGTTGATGGTGTGGGTACAAATGATCGCCTTTTTTTTGTTCGGCACCGCGTAAAGAATCGCCGGGATCAGATAACCAAGACTTTTTCCAACACCTGTACCCGCCTCCACAATGAGGTGGCGGCCTTGTTCGAGAGATCGTGCGACAGCGACTGCCATCTCCTGCTGCTGTGGCCGGTATTCAAAATTGCTCGCTCGAGAGAGAAGGCCAGAGTCTGAAAAAATGGACTGAACCTGAGCTACTAGATCACCTTCTGCAGACTGCAATCCGAGCGTAGGAATCATTCGATTTTGGATATGCTGATCTTAACTGTTTCGCACATGGCGGATCACCACGTCTTGAGCAGCCTTGTTTTTTACGATGAGATGATCAGGCAAAATACCGCGCCAATTGGTGTTAGGGTAAACAACGGATCGTTTCCCGATGATTGTGCCGGGATTGAGGACGGCGTTGCATCCAATATCGCATTCATCCCCAAGAATTGCACCGAATTTCCTGAGACCTGTATCTACAGGAACGCCTTCTTTTTCGACATAAACATTGCCCGGAACTAATTTCACATTGGAGATTTTAACACCTGCGCCTAGGTGAGATTTGTAGCCGAGAATCGAGTCTCCAACATAATTGTAATGAGGTGCCTGAACGCCGTTGAATAGGAATGAGTGCTTGAGTTCCGTAGAGTTTCCTACAACGCAGCTGTCTCCGACGATCACATCTTCGCGAATGTAGGCATTATGGCGGATCTGGCAGTTGCGACCAATGATCGCAGGCCCTTTAATCATGGCACCATGCTCCACAACCGTGCCTTCACCGATGAATACGAGGTCGCCGATAAACGGTTGCCCCTCAGCTCGGTGGTGTTGACCCGGCTTCAGGTGTTTTTGGATGTAGTCCTTTAACCGTTTCAACGCATCCCAAGCGTCCGTGCAACCTTCGAATAACGTGGCATGGTCTGTTTGTGTGAGGTCAAATAAATCAGCAGGTTTGAACATGGCGATAAGGTATTCTCCGTGAGCTTGGGGGCAAGCCAAGACCGCTTAGTTGTCGTGTTGTTTTCAAAACCGGACAAATTCAAGCTTTGTTGTTTTCAAAACCGGAATGGTTCATTTTGGGAGATTGGAGAATAGAATCAGAGGTTTGAGCTGATGGTGTGGCTTGGAAGCCAAAATGGAGTGATGTCCT
>SXGT01704072.1_pt1 | contig 29120 bp, 20 predicted proteins | sample 3176221 | NCBI WGS metagenome assembly SXGT01 (sample SAMN11356862, study PRJNA531348) | freshwater metagenome | isolation source: freshwater sample F1-120 | place: China: Fuxian Lake, Yuxi | collected 2017-12-25 | reverse complement strand
GAGCCCGTCCCCGACAGGGGCGGTGCGAGGAGCGTGGGGCGGTGCGAGGAGCGTGGGGCGGTGCGAGGAGCGTGGGGCGATACGCCGTCGGCACGATCGTGGCGTGGGATGCCGTGGCGTCGCGGGCCTTGGAACCTTCACCGAGCAAACCTGATCGAGGGACCGAAGATCATCGGCGCAGCAAGGGGCGCAGCGCCCGCGCCTTCCAGAGCGCGCGGCGCGCCACGGGGGCGAGCGCCCTGGGGAGCCCGAGCGGGGTCCACCCGAAGAGCGCCCGCATCGCCTCGGGCGCGAGCACATACTCCGCCCCAAGCTCCTCCAGGCCGATGTCCTGGTGGAGCCGGTCCCCGAAGCCCTCCCAGGTCAGGGCCGGGAAGGCCTCGGCCTGCCACCGCCCGAAGCCCTCGCCGGTCGGGTCGTCCGTGGCCGACAGCCCCATCGACGGCCCATAGAGGAAGAAGCGCCGGCCCGCGGCCAGCGCGTAGAAGGCCGCCGTGCAGACCCGATTGGAGGTGACGTAGGCGCTGGACAGGAGCGCCTCGCGCTGCCGCACGAGGAAGTCCGGGTTGCCGTCGCGGTGGCCGTTGGTGATCACCGACCACCCGCGCCCCTCGAAGATCTGGCGGATCGTCGCGTCCTCGTACTCGACCCAGTAGAGGCAGACGGTCACCGGCCCGAAGCCCTCGGCCTCCAGTTCCCCTATGGCCTTGGCGTAGGCCGCCATGTCCCCGAAGACCTTCTCCTTCTCCCAGCCGTGAAAGGGGTAGACGAGCAGGCTGCGCGGCGGCGGGTCGGCGGCGCGCGCCGGCGGCAGGTAGAGGAAGGGCGCGCCGATGGGCGCGACGTCCCGCGCCCCCGCCGCCCAGCATTGGCGCAGGTTGCGCCGCGACCAGACGAGCTTGAGCCAGGGCTCATCAAGGAGGCGCTCCGACATCCCCGGCCCCGGCATCCACCCGTGCTGGAGCCGCCCAGGCACGGGCAGCGGCGCCGCGACCGAGCAGTAGCGCCGCAAGATCTGCGCGTGGCCGTAGAAGTGGTTGTCCCCGATCATCCCAACCCGCCGCCCGCGGCCAGCCCCGCGCCGCGAGGCCGCCCCGGCGCCCTCAAGACAAGAAGCCCAGGTGGATCAAGAGCGCGCGGACCTCGTCCACCCCCAGCCGTTGAGCCGCGTCGCTGCTGTAAGTGAAGCCCTCGGCCACCGGCGTCCCGTCGACGCGCTCGGCCTCGCCCCACCAGGGGAAGTTGGGCCGGATGACGTAATGGCGCTCGTACTCGACGACGTTGCGCGCCTCGTCCTCGGTGATCAGCGTCTCGTGGAACTTCTCGCCGGGGCGGATGCCGATGACGCGGCGCTCGACGCCCGGCGCCATCGCCTCGGCCAGCGCCTCGACCGTGCAGGCCGGCAGCTTCGGGATGAAGACCTCGCCGCCGCGGCCCTCCTTGAGCGCCAGCATCACCAGGTCGACCGCCCTGTCCATGCCGATCCAGAAGCGCGTCATCGACGGCTCGGTCAGCGTCAGCGCCCCCTCGGCCTTCTGGCGCAAGAAGAGCGGCACGACGCTGCCCTCGCTGCCGACCACATTGCCGTAGCGCACCAGATCAAAGCGCGTCTGCCCCGCCCCGGCGTAGGAGTTGGCCGCCACGAAGAGCTTCTCCATGCACAGCTTCGTCGCGCCGTAGAGGTTGACGGGGCTGGCGGCCTTGTCCGTCGACAGCGCCACGACCCGCTCGACGCCCCTGTCGATGGCCGCGTCGATGAGGTTGGCCGCCCCGTCGATGTTCGTGCGGATCGCCTCGATGGGGTTGTACTCCGCGATCGGCACGTGCTTCATCGCCGCGGCGTGGATCACGACGTCCACCCCGTTGAGCGCCCGCATCAGGCGATCCCGATCCCGCACGTCGCCGACGAAGAAGCGCATCCGCCGATCCTGGAAGCGCTGCTGCATCGCGTAGTGCTTCTGCTCGTCCCGCGAAAAGACGATGATCTTGGCCGCGTCGCTCTCGTCCAGCAGCCGCCGGACAAAGGCCCGCCCGAACGAGCCGGTGCCGCCCGTCACGAGCACCACCGCGCCCTCCAGGCGCGGCGCGTCGGTCAGCAGAGCCTCTCTCAAGTCCACCATCGGGGCGCCCCCTCTGTCCTGTTCGTCCTTCACTTACTCTGGCCGGGCCAGAGGGGTCAACGCTCTATCGCCGCCCGAGCGCCCCTGTCAAGGCCCTGCCCCCCGCCAACAGCGCCAGCAACACCACGAGCAGGCCCGCAAGCGCCCCCGGCCCGCCCGCCGGAGCCGACAGCGACTGGCACGCGCACCCCCTCGGCCCCCGATCCACCACGAAGACCCCGTCGACGCTCAGATCCACCTCGTCGCCCTCCAGCGAGCGCCAATCCCCCGATGGGATGAAGGCCGCCCAGTACCACGGGTGCGACAGCTCCCCGCCCGCGATCAGCTCCAGCCGCGCGCCCCTCAAGGCCTGAGAGCGCCCCTGCCCCGCCAGCAGGCGCCGGTAGAAGGCGATCATCAGCGCGCGCGTCGCGTCGTCCGAGACCTGCCACAGGCTCATCACCTGGCTCTCCGCGCCCGCCAGCACCAGCGCGCGCCGCAAGCCGAAGACCCCGTCGCCGGCCTGGACCTCGCCCAGCCCCGTCTCGCAGGCCGACAGGACTGCCAGCCGCGTCCCGTAGAGATCGACGGCGGACAGCTCCCGAGCCGTGATCACCCCGTCGTCCACCCCGTCACCGCGCATCCCGTCACCGCCAGCCATCACCAGCCCCGAGCGCAGCAGCGGATCGTCGACGCGCCGCTCCACCACCGAGGCCTCACCCGTCAACATCACGCCGCCCAGCGGCTTGAAGCCCCGCGTGTCGCCGCCGCTGCCCTCCCCCGATCCCAGGAAGAAGCCGTGGGTCGCCACATGCAAGATCGACGGACCCCGCAACCCCTTGAGCGCCCCCTCGCCGGCCTCCGCCCCCTCGAAGCGCGCCACATCCCCCTCAAAAAGATCCGCGATCGCGCTGGCCTCGGCGGCCGTCCCCTCCAGCGGGGGCCATTGCGCGCGGGTCAGATCCACGTCGCCCCCGCCAGAGCGCAGCGCGCCGGACAACGCCGCGCCGTCGCCGCCGAGCGCGAAGTCGGGGTTGGCGATCAGCGCCGGCTTCCCCGCGTGCGGGCCGCCGGCCGCGCTCTGGAGCCGGAGCAGATCCCGCCCGGAGCTCAGGTAGGTCATCAGGTGCCGCTCAATGAGGTAGACATCCCCATCTGTCAGAGCTTCGAAGGGGATGAGGTTGAGACCGCCTGCGGGAGAGATGAGCCAATGCTGATATCCCTTCACGGCCTCGTGGATGGGCGCGAAGGCGCGCGCGTAGAGCGCCGCGCCGCTCGATCGGGTCTGGTCGAGGCTCCCGGCGCAGCGGCCCCCTTCGGCGGCGCAGGCCAGGATGGCCTTTCGAAAGTCGTCGACCAGCGCGTCGATCTCGGCGACGGGGCCGAGATCGACGGCGGCGGCGACCCCCTCCGAGGTCAGCGCGAAGGCGGCGTAATGAGGCGGCTTCCAGGGATCGGCGCCCCGGCGGGCGTCGGGATCAAAGGGCTGGTAGCTCTCCCACTCGATCAAGGCGGCGCCGGGCGGGATCGCCGCCTTGACGCCGTCGAGATCGATCGTCTGGCGCTCGGCGCGGAACTGATCGCTGCGCGCGGCCAGCGCGCGGTCGAGCTCGGCCAGCTCCTGCTCCAGCGCCTCGGCGACGCCGCCGGTGTCGCCCGAGAGCGCGCAGGTGGCCAGCTGCGTGTTGACCTCGGCCCACCGATCCAGCCGCGCCTGATCGTCGGGGCCGAGGTTGGCGCGCAGCTGGGCGAGCCGCTCGGCCATCGAGTCCAGCACGCGCCCCTTGCGCTGGAGGGTGGCGGTCAGCGCCAGCTCGACGGCCTCTTCGTCGGGATCACCGGCGAGCGCCATGGAGATCAGCGCGTCGGAGTACTTGCGAAGCTCGGCCATGAAGGCCAGCCGCGTGCCCTCGCCGTGGCTCGGGGAGGCCATCAGCAGGCCGATCTGCTGCTCGCCGCTGTCGAGGGCCTCGGCGCGCAGGCGCAGGGCCTCGGCGCGCTCGCCGCGCGCCTCGCGGATGGCGGCGAGGTTGATGGCCGCCGCCGTGGTCTTGAGGTTGCGGGGGCCGTAGGCGGCCAGGAGCAGGTCGTGGGCCTGGCGGCCGTAGCCCAGCGCGTCGTCGTCGCGCTCGACGCTGTGGCTGGCGACGGCGAGGTTGTTGAGCCAGGTGGCGTTCTCGGGGTGGGCGGGGCCGAGGGCGGCCTGGGTGTTGGACAGCGCCAGGGCGCTCATCTTGAGGCACTGGTCGTACTCGCCGCCGATGTAGAACAGCGAGGCGATGTTGCCGATGATGAAGGCCATGTTGGGGTGGCGAGGGCCAAGGACCTTGTTGCCCATCGTGTAGGCGCGCTCCAGGGTGTCCAGGGCGCGGTCGTTGTCGCCGAGCTTCTGGAGCGCCATGGACATGTTGCTCAGCAGGGTGACGATCTGGGGGTGCTCGGGGCCGTAGGCCCGCTCCAAGGTGATCAGCGCCGCCTCGTAGAGCGGGATGGCGCGGCCTGGCTCCCCGAGGGTCTGGTGGTACTGGGCCAGGTTCAGCGTCATCATCGCGGAGCTTGGGTGATCGGGGCCGAGCGCGGACTGGACGATCGACAGGCCGCGCTCCATCAGCGGCAGCGCCTCGTCGGGCTTGCCGAGGGCCTGGAGGACCAGCGCGAGGTTGACGCAGACCCACGCCGTATCCGGGTGATTCGCGCCCAGCGAGGCCTCGGACAGCGCCAGCGACTGGCGCGCCAGCGGCAGCGCGCGGGCGTCCTGGCCCAGCTCGTGGTAGAACGCGGCCAGGTTGTTGTGGCTCTGCGCCGTCAGCGGGTGCCCCATGCCCAGCAGATCGCGGCGAAGCTCCAGCGCCTCCTTGAGCAGCGGCTCGGCCGCGCCCATCTCCCCCTTCGCCTGACGGATCTGCCCGAGGTTGTTGAGCGCCAGCGCCACCTGCGCGTCCCGCGCCCCGAAGACCTCCCGCGTGACGCGCAGGACGCGCTCCATGAGCTCGGCCGCCTTGTCGAAGTCGCCGCGCTCCTGATAGAGCCCGGCGAGGTTGCCGAGGGCCTGGAGGGTGTTCTCGTGGCGCTCGCCGAGGGCGCGGGTGGTCAGCTCGACGGCGCGCTCGTAGAGCGGCAGCGCCTTGTCCAGGGCGCCCGTGCGGCTGTAGTAGAGGCCGAGGTTGTTGAGCGCCGCGGCCGTCTCGGGCGACTGCGCCCCGAAGACCTCGACGTGGAGCTTGAGCGAGCGCTCGGCCAGCGGCCCCGCGCGCTTGAAGTCCCCGACCTCCTGCAGCATCACGACCTGATTGTTGAGCATGATGAGCACCTGCGCGTCCTTCGGACCCAGCGCCCGCTCCATGATCGGCATGGCGCGGTCGATCAACGCCAGCGCGCTCTTGAAGTCGTCGGTGACCTGATGGGCGTAAGCCAGGTTGGCGTAGATCAGCGTCGTGTGCGGGTGCCCCTCGCCCATGATCTCGACGAAGACCGGCAGCGCGTCGGCGTAGAGGCGCGCGGCTCGCGCGTGATCGCCGATCTTCTGGAGCTCGGAGGCGAGGTTGACCCTCGTCTGGGCCAGCGGGTGGCTGTCGGCGGGCAGCTCGGCCTCGGCGATCTTGAGCGTCTCCTCCAGCAGCCGACGGGCCGCGTCGCCCTGGTTTGCCGCCATCAGCTCGGCGGCCTTGAGGTTTCGGCGCGTGATGTCCTCGACGCGGGGGTTTCCGGCCTGGGACGCGTCGCACTGGCAGCCGCGGGCCGAGGTCACGCACGACTGACGGCCGTCGGCCCCGATGAGCACCAGCTCGCTCACCCCGATGGCGTGCAGCTCCGCGCAGGACTCGTCCGAGCCGATGAACTGCCGCTGGAGGCTGAGCGCCAGCGGCCGGCAGTCCGAGACGAAGACGCGCTTCTGCGGCCCCTCGCCCCGCATCATGCAGCTCCCCCCGGCCTGCTGCAGGCCCACGTTGACCTGCTTCAGCGCCTCCTCGCGGTTGGCGATGTCGTCCGTCAGCCCCGGCGCGCCCGCCGGGAGCTGGTCGCAGGTGCAGCCGCTCACCCGGGCCGTGCAGCGCTGCTCCCCCTCGGCGCCCGCGATCACGATCTCCTTGAAGCCGAAGGCCGCCATCTCCTGGCAGGTCTCGGTGTTGATGAAGGCGCCGCTCAGGTCCACCACCGAGGCCCCCGGGCAGGCGAGCCTGAGGGTGTCGACGCTGGCGCCCTCGGCCGTCACCTTGCAGTCCCCGGCGTTCCCCTGGGACCCCAGCGCGGCGTTGAGCTGCTGCACCACGCCCTGCCGATCCAGCGGACTCTGGGCCGCGACCGGCGCGGCGATCCACAGCCCGACGCCGAGCACGGCAACGCTCGCCGAGCTACGGTGCGCGAAAACAGACAGGATCATGGTCATCGCGACGCTCCTGTTTCATGATACCAACAGAGGCGACTCTGGCACGCGGCGACCGCTCCTGCAAGGCGCCCAAGGAGCCCCATGAACTCCCCCCCCACCGCGCCACCCCGCTGGCTTCTGATCAACGCCGCGCTGGGCTTCGCAGCCTGGATCGCCCTGGCCTGGGCGCCCTTGCCCACCGACATCGTCAGCGCTGGCATCCAGCGCCTGACCCTCGTCGGCCCCCTGGTCGCCGCGCCGCTGATCCTGGCCATGCTTGAGCCCGACGCGGGCCAGCGGCGCGCCCGGATCGCGTGGCTCGCCGCCTCCTGGCTCCAGCTCCCCTGCGCCGCCCTGGCGATCGCGGCCCATTACCGCGCCCCAGGCCTTGAGGCCGCGCTCCTGGCCGTCCCCTGGCTCCTGGTCACCCTCGCCTGCGCCCTCTACGGGCTGGCGCGGCTGATCTCCCGCGCCACCTCAAGCCCCCAGGCGCCCTTGACCCTGAAGACGGCGCTCGACCGCGTCGGCCCCATCGACGCGCTCTGCGTCGACGCGGGGCTGGCCTACGTCGTCGTCGGCGCCACCTGGATGATCATCGCCCGCTCTGGCGTCATCCTGGAGGCCTTCGACCCCCTGATCGTCCAGCTCACCGCCGCCCACTTCCACTTCGCCGGCTTCACCGCCCCGATCATCACCGGCCTCATCGGCCCGCTGATCCCCGCAGACCGCCCCAGGGCCCGCGCCGCCTTCGCGATCGCCGCCGTCGCCGTCATCGCCGGCCCTCCCCTGATCGGCATCGGCATCTCCATCTCGCCCTTGATGGAGGTGATCTGCGCCCTGATCCTGGCCTCCGGGCTCCTCGTCCTGGCCGCGCTGATGGCCTTCGTCGTCGGACCCGCCCTCAAGAACACCATCGCCTGGGGGCTGATGCTGATCGCCTCCCTCTCCCTGGTCCTGACCATGGCGCTGGCCTGCGCCTACGCCACGGGCGAGTTCCTCGGCCAGAGCTGGATCCTCATCCCCCGCATGGCCGAAACCCACGGCCTCGCCAACGTCTTCGGCTTCTCCCTCTGCGGCCTCATCGCCCTGCTCCTGATCCGATCCCCCGGACAGCGAGATCCCGGGCAGCGCGCCGACGCTCAACCATAAACCATTGATATAACAAAGGTTTATCGACCTGACGTGGGCGCCTCGGGCCACCAGATCGCGCGGGCCTCGGCGATCAGCTCAAAGACCCGCCCGTCGTCGTCGCGGGTCGTCCGGCCGCTGAGCCCCTCGATCCAGCGCGCGGGCAGGGCGCGGCGGCCGTGCAGGGCGCCGACGGCGGCGCCGACGATGGCCCCGACGGTGTCGTTGTCCTTGGTGTCGTTGACGGCCCGCACGATCGCCTCCTCGGGGTCGTGGCCGTGGCGGGCCAGCAGGAGCAGGACGCTGGGGACGGTCTCCAGCAGGTAGGCGCCGGAGTACCACGCGTCGCACCATTGGACGGCGGGCTGCCCGTCGTCGCAGGCCGGCAGGACGCGCGCCTCGACAAACTCCCAAAGGGCGCCCTCGAAGCCCTCGAACTGGCCGCCGCGCGGCCGGTAGCCGCGGTGGATCTCCAGGGGGCGGGTCAGGTCGATCCAGGTCTGGATCCACCAGCGAGGCTCGGGGGGCTGATCCATCTCCAGGACCTGGCGCAGGAGGTGGACGAAGGCCAGGCAGGAGGCGATGGAGGACGAGTCGTTGTGGGTCATCATGGCCGAGAGCGCCGCGTCGACCCACAGCGCCTCGGTGCCCGATCGCAGGTGCGGGATCAGCATGGGGGCGATCCGCATCAGCGCGCCATTGCCCGCCGAGGCCGGGCCGCAGCGGGTCCAGGGCTCGCCGGCCTTGAAGTTGCGCCGGAAGAGCGAGACGGTCTGGCCCATGCCGAAGATCGACCCGGCGCAGAAGCGGCGCGCGACGTGCTCGGGGACGAAGCCGCGATCGCGGTTGAGGCACTCCAGGGTCCAGAAGGCCATCTGGGTGTCGTCCGAGGGCAGCCCCACCCCGCCAGGCGCACGGCGGCCCGCGACGTAATCGCACACCTCGCCGTGGGTCTGGCGGCGGCGCGCGGGCACGCGCCCCTCGGTGGGCCGGCCCAGCGCGTCGCCGATGGCCAGGCCGAGCATCATCCCCTCGATCCGGTCGAAGTCGAAGGTCGACGGCAGCGGGCCTGGGGCCTCGTCAAAGAGCGGGCTGCGGCGGAGGGCGATGGCGCCCTGGTCAAAGAGGGCGTCGAGGGTGTCGGCGTTGCTCACGGCAAGCTCCTGGGCGCGGGAGGCGAGGGGGCGATGCAACGGGGGGTCGAGCGGCGACATTCCCGCCTTGACCGGCCTGGGGGCGGGTGTTAAATCCCGCGGGGTTGGAGATCCCCCGCGGCGGGATCGATGCACAAGAGGAGCGCTCATGCTGGACATCAAGACAATCCGAGAGAGGACCGAGGACGTCAAGCGCGGGGCCTTGAACAAGGGCTCTGACGTGGACATCGATCGGATCCTGGAGTTGGACACCCGGCGCCGCGAGCTGCTCCAGTCCAGCGAGGTGCTGCGCCAGCGGCGCAATGAGGTCTCGGGCGCCATCCAGACGATGTCCAGCGCGGATCGGCAGGCCGCCATCGAGGAGGTCCGCCAGATCAAGGTCCAGCTGCCCACGGTCGAGGAGGCCCTCAAGGTCGTCGAGGAGGAGTACCGGGCGCTGATGTACAAGGTGCCCCAGATCCCGGCCGACGACGCCCCCGTCGGCAAGAGCGAGCACGACAACGTGGTGCTGCGCCACGAGGGCGGCCAGCCCCGCGTCTTCGACTTCGAGCCGCGCGACCACGAGGCGCTCGGGGAGCTGCTCGGCATCCTGGACAAGGAGCGCGCGGTCAAGTTCGCCGGCGCCCGCTCCTACATCCTGCGCGGCGCCGGGGCGCTGCTGGAGCTGGCCGTGATGCGGCTGGCCATCGACATCGTCATCGAGCGCGGCTTCACGCCCATCCTCGGCCCCCTGATGGTCAACTACATGGCCCTGGAGGGCACCGGCTTCTTCCCGGCCGGCGAGGAGGACACCTACAGGCTGGAGCGGGACGAGAAGTATTTGATCGGGACCTCGGAGGTGCACCTCGTGGCCATGCACGCCAACGAGATCATCGACGAGGCCAGCCTGCCGCTGCTCTACACCGGCTACTCGCCCTGCTTCCGCCGCGAGGCCGGCTCCTACGGCCGGGACACCCGCGGGGTCTACCGGGTGCACCAGTTCTCCAAGGTCGAGCAGGTCGTCATCTGCAAGGACGACCCGGCCCAGAGCCAGGAGATGCACCACATGCTGCTCAAGAACGCCGAGCTTGTCCTGCAGGCCCTTGAGCTGCCCTACCGCGTCTCGGCCGCCTGCACCGGCGACATGGGGCAGGGCAAGGTGCGCATGTTCGAGGTCGAGACCTGGATGCCCTCGCGGCAGGCCTACTGCGAGACGCACTCCTGCTCGGAGCTGCACGACTTCCAGGCCCGCCGCCTCGGCATCCGATACCGCGACGCGGACAACAACATCCGCACCTGCTTCACGCTCAACAACACCGCCGCGGCCTCCCCCCGCATCCTCATCCCCATCCTGGAGCACTACCAGGACGAGGACGGCTCGGTGCGCGTCCCCAAGGCCCTGGTCCCCTACATGAACGGCATCACCCGCATCCTGCCCGGCGGCGCCGTCGAGCGCTGACGGCGCCACGTTGTCCAATCTCTCCCCGTAGGCTATCTATAGGAGCAAGCTGGACAATGGCCGCTGGCCGGGCCCTCCGGTCCTCGGCACCAGGGCCTCGAAAGGGAGTGATCCATGAGCCTCGACGCACTCAAGAAGGAGGCGGCCATCCAGGCCGTCGCGCAGATCAAGAACGGCATGATCGTCGGCCTCGGCACCGGCTCGACGGCCTTCCACGCCGTCAACGCCATCGGCGACCGCATGAAGGCCGAGGGCCTGTCGATCATCGGCGTGCCCACCTCCTCTCGCACCGCCGATCAGGCCCGCGGCCTCGGCATCACGCTGGCCTCGCTGGAGGATCGCCCGTCGCTGGATCTGGCCATCGACGGCGCCGACGAGATCGAGCTGTCCACCCTCAACCTCATCAAGGGCGCCGGCGGCGCCCTCCTTCAAGAAAAACTCGTCGAGGTCAGCGCCGCCCGCCTGATCATCATCGCCGACGAGACCAAGAAGGTCGACAAGCTCGGCGCCCGCTTCGCCATCCCGGTCGAGGTCGTCCGCTTCGGCTGGAAGAGCACCTTCGGGCGCCTCGAAGCCCTCGGCTGCCAGCCCACCCTGCGCCTGCGCGCCGACGGCGAACCCTTCGTCACCGACGAGCAGCACTTCCTGCTCGACTGCCAGTTCGGCCTCATCGACGACGCCGCCCGACTCGCCGACGCCATCAAGGGCATCACCGGCGTCATCGAGCACGGCCTCTTCATCGGCATGACCTCCCAGGCCATCGTCGCCACCTCCAGCGGCATCGAGAACCTCTTCCCCCCCGCCTGATCGTCGCCCCGCCTGATCGTCGCCCGGCCCCTTCACCCCAGCCCAGCACCATCCAGACCGCATCCTGGCCCACTTCTGGCCCGTTTCTGGCCCGATCCAGCTCCCGTCCAGCTCCCGTCCTTGCCCTCGCGCGACTCGGCCCCTCACCCCAGCCCAGCGCCATCCAACGCACTCCAGGCGCACGCCGCCCCCCTCAACCCGGCGCGCGACCCCAGCCGCCGCCCCCCGGCGTCGCGATCTCCAGCACGTCGCCCGCCTCCACCTCCAGCGTCACCTTCCCCGGCAAGGCCCGCTCCTGCCCCCCGCGCCTCAACACATTGCGCCCCAGCCCCCCTGGCCCCCCACCAGCCAGCCCGTAAGGCGCATGCACCCGCCGATCCGTCAGCAGCGTCACCTGCGCCGCACCCTCAAACGCGTATACCCGCTCAAGCCCCTCACCCCCTCGCCGTGCCCCATCACCGCCCGAACCCGACCGCACCCGATAGGCCGACACCCTGAAGGGGTAGGCGTGCTCCAGCGCCTCGACCGGCGTGTTGAGCGTGTTGGTCATGTGCGTATGGACGGCGTTGGCGCCATCCACCTCCGGGCTGGCCCCCGCGCCGCCCGCCAGCGTCTCGTAATAGGCGAAGGCCGCCCCCGTCCGCGGATCCACTCCCCCCACCGTGATGTTGTTCATCGATCCGCACGAGGCCGCTGGCACCCGCCCCGGCAAGGCCTGGGCCAGCGCCCCGAAGAGGACGTCCACCAGCCGCTGGCTCGTCTCCACGTTCCCCGCAGCCACCGCCGCCGGCCACACCGCGTCCACCACGCTCCCCGGCCTCGTGATGACCTCGATCGGCCGCATCACCCCGCCGTTGCTCGGCAAATCCGAAGGCGCAAGGCACCGGAAGGCGTAGCTGACCGCAGAGACCGTAATCGCCCGCACCGCGTTGACCGGGCCCCTGACCATGTCCGACGACCCCGAAAAATCCACCCAGGCCCGATCCCCACGGATCTCCAACCGACAGTCGATGGCAATGTCCGTCGCGTCGATCCCGTCGCCGTCCAGCACGTCGCCAAAGCGCCACACCCCGTCCGGCATCTCGGCGATCATCGCCCGCACGACCCGCTCCGTGTAATCCTGAAGCTGGGCCGCCCGCTCCGAAACCACCTCGGGGCCGTAGCGCGCGCAAAGCTCCTCCAGCCGCTCGACCCCCAGCGCCGCCGCCGCAAGCTGCGCCTGCAGATCGCCCCGCCGCTCGTCCGGCGTGCGCGAGTGCGCGCAGATCCAGGCCACCGCCTCAGCGTCCAGCCGGCGCGGCGCGATCCTCACCCCCTCCTCGTCGATGTGCGTGCTCAAGGGCATCGATCCAGGCGAGATCCCCCCGACGTCGGCGTGGTGCGCCCGGTTGGCCACGAAGAAACGCGGCCGCGCCTCCCCACCCACGAAGCAGGGCGCCACCAGCGTGATGTCCGGCAGGTGCGTCCCGCCCATGAAGGGATCGTTGAGCACGATCCGATCCCCCGGCACCATCGCCTCGCGACCGATCACCTCGATCGCCGCCGCCACCGACATCGGCGTCGAACCCAAATGCACCGGGATGTGCGCCGCCTGCGCGATCATCTCCCCCTCGGCGTCAAAGAGCGCGCACGAATAGTCTCGCCGCTCCTTGATGTTCGGCGAGCAGGCCGACCGCATCAACCTCACCCCCATCTCCTCCGCCACGGCGGCAAAAAGGTTCTTGAAGACCTCCAGCTCCACCGCCCGCTGCGCCCCGACCCTCATCGCCCACCCTCGACGTGCTCCAGCGTCAACTCCCCCGCCGCCCCAACCTCCAACGCCCACCCCCCCGACACCACCACCGTCGACGAATACTCCGTCACGATCAGCGGCCCCACGAGCCTGTCCCCTCGCCTCAACACACCCCTGTCCACGCAGATCCCAGGCGACGGCTCGTCGCCAAACCACGCCTCGACCCTCTCCAGCGCCTCCGCCGGAATCGGCCCGCCGCGCCGCTCAAGCCCCGGCAGCGTCGGAGGCGACACCCGCCCCTCGGCCCGCAGCCGGATCGCCACGACCTCAATGGCCCGCTCCGGGTTCTTGTACCCATACAGCCGCTCATGGAGCCGCTCGAAGGCCTCGGCCGCCGCCGAGAGCGGGACCGTCAGCTCGTGCGACTGGCCCGCGTAGCGCAGATCGGCGCTGGCCGACAGCACCACGGCCCCACCAATGGCAATTTCACCTTTAAAATCAAACACATGACGATCAGCGATGGACACCCCGAAGCCCTCGCGTTCAAGGCGCCCGAGGGCCTCGACGCGCATGTCGTCCAGCGCGGCGGCGACCTCAGACAGCGCGTCGACCTCCTGGCCGCGCTCAAGGGGTCGCATGATCGCGCGCGAGAGCGTGTGGGCGTTGTGGGCGAAGAGCATCCCCAGGGCGCTGAGCAGGCCTGGATGGCGAGGGACGATGACGCGGCGCAGGCCCAGCTCCTCGGCGAGCTGGCAGGCGTGGAGGCCGCCCGCGCCGCCGAAGCAGACCAGAGCGTCCTCGCGGATGTCGTGGCCGCGCTGGACGCTGATGACCTTGACGGCGCGGGCCATGGTCGCCTCGGCGACCCGCAAGATCCCGAGCGCGGCCTCCTCGACGCTCAACCCCAGCGGCCCGGCCACGACATCCAGCGCCTCGCGGGCCGCCTGGACGTCCAGCCGCATGGCCCCGCCGAGGAAGCGATCCGGGCGCAGGCGCCCAAGGACGACGTGGGCGTCGGTGACGGTCGGCAGCGGCGCGCCGCGCTGCCGGCCGGCGCAGGCCGGCCCAGGGTCGGCGCCGACGGACTGGGGGCCGACCCGGAGGGCGCCGCCGGTGTCCACCCAGGCGATCGAGCCGCCGCCGGCCCCGACGGTGTGGATGTCGATCATGGGCACGCGCACGGGCAGCGGGCCGACCGCCCCCTCGGTGGTCAGGCGCGGGGCGCCGTCGCACAGCGCCACGTCGGTGCTCGTGCCGCCCATGTCGAAGGTCACCAGCCGCCGATCGGCCCCGGCGAGCGCCAGCGCGCCGACGACGCCCCCGGCGGGGCCAGACAGGACCGTATAGACGGGCGCGCGGCGGGCCTCCCCGGCGCTGATCGCGCCGCCCGCCGAGGCCATGACCCGAAGCCCGCCCAGCGCCCGCTCAAGCCGCCCGAGGTAGGCGCCCATCTTCGGCGCCACGACCGCGTTGACGACGCAGGTCGCGCCGCGCTCGAACTCCCGGACCTCCGGCAGCAGCTCGCACGACAGCGTCACGTGCACCCCCGGCAGCGCCGCCTCGATCGCCCGGCCTGTCGCCCGCTCGTGGGCGGGGTCGGCGTAGCTGTGCAGGAGGCTCACGGCCACGGCCTCGACGTCGAGCGCCCGCAACTCCCCGATCAGCGCCTCGAGCGCGGCCCCGGTCAGCGCCTTGATGACCTGCCCGTCGGCGCGCAGCCGCTCCGGCACGCCGAGGCAGCGCTCGCGCTCGATGGGCAACGCTGGCCGCGTCGGCGCCAGGGCGTAGAGGTCGGGGCGGTTCTGGCGGCCGATGTGCAGCGTGTCCTCGAAGCCCTCCGTGGTCACGAAGGCCGCCCTGCCGCCCTTGCCCTCCAGCAGCGCGTTGGTGGCCACCGTCGAGCCGTGGATCACGGCGGCGGCGCGCCCGCCGGTCAGCGCCGCGATCCCCTCCAGGACGGCGCGGGCCGGGTCATCCGGGGTCGAGGGCAGCTTGTGGGTCAAGAGCGTGTTGTCGGCCTCGTCGTAGAGCACCACGTCGGTGAAGGTGCCCCCGGTGTCCACCGCGATCCTCAGCCCCATCAAGGCACCTCGACAAAGGAGAGCAGGGTCTTCGGGAACTTGTCCGTCGCCAGCAGCAGGCCCTTATCCCCAAGCCGCGCGATCCCCTCCCAGTTGCGCCCCTTGTCGGCCAGCTCAAGCTGGATCGGCGCTCGCTCAGACCGCGTCACGCCGCCCTCGGGCGAGTAGCGCAGCTCGACGAGCCGCTCGACCACCTCGCCCTTGCCGTGGGTGGCGCCCTGTCCGAAGCGCTCGACGACGGGGTCAGACTCGGGCTTGAGCGCGGCCTCGCCGGGGTAGAAGTAGTTGATCGCCCAGAAGAATCCTTGATCGTCGGCGTCCGTCGCGTCCGTGATCCGGTACTCGATGGAGGTCATCGGCAGGTCCGGCAGCGGCGTCAGATCGGCGCCGAAGCGCCTGACGAGGGGCAGCTTGTTGACCGCGCGGCCGTTGGCCTCGAACATGGCCGCCAGGTTGCCATCGCCGGCCACCAGCAGCGCCTCATAGCTCATGTTGTCGACGCTGGCCTGAGGTGCGAGCTGGGGGCGCGGCGCGGCGTCCAGAGTCAGCCGCCCATCGGAGACGCGGCCGACGGCGACGAAGCCCGCGCCGCTGGTCGTCTCGATGGCCACGTAGGCCCGGTCGCCGATAAAGGCGATGGCCTCGAAGCCCTCAAAGCCCTTGATCGTGTCGGCGCCGCCGTCGTCGAAGGCGAGCGGCAGGGGGATCAAGGGCCGTGTGGGGTCCTTGACGGCGGCCATGAGGTCGCTGCGCTCCAGCGAGAAGAGGCTGTCCTCGAAGCGGCTGGGGTATTGAGGCAGCAGGATCAGCTTGTCGCCGTACCACGCCAGCCCGGAGATCTCGGCCTCGGGCGCGGCCAGCGGCCCGGTGAGGTTCAGAGCGATCGCGGGGCGCTCGGCCGGGGCCTCGGCGGCGTCGAGGGGCGGCGCGACCTCACCCGTTCGAATGGCGGTGATCTTCCAGAGGCCAGACGGGCGGCGCCTCATGGAGAAGGAGGCCTGCCCCCGAGGCTCCCCGTCCGGCGCGACGATCGTCACGACCGCCTCAAGCTCGGGCGGCTCGCCGTGGATCTCGACGGGCACGACGCGCCCGCCGTCCAGCAGGCCACTCTGGGCCTCGACGAAGCCCTCGAAGGCCTCGGCGCTCATCTCATCGTCCATGAAGAGGCGCGCCGCCTCGAGATCCTCGCGCCCCACCGCGTCGACGAAGGCCTGGAGCACCTCGACGACCTCTTGCTGGCCCATGACCGCGCCGGGGATGCCGACGTGGATCTCCATGATCTTCTCCTCGGCGGCTGCCCCCTTCTTCGAGGGGGAGGAGCGAGTGACGAGGAAGGTGGCGGTGCCCTTGACGGTCCCGGTCTTCGGCTCGGCGATCTGGACGATGAGGTAGCGGTGGCCCGGTCGGCGCGCATTGCGGCTGCCGACGAAGCTGGCCTCGCCGCCAATGAAGAGGTCGCCCTCGGCGTGCACGAAGGCCTGGAAGGCCTCGAAGGTGTTGGCCTGCCGGTAGCCCTCGCCGAGCGCTTCGTAGGCCCCCGCGTCGTCTCCGCGGCCGAGGGCGTCGAGCATGGACTGGATGGGCGCCATCGTCTGGCGCATGCTCTCCTCGGCGAAGTCGCAGCAGCTCTTGCCGGCCGCGAAGGTCCCAAAGGAGACGAAGGCGCCGGCCATGAGCAGCAGCACGAGGCAGCCGCCGCCGATGCCCAGGATGATCATCCCGGCGCGGGACTTCGGCGCGTCATCGACCCAATCGCTCGGCGGTGAGAAGGACATGGGGCCTCCATCGGCGGGCTCGGTCACCATCACGACACGCATACCACGGAGGGCGACCCGGTCGAAAGCCTGCAGTCCAGCCGCGAGCAAGCCCTCGGTGAAGCGATCGCCTCCCAGGCTTGAATCGGTTGATGGCCGGGCTCGTGGCGTGCGATGTTGAGGCCGAACCTGACGCGCCGCCCTTGCGGCGCTGACCCTTCCACGCACAGGACGTCGATCATGCTCCAGAAGACCTGGTTTCGCCTGGCGCTCACCCTGCTCCTGTTCATCGGGGGGGCGCTGACCGCCGTGGTGGTCTCGGCGCACAAGGAGCGGCCCGTCGGGGCCGAGGGCGCCGAGGCCGACGCGATGGCCAGGGCGGTCATGGAGGCCGCCGACGTGGCGGCGTGGCGGCGCACTGGGGCGGTCAGGTGGGATTACGCGGGGCGCCAGCGGCACCTGTGGGATCGGCGTCGGCACCTGGCCCAGGTCTTCTGGTCGGACATCGAGGTGATCGTGGACCTCAACAGCCTCAAGGGGAGGGCCTGGAGAGAGGGGCAGGAGGTCACGGGGGCGGAGGCCGAGGCGCTGATCGACAAGGCGCACGGCCACTGGATCAACGACGCCTTCTGGCTCAACCCGCTGGACAAGCTCATGGATCCGAGCGCCTCGCGCGGCGTGGTTGTGGGCGAGGACGGCCAGAAGCGCCTGCTGGTGTCGTACAGCGGCGGCGGAAGGACGCCTGGGGACGCCTACCTGTGGCGGGTGGGCCAGGAGGGCTTGCCCGACCAGTGGCAGATGTGGGTGTCGATCCTCCCGGTCGGCGGCGTCGAGGCGACCTGGGAGCGCTGGCAGACGCTCTCGACGGGCGCCCGTGTCTCCACCCTGCACCAGACCCCGATCCTGAACCTTGAGCTGACCGACGTGGCCGGCGCCGCCGATCTGGCGACCCTGCTGGCCGGCGCCGAGGACCCCTTCTGCCGCCTCCCGGGGGTCTGCGCCGACGCGCCCTGACGCATCCCGACGCGCCCCGAGAAGTCAGAAGACCAATGATCTCGACAACTTAATCCTCAGCACAGCCTTCCTCCCGGGCCGCGGCCAGATCCAGGCTGGAGTCGGCCAGCCGCGCGGTGAACTCGAAGGCCAGGGCCGCGACCTTCGCCATGCTGGGGAAGTCGACGTGATCGACGGTGTCGCAAGTCCGGTGGTAGCAGGTGGAGTCCTCCGTGAAGAAGAAGGTCGTCGGCACGCCGATGTCGCAGAAGGTGAGGTGATCGGCATCTTCGCCGGGCGTCCCCAGATCGACCTCCAGGGCGGGGAAGTCGGACACGATCCCGTCGAGCAGGGTGCGGCCGGGCGTGCCCTCGAAGGTGTGCAAGGCGTAGAGCACGCCCTCGTCCGGGTATCTGCCGACCATGTCCAGGTTGAACATGAAGACCGTGTCGTCCAGGGACAGGCCAGGAGGCGGGCTCTCCACGTAGTGTTCGGAGCCGAGCAAGCCGTCCTCCTCCGCCCCGAAGGTGACAAAGACGAGCGTGCGGCGCGGCGCCTTCGCGCGGCGAGCCATCGCCTCGGCGATGCCCAGGAGCACCGCCACCCCCGAGGCGTTGTCGTTGGCGCCGGCGAAGACGCTTGCGCCCTCGGCGCCGAGGTGATCGTGGTGGGCGCCGATGATGACGATCTCGTCGCCGATGTCGGGGTCTGCGCCGGGGATCACCCCGATGACGTTCGAGGTCGAGGCCCCGTCCTCCGTCGTAAAGGCTTGCTGGTGGCCGCCGACCGGCGCCTTGAGGCCCACGCGGGTCATCCGCGCCTCGATGTAATCTCGGGCCGCCAGATCGCCCTCGGTCCCGGACGCCCGGCCCTTGAGCGCCGGGCCGGCCAGAAAGACCACCGTCTCCCGAAGTGACGCCTCGGAGAGGGCCTCGTCCGCAGCGCGGGGGCGGCTGCCTCCGCCGAGGTTCGAACAGGCCAGGGCCCACAGCGAGAAGACGAGGACGGCAATGCGGTGGAGGGCGAACATGAGCATACCCTGATCATCCCGGAGCCGGGGGAGTCTCCCTCGAGGAGCGCCGTTTGTTGTTCAGCCCACCCTTGGAACCCCACCTGATGGGAGCGCGATCAAAAAGGGCGCCTCTCAAGACGATGCTACGCCCTTGGGGTCCGATGGGACCATGCCGGATCTGACCGCAGCGCTTTCACCTGAAACCGAAGGGTTGGGCCGTGGACGCGGAGGTCTGAAGGTACTCGGAGAGCACCTCATAGCAGATCTCGTCCGCCCGTTTCTCCGGGATGCCAAGCACCGCCGCCGCTGAGGTCATGAACTGGTGTTCGCCGGGGTGGAGTCGTCCATCCACCGCGACGACGTGGGCCAGGTAGCGGAACAGCGCGAAGCGTTCTTCGCCGGCGTTCTCGCGAAGCCACGCGCCGGCGGTCTCCATCATCTCCACGGCCTGTTCGCTGGACGTGACCCGAGCCAGATGCGCCTCGGGGTCGCCGGTCAACTGCAGGATCAGATCCATGAGGAGCTCGCGCTGGTCGCCGTCGATCTCCGCGCCGTCGGCGTGTGCGGCCAGCAGGCCAGCGCCGACCAGAAACTCGCGGGCGTGGACCTCGTCGAGATCCGTCACCTCAAATTCGAGGAGGTCCGTCACCTTGCTGACCTCCGCATCGACGGCGCTCAGAGCCGCAGGGTCGCTGGCCAGGCCACCGGACTGAAAGAGTTGGAGGGCGCGGACCCGCACGGGAGTCAGGGGGTGACTGAAGGTCGCGATCACGTCTCGGCGTTTCATGGTCCCCAGATCCGAGAGCTGTTCCAGGAATCCGCGGATGTCGAAGCGCAAGTGATCGGGACCCAGGCCACTCTGCACTTTGAAGAACGTGGACACCGCGACCCCCAGGTCAGCGCCGATGGCCGCGAACCCCGCCCGATCGGCAGACAGCTCCGCGAGTCGACTCCACGCCCCGAGCCGCACCCCCAGGAGCCGAGGCATCCGCGACGGCTCTCCCGGCGCAGGTTCCAGCGCTCGGAAGAGCATCCGAGCCCGGTAGTGACGATACGCAAGGTGTCCGCACTCGTGACCCAGGCAGAACCTGATCTCGTCGTCCGTCATCCGCTCGACCATCCCGCTGGTAACGGACACGACGTGCGGCGTTCCCTTGCCGAGCGCATGGAGCGCGAAGGCGTTGATCGTCGGGTCGGACTGGACGTAGAGCTCGATCGGTTCTTCGAAGGCCAGCCTGGCGGTGACCTCGGCCAGCAGGTCACACAGCCGCGGAGCCAGGACCGGCGTCAGACGCAGCTGCGAGCTCATCACCAGCTCGTAGAGCTCCCCCGCCTGCTTGCTCTCATAGTGGGCAACGATCCCCTCAAGTCCGTAACGATCGAACAATTGTTCGATCAGTACGCGCTCCGGCTGAAATCGCACTGAATGCAGAAGTTCCACGGCTCCTCCGGGTTGTCGAGTTGTCGAGTCTATCCACGGTTCCACAACTTCGAACAGAAAGGAAGGTGTCTCGCCCAGTTTGAGTCGCAACCGATCGACGATGATGGCAGGACGATAGGAAGTTTAAACAGGGTTTGGGCGGTATGTCAAAAGCAGAAAGTGGCAGATGTGGGGGTCGTTCCTCCCGGTCGACGGTGTCGACCGATAAACAATTAAACGAACAATATCAATCACTTAAACATCGCCACAACCTTCCTCCCGGGCCGCAACCAGATCCAGGCCGGAGTCAGCCAGCCGCGAGGTGAGTTCGAAGGTGTGCGAGGCATGGAGCACGCCCGCGGACGAGGGCGGCTCGCAAGGCTGGATCACCGGTTGTCGGAGGCCTTTGGATGTCGCCGTGGGAGACGCAGGTGTCGACCTGAACCGCCCGCGGGCCTGCGACCGACAGGGCGCAGCCCACCCTGAGCTTCCAGCCCCACCCGACGAGCCCCCGCAGGGGTGCGAGGAGCGTGGGGCGTTCGTCGAGCGTGGGGCGTTCGTCGGGCGGGCCGCTGCCGCCACGCCCGAGCGTCAAGGGCTCACGAGGATCGATGCGCCGCGCCGCTGAAGAGGAAGGTGGGCGCGGTCATGATCAGGAGCCCGGCGAGCGTGCCCAGCAGGGTGGCTCGCCACGCTGGATGAAGGGCTCTCGCTGGTGGACGTTGGAGGGCAGGATCAGACCCTGAGCATGGGGATCAGGGGGCCGGGCGAGAGGGCCACGACGCGGGGGCCGCAGGGGGGCATCAGCTCCCCGTCGAGGACGAGGCCGGCGTCGAGGTCGAGGACGACGCGCTCGGCCTTGAGGGTGCGGCTCTGGGCGCTCTGGAGCTTGCCGCGGGACAGCGGCAGCGCCAGGGCTGCGGTGGCGGCGGCGTTCATGTCGTGCCACAGGACGTGGAGGCGCGCCTCGTCGACGATGGCGGCCTCGAAGGGGCGCAGCCCCAGCGGCAGCGCGGGCAGGGTCGAGGCGGCCGCCAGGCGCAGCGAGGCGGCGAAGGGCGCCCGATCGACGCTCATGCGCACGGGGACGGCCTCCCAGGCCTCGGGGGTGGCCATCAGGCCGCGGGCCAGGGCTCCGAGCGAGGGGCGCAGCCCCGCGTGGGCCGCGCCGCTGCGCCGCTGCGTGGCCTCCAGGATCCGATAGAGCGCGCCGACGCCGAAGGTGAAGCCGTAGGCGGCCCGGGGGAGATCCGAGGTGACGAGCTTGAGGGTGCGGCGCGAGACCTCGGGCGCGCTTCGGCGCCGCAGCGCGGCCAGCGGGCCGCCCCGGCGACCGCCCCCGGCGAAGCGGGCGGCGATCTCGTGCGGGGCGCCCTTGATGTCGAGGTCCTCGTTGAGCAGGCCCTGGGCGCCGCCGCCGAGGGGGACGAGGCGCAGGGCCTCGGGCCAGGGGCCTCGCGCGAGCAGGGCGCTGACGACGGCGCCGACGCCCGCGTCCCCGCCAGCGACGCCCAGCACGCCGAAGCGCCCGCCGAGGATCTCGTCCAGCGCGGCGTCCAACGCCGCGGCGTCGGGGCAGGCGAAGGCGCGGCCATGATCGCCGAGCGCCGCGGCGAGCAGCCCGCGCTCGCGCTCAAGCGCGGGGCTCTCGCCGGCGAGCGGCGCGGCCAGGGCGGCCATCAGAGACATGCGGGCTCCGGGGTGGTTCAGAAGATGGGCTGGGGCTTGAGGACGACCTTGCCCTCGCGCTCGACGACGCTGAAGCGCACGTCCCTGGCGTCATGGCGGGACTTGATGGCCTCGCCGTGGCGCTCGAGCTTGTCGCAGAAGGACTCGAAGGTCAGATCCTCGATGTCGTGGCCGAGGGCCTGCCTGGCCTTGGCGTACTCGTTGAAGATGCGGCGCTTGTAGGCGTCCAGGGGCTCAAGGTCGGGGGGGGCGGCGGCGGCGCCCACGGGGACGCCGACGACGGCGGGTTTCTCGTCCCCCTTGATCGCGCGCATCATCGCCGTCGAGGAGACCTCGCCGATGAGCAGCTCGCCCCAGCCTTCGGTGGGCTCGTCGTCCTCGTCGGGCATGCGCTTGTTCTGGAGGAAGGCGGACATGAGGTTGAGGGACTGGGCCATCTCGGACTGGAAGGGGAAGTTGCCGGTGATGTTGAAGACGTAGTCCCGCTTGCCGGCCAGCACCTCCTGGATGCCCTGGTCGATCTCCTCGAAGGGCTTGACGAAGGAGCGGATGACGATCAGGACGCTGGCCAGCAACATCACCAGGATGAGCAGGCCGATGATGAGGATCCCGCTCTTGATGTTCTGGATGAGCTTATGGCCGCTGGCGAGGCTGGACAGGACGATGAAGCCGCTGTCGCCGGGCTGGCCGGTGGCGTTGCGTTGGAAGTAGCGGACCTGGGCGAGGTGCTCCTCGTCGTTGACGGTGACGCGCAGGGGCGGGGGGGCGTCGCCGGGCCTGAGGGCGCCGCCGAAGATGTCCTTGGAGAGCGTGGCGTCGACGCCCTGGTTGAAGGTGGAGGCGAAGATCTGGCCCTTGTGGAAGTAGGCGATCTGGTGGCCGCCGAGGGCCGTGGAGCTGGCCCGGGCCTGATCGCCGCTGAGCTGTCGGCCGACGATGACGGCGCCGAGCATCTTCTCGGGGCCTTGCATGATGGGGGCGATGCCGACCTGGTAGAAGGACCCTGCGCCGCCCTTGTCCCAGCTCCAGGTCCAGATGTCCTTGCGAGAGCGGCCATCGGCGACGCTCAGGAGCGAGGGGTAGTTGCGCGAGAGGTCGTCCTTGTACCACTCGTAGCGGCTGGTCTCGCAGCAGGCGGCCACGCCGACGCCCTTCTCGTCGACGGCGAAGAGGAGGTCGGGGACGTGGGGTGCGCGCTCCAGCAGGTCGCCGGTGACCTGGCGCTGGCCCTCGCGGTTCTTCTTGGCGTCGCTGAAGATGAACTGCCAGCGCAGCAGGCCCTTGTTGTAGACGCCCAGGTGGCGGTTGTACTCGTAGGGCTCCTCGTACTCGGAGGTGAAGGCGTCGCGCATGCCGACGAAGGCGGCGATCTCCTCGGCGCGGGCCATCAGGGAGAAGTCGTTGAGGCGCTCATCGCGCTCCATGCTCGTGGCGGCGACGTCCAGGGCTTGCCGGCTGCGCGCGCTGAACTCGTCTTCGAGCACGGGCGGGAGCAGGAAGTAGACCACGGCCATCACCATCAGGACGACCAGGGTCAGCATTGCGGTGATCTTGACTCGGAACATGGCACCGACTCCAGGGTTGAAGCGGCCTGGACCCGCAAGGGCCAGCCAGCGACACAACGCGAGGCGCGTTGTCTTCAGGGTCTAACTCGGCACTGTGCCACGGGCCATTGAATTTGAGAAGAAAGGGGGCGGAGATCAGTACTGGCGAGGCAGCTTGTCGATGTCGACGGTGTCGAGGGCGAAGCGGATGAGCGAGGAGCGGTTCATCTTGGTGAAGCCGCGGCGCTTGAGCTCGCGCACGAGGGTGTCGATCCGGTCGATGTCGTCCATGTAGAGGGAGATGCTGACGATCTTGTAGTGGGAGGGCTTGAGCTTCCTGGCCTTGTTGGAGTGACGCCCGCGGCCGACGCCATTGCGAGAGGCGGGGTCCAGGGGCTGGCCGTCGACCGGCGCGCTGGGGGTGAAGAAGGTGCGGGCCAGGACCTCCTCCTCGTCAAAGGGGTCGGAGGCCATGACGCGCTCTTCGTCTTTCTTGTCGGCCATGTGCAAGCCCCTGTGCCGCTGTCGCCGTCTCAGGCCACGTTCTGGTGGGTGTCCGACTGGCTGATGACGTAGTCCACCAGCCGCCTGTAGTCGCGCGCCCCGTGGCTGTCCGGTGCGTACTCGAAGATGGTCTTCTTGTGACTGGGCGCCTCTTTAAGCCGGGTGTTGATCCGGATCGGGGGCAGCACCTTGTCCTTGAAGTAGCCGCGCAGGGAGTTGACGGCCTCGTTGCTGATCTTGTTGCGGCGGTCGTAGAAGGTCGGCAGGATCCCCATGATGCTGACGGGGTGCAGCAGGTACTGGTTGACGTTCTTGAGCGTCTTGAGGATCTGCTTGACGCCGACCAGGCTCAGGAAGTCGCAGCTGACCGGCACGATGATGTGGTCGGCGTAGGTCAGCGCGTTCATGTTCAGCAGCGACAGGCTCGGGCCGCAGTCCAGCAGGATGAAGTCGTAGTCTCGCACGTGGTCCATGCGGCTGCTCAGGATGCGCTCGCGGCCCTCGTTCAAGCGGGCCAGGAAGATCTCGGCCGAGGCCAGCGTCTCGTTGGCCGTGATCATGTCGAGGTTGTCGCGCACCGGGACCGCGCACTGCTCCGGCGGCAGGTCCTCGACGATGATGTGGTAGAGCGAGCGCTCGCCCTTGCCGCCGAGGCTGACGCCGACGTGGCCCTGCGCGTCCAGGTCGATCACCAGCGTGCGCTTGCCGGCCGCCGCCAGCCCCGCGGCCAGGTTGACCGTCGTGGTCGTCTTGCCCGTCCCCCCCTTCTGGTTGAGCACCGCGATCCGCGTCGGCCCTCGCCGCGACCGATGCAGGCGCGTCTCCAGATCCCGGATGACGGGCGAGCGGCACTCCATCGAGCAGAAGTACTCGGTGCGCTGGCCGACGTTGACCTGCTGGAAGGCGTAGCGCAGCGCGAAGTTCTTGCCGCAGGTCTTGCACCCGACCTTGCCGGCCTCCATCACCTCCGGCGAGGGCATGTCCGGCGAGGCCGGCGCCGCGGTCATCGGCGCCGCGGCCGGGGCCGGGGCGCCCGACGAGCGGGCCTTGAGCTGGCACGCCTGGGTGCAGAAGTAGTTGACGAGACCTTGCGGATCGCGCTGAACCTGAAAGCTGAACTTCACCTCGAAGCGGCGACCACAGATGTGGCACCCTTGCAGTGAAACGGCCATTGCAAACTCCTTCGCTCGATCAAATGACCATCCTGGCCTGGACCGACTGATGGGGACAGCTCCCCCGACACCCCCGGATCGCGTGCGCCGATCGCCCGATATCCTCGATCCGATCGCGCGCTCGCCGCGGCCCGCACCGCGCGACGCCCGGGTGGATCCCGACGGAAGCGGGAAGAACCTGCCCCCTCATCAATCGTAATCTAGGTCAGCGCGACCCCGCAGGTCAAGACAAGCTTCTAAAAACTTGACTTCCGCGCGCGGCTGATCCGCGCCAGGATCGCGCGAGATCCGGGGCGGATCGGGCAGGTCAGGGGCGCAGCGAGCGCATCAGCGCCCCGAAGCGATCAAACTTGAGGGCCTGGGGGCCGTCGCTGAGGGCCTCGGAGGGGTTGGGGTGGACCTCGACCATGATCCCGTGGGCGCCGACGGCGATGGCCGCGCGCGCCATCGGGGCGATCCAGCGCCAGGTGCCGCAGGCGTGCGAGGGATCGACGATCACCGGCAGGTGGCTGCGCTCCTGCACCACGGGCACCGCCGACAGATCCAGCGTGTTGCGCGTGGCCGTCTCGAAGGTCCGGATGCCGCGCTCGCACAGGAAGACCTGCTGGTTGCCGTGCGACAGGATGTACTCGGCGGCCGCGAGCCACTCGTCGATGTCGGCCATCAGCCCCCGCTTGAGCATCACCGGGCGGTCGACCTGCCCGACCTCCTTGAGCAGCGCGAAGTTCTGCATGTTGCGCGCCCCGATCTGCAGGATGTCCGCCTTGAGCGCCACCCGCTCGACGTCCCCCGGATCGAGCACCTCCGTCACGATCGGCAGCCCGACGGCCTTGCCGGCATCATAGAGCAGGTCCAGCCCCTCGAAGCCGAGCCCCTGGAAGGAGTAGGGCGAGGTGCGCGGCTTGAAGCAACCTCCGCGCAGGATGTCGGCGCCGAGCTCCTTGACCGCGCGGGCCGCCGACATCATCTGCTCCGGCGTCTCGACCGAGCAAGGCCCCGCGATCACCACCGGGTCCGGCCCCCCGATCACCACCGAGCCGACCACGATCCGCGAGTCCTCTCGCCTGTGCGCCCGCGAGGCCAGCTTGTAAGGCTTCTTCTGCAACATCTGCAGCACGCTCTCGTCCAGCGCCTCGGGCGCCGAGGCCCCCGCGCCCGAGGGCGAAGAACCCGAGGCCCCCGCCGACGCCGAGGGTGCCGCGCCCGAGGGTGCCGCCCCCGAGGGCGACGCCCCCGAGGGCGACGCGCCCGAGGGCGACCCGCCCGAGGGTGTCGCGCCGACCTGGATCCGGGCGCGGCGCGGCTCGACGGGCCGGGCGTCGCGGGTGTTGCGGGCCGGGTAGGTGCCGAGCACCTTGAGGAAGCTCGTGTGGGCCGAGAGCGCCTGGATGGCCTCGCGCACCGCCGGGTCGGCCAGGTTCCCCTCGAAGTCGACGTAGAAGAGGTACTCCCAGGGCGTGTTGGGCCGCGGCCTGGACTCGAGCTTGGTCAGGTTCAGGTGCCGCTCGGCCAGCGCGTTGAGGCAGCGCACCAGCGCCCCGTCCTCGTGCCGCGTCGCCAGGATCAGCGAGGTCTTGGCCGCCATGCGCAGATCCACGGCCACCGGGCGCGCCGCCGCCACGACGAAGCGCGTGTAGTTCTCGCGCTGGTTGGCGATCCCCTGCTTGATGATGTGCAGCCCATACAGGCGCGCCGCCTCGGCGCTGGCCACCGCCGCCTGCGTCATGTCCTTGTCGTCGCGCACCTTCTTGACCGCCATGGCCGTGTCGGTGAAGGCCTCGACGTGGCACCGCTCCAGACGCCCCAGGAAGTCCCCGCACTGCGCCAGCGCCTGCGGGTGCGAGTAGACCCGCCGGATCTCGCTGATCGGCACCGGCCCCAGCGCCACCAGGCAGTGATCGACCGGCTGGATCTCCTCGCCCACCAGCGAGAGCCCCATGCTGGCCAGCAGATCGTAGGCCTCGTTGATCGAGCCCGCCGTCGTGTTCTCGATCGGCAGCATCGCGTAATCGGCCCCGCCGACCTCCACCGCTTCGAGCATCTGCGAAAAAGTGTCAAAGCCCTTGAAGGTCGCCTCGACCGACCTGGGCGCGAAGTGCTTCATCGCCGCCAGGTGGCTGTAGGCCCCGTCCGTGCCCTGGTAGGCCACCGTCACCGCGGGCTTGCCCCGATCCGGGTTCTGGCGGTCGACCATCGCCTCCTGCTGCGTCCGCAGCGAGTAGTCCAGGATCTCCTTGTAGACCTGCGTGACGAAGTGCCCCTCCAGCCCCGCCGCCCGACCCAGCGCGCTGACCCGCGCCAGCAGCGCCTCTTCGCGCTCGACGTCCCGCAGCGGCACCTCCGGCGTGGCCTTGACCTGGGCCACCTGCGCGATCAAGGCCTGCCGGCCGGCCAGCGCCTCCACGATCTGCTGATCGATCGCGTCGAGCCTGTCCCGAAGATCCTTCAGTGAGTCACCCACCGCCCTGCCCCCGTCGTCCGTCGTCCCACCACCCCGGCCCCTCGCCGACCACCCGCCCCCTGCCCCTCGACGCCGCCGCGCGGCCCCCGAGGATCGGCGGCCCCTGAGATTAGCGCAACGCCGCCCGCTGGCAACTCCTGCCGCGCACCCACGCCCGCCCCACGTCCAAGCGATCCGGGGCCACCGAACGCGAGCCCAACTCGGGAGTCACCAGCGCTGGGCGTCGTTGTCGTCGTCGAGATCGCAGGCGTCTCCGAGGCCATCGGCGTCGTTGTCCTGCTGATCGGCGTTCTGGAGATCGGGGCAGAGATCCTCGGTGTCGGGCACGCCGTCACGATCTCGATCTGCGGCCACGTTGGTCAGGCAGCGGCCCGCCTCGCATGCCTGACCAAGTGTACAGTCAAAATCCGCGGCGCAGTCGGGCAGGCGGCAGTCGCCCGAGGCGGTGTCGCACAGCAGCCCTGCAGCGCAGTCGGCGTCCGAGGCGCAAGGGCACTCGGGGCCGAGGCAGCCCTCAGCCTGCACGCACGCGCCCGCCTCGCAGACCTGCCCCACCGCTCAGTCGCTGTTGAGCCGGCACCCCGGCTCCTCGCTCCCCTCGCCTTCCTCACCGTCCCCGCAAGACGCAAGGATCATCAGCGAAGTGACCATGGCGAGGAGCCCAGCCCACCATTTTGAAGATATCGTCCGCCCTCCTAGCCTCTGCCAAGCCCGGCAGTGTAGGAGAGAAGCCGAACGAAGGGTAATGCATCGGCTCCGACGACGGACCCGGCGAGATCCATGAGTCGACTTCGTTGGCCACGTCGGGTGTTGGCGCCGCGAGTCTTCCGAGTTATCCTGGGATCTGTCTTCAGACGACGCGAGAGGTGAAACAGACGATGCAAGCTGGCCTCGACGCCCGGCGCCTCCTGATCGCCGCGATGGCCGCGATCGCCCTGTTCGGCTGCGACGCCGAGCTCCAGCATGATCTGACCGAGGCCGAGGCCAACGAGATCGTCGTCCTGCTCGGGGATCAGGGCGTGGCCGCCTCCAAGACGCGCGACGGGGGCGACGGCGAGGGCTGGATGGTGGAGGTGCCCTCGCCGGATCGGGCGAGGGCGTGGCGGGCGATGCAGCAGGCCGGGCTGCCGCGCCGCGCGCCGCCGGGCTTCAACGATCTCTACCCCCGCGCGGGCCTGCTGCCCTCCCCCGACGAGGAGCGCGTCCTGCTCCAGGCGGCCACCGCCGGAGAGCTTGAGCGCTCCCTGATGCGCCTGGACGGCGTCCTGGACGCTCGCGTCCACCTCGTCATGCCCGCCCGACCTCGCCTCTCGCCCCCCGGCGCCACCCCCGACGCGCCCCGCGCCTCCGTCCTGCTGCGCATGGCCCACGGCGCCCGCGCCGAGCCGCTGGCCCCCGACCGGGTCGCCGCCCTCGTCGCCGGCGCCGTCGACCACCTCCAGGCCGATCGCGTCGAGGTGCTCATCGAGTCCACTCGCCCTGCCGCGCCCACCCCGCCCCAGGAGACCTGGGCCGCCCTCGGCCCGCTGCGGGTCGCGCCGGACTCGCTCGGCCTCCTGCGGGGGATCCTGGCCGCCGCCGCGCTGCTCGTCCTGCTGACGGCCGCCGCCCTGACCCTCACCCTCGTCAAGCTCCGGCGCCTGCGGCCGCCGCCCCCATGACGAGGCTCGCCCTCCAGCTCTGCCGCGGCCTCACCCTCGTCGAGGCCGCGCAGCTCGGCGGCGCGCTCGCCGCCGCCCTCGACGGCTCGACCGACCCGCGCCGCG